>Ga0335085_10004715_pt1 | contig 22370 bp, 20 predicted proteins | sample Lox_Sample_45_FD_206712 | JGI IMG/M metagenome (GOLD analysis project Ga0335085, IMG submission 206712) | Soil microbial communities from Loxahatchee National Wildlife Refuge, Florida, United States - Lox_Sample_4.5 | ecosystem: Environmental > Terrestrial > Soil > Wetlands | place: USA...
CGTCGACGGCGTCAACGTGATCACCGGCGAGACCGCTGCACAGCTGCAGTCGGGCTACGTCCTCGCGCCCGGAGAGAGCGCCGACATCGCGGGCTGGCGCAAGAGCATGTCGCGCACCGCTGCGTTCTACTTCACCGCGCTTCCCGATTCCTACGCCGCGCGCACCGGTCGGCCGGACAACGTCGGAGTCATCGGCGTGGCGGTCTTTCGCGAGAGGATCCGCCCGGTTGCGCTCGGCGCGCCGGTGCGCAAGGACGCGCGCGCCGAGGCGCAATCGGCTCCGGCCCCGGCTGCGGATGCGGCGAAGGCGGCCACGCTGGGCGCGCTCGCGCCGCAGGAGAAGCTCGGCACGGGCCACGGTCGCAGCGAGACTTCCTATGCGAGCTACACGCAGTTCGAGCGCGCGAGCGACACGCCGGATGAGACCATCACGATCTACTACGACTCGTACGAGAATCTGCTGGCGCAGGGCGTTCCGCTCGCCACGCCGCCGCTTGCCCGGTTCCGGGCCGATCCGTTCCCCGACGGGCGCTTCGTCCCGGACCCGAAGGCGCGATAGCGTCGACACGAGTCGCCGCGTTAAGGAGCAGCTGCCGCGCACCCATGGTCACTTGCCTCAGCACGGCCCGCCTCGCATACTGGGCGGGCCATGCCCGTTCCCGCCGAGCGCAGCGACGAGGAACTCATGCTCGCCTACGCCGCAGGTGACGCGGGTGCATTCGATGCGCTGTACGGGCGCCACCGCGGCGGCGTCTACCGCTATCTGTTGCGGCAGTGTCGCCAGCCGGGCCTTGCAGATGAATTGTTCCAGGATGTATGGATGAACCTGGTGCGCGCGCGTGCGAGCTATCTCCCCACCGCCAAGTTCACGACCTGGCTCTACCGGATCGCGCACAATCGCATGGTCGATCACTTCCGCGCGAGCGGCCACCTCGCGCTCGTCTCCGCCGATGATGAGATGCACGAGGACGCCGTGCTCGAGTTGCCCGCGGCACGCGGCGCCCAACCCGAGGTCCGCGCGGAGGGCCGCGCGCTCGCCCTGCGCCTGCACGCCGCGGTCGAGGCATTGCCGGCAAGCCAGCGTGAGGCTTTCCTGCTGCAACAGGAGGCCGACTTGTCGCTCGCGGAGATCGCCGAGCTGACCGGCGTCGGCGCGGAGACCGTGAAGAGCCGGCTGCGCTACGCCATCGCCAAGCTGCGCGCACAGCTGAACGACTTGGACGAGGACATGCGCGAGGAAGCAGGATGAGCGGAACCGAGCGCGACTCGCGCGTCGATGCCGCATGGCGCAGCGCAAGCCGCGAGGAGCCTTCGACGGTCATCGACGAGGCGATCCGCGCCGCGGCGCGGCGCGCGGTCGAGGCGAAGCCGCGGCGCTCGCGCGACAAGCATTGGTGGTATCCGCTGGCCGCCGCTGCGATGGTGGCCGTTATCGCCGTCGGGCTGCTGCAGCTCACGCCCCCGGAAGAGGTCGCGCCGGTAGCCGTCACCGGCACCATCGGCGGCCTGAAGCGCGACGCGGAGGCCTCCGCTACGCCAAGCGCGTCACCCGCGTTTGCGCCGGCCACGCCTGGTCCGGCCACGCCGGCACCATCGCGCGATTCTGCGCCCGCGCCGGCCGGCATCGCCGTGGACAGGGCCGCTCCAGGTCGCGGCACGCTGAAGAAGGAAATCGAGCAGGCGGCTCCCGTGAACAATGCAGGCACGCCGCAAAGCGCTCCGCGAAGCGAACCCTTCCCCGCAACGTCGGAACCGCAATCTCGCGCTCCGCCAGCACCGCCCGCCCCGCCGCGCGAAGCCGACGTGCCTCCACCGCCGGGCACCGGCACCGAGATGCAGAATGCGCCCGGCGCAGCGCAGTCCTTGCCCTCCGCTGCGCGGAAGGACGCCCGGGCGCTTGGCGCCGTGCCGCTCACACAAGGAGGCGCAGCATCTCCCGCGCGGGCTCAGGCCTTCGCACCGGCGAAGCTCAAGACCGCGCCGCCCGGCGTCGACGATTGGGTCAAGCTGATTCGCGATCTGCGTGGCGAAGGTCGATTCGACGACGCTGCGAGGGAGCTTGCAGCGTTCCGCGACGCCTACGGCGAGCGCGCCGATGCGCTGCTTCCCGCGGACCTGCGTGAGCTTCCCGCGCCCAGCTCGAAATAGGTGATCAGGCGCTCGCGCGCTCGCGCAGCAGCTTCTTGATCGGCGCGGGCAGCGCAGCGCCGGCGGCCTCCGCGAGCGGCAGCCAGAGCAGTCCCGGCTCTTCGGCTCTGTCCGCACCTTCCCGCACCGAGCATGGCTGCGGGTGCAGCCGCAGGCGGAAATGCGTGAAGCCGTGCTCAATCGCCGGCAGTGGCCGTTGCGGTGCGACCTTCATGCGGAAGCGAGACCGGCAATGTGCGGCGATGTCGCGCCCGGTCTCGACCTCGGGCAGGCTCCAGAGGCCCGACCAGATCCCGGTCGGCGGGCGCCGTTCGAGCAACACTTCGCCTTTGCGCTCGATGAGCAGCACGGTCAGCTCGCGCTGCGGCAGCGGTCTCTTCGGGCGCGGCGCAGGCAATTCCTCGATTCGACCGTCGCGGCGGGCGACGCAATCGTCTGCCACCGGGCAGCGCTCGCATTTCGGCCGTGCGCGCAGACATACCGTCGCGCCAAGATCCATCAGCGCCTGTGTGTAGGTCGCAACCTCGCGCGCCGGCAGCAGCGCTTCGGCGACTCGCCACAGACGCTGCTCTGCCTTCGCCTCGCCCGGAAACCCGTCGATGCCCTCGTGCCGCGCGAACACACGCTTCACATTGCCGTCGAGAATCGCGGCGCGCCTTCCACTCGAGAAGGCGGCGATCGCCGCCGCAGTCGTGCGGCCGATGCCGGGAAGCGCGGCGAGCGCCGCCGCGTCGCGCGGAAACGCTCCGCCATGCTCCGCCACGACCGTTCGCGCGGCCTCGTGTGCGAGGTGGGCGCGGCGATAGTAGCCGAGCCCGCTCCAGAGCTCGAGCACGCGCTCGAGCGGCGCCGCAGCGAGGTTCGCGACGTCGGGAAACGCCGCGAGGAAGCGCTCGTAGTAGGGGATGACCGTCGCGACCTGCGTCTGCTGCAGCATGATTTCCGACAACCAGATGCGGTACGGGTCGCGCGTGCGCTGCCACGGCAGATCGCGCCGGCCGTGGATTCTCTGCCAGGCGATGAGCCGGGTGGCGAAGCTCACCGTCGGGAGCTCAGCTCAGCGCGCGGACAGCCGTTGCCGCGCCTTGCCCGCCGCCTCGGAGGTCGGGTAGCGCGAGACGAGATCCTCGAGCGTGCGTCTCGCGCCGGCGCTGTCGCCGAGCTCGCTCTGGGAGCTCGCGATGTTGAGAAGCGCGTCGGGAACCTTCTGGCTGTCGGGATAAGTCGAGATCAGCGAGCGCTGCGTGGCGATCGCCGCGCGAAAGTCGCGCTGCGCGTATTGGGCGTTGCCCGTCCAGTACACGGCCGAAGGAGCGAGCGGGCTGCGCGGATAGGTCCGCACGAACGACTGTAAGCCCGTGATCGCCGCCGGATAGCTCCCGTTCTTGAATTGATCGAGCGCTGTGTCGTAGGCGCGCTGCTCGGTCGCGAGATCGACCGCGCTCGGTGGCACGCGCGTTCCGGGTTGCCAGGTGGGGGGCGGCGGAAGCGACGGGGAATTACTCGCGGGTGGCGACCCACGCGCAGCGGTCCCCGGCAGCGATGCGTTCGCCGCTGCGGGAGGCGTCGCACCCGCATCGGGAGCGGGCGCAGGCCCGGCCGGCGCGCTCGTCGCGGTTTCGAGCTTGCGCAGCCGTCCGTCGAGATCGATGTAGAGGTCGCGCTGGCGCTTCTGCGCCTGCTCGAGCTCATAGGTAAGCACTTCCTGCTGGCCGCGCAGGGCGGCGATGTCGCTCTTGATCTGCTCGATGTCCTTGAGCAGGTCGACCAGCCCTTGGCTTTTCACCGTGCTCTCGAGGCCGTTCACCCGCCCTTCGAGCTGGTTGATGCGCTGGGTGAGCGCATCGACGCTCTTGCGCGCCTCCTCGTCGGGAAACAGCGCCGCTCGCGCCGACGTCGCCGCCAGCGCAAGCGTGAGCGCGAAGAGAACGCGAGGTACTCGCCTGCTCACTCCGGCCGCTCCCCCGCAGTGCTCAGAGCGCAGAAAAGAGCACTGCGCTGTCCGTCACTCACCCGCGTAAACGAAGTCGTCGCGCCGGTTCTCTGCCCAGGCGCCTTCGTCGTGACCACCGTTCTTCGGCTTCTCCTTGCCGAAGCTCACGGTTTCGATCTGCACGTCCGTTGCCCCGTAGAGCAGCATCATGCGCTTGACCGTCTCGGCGCGGCGCTGTCCGAGGGCGATGTTGTATTCCCGGCTGCCGCGCTCGTCGGCGTTGCCCTGGATAGTCATCTTCGCGTTGCGGTTCGCCTGCAGGTACTTGGCGTGCGCCTCGATGAGCGGCTTGTATTCGTCCTTGACGGTGTAGCTGTCGAACTCGAAATAAACGCTGCGCTTGGACAGCGGGCTGCGCGGATCCTTGAGTGGATTGCCCTGCGCGCCCGTGGCGGTTCCCGTGACGCCCGCGCCTGTCGTGCCCGACGTTGCCGCGCCCGCGCCGGCGGCAGGGGTGCGCTCCTCCACCGGGGCGCCGGTCTCCGCCGTGGGCTTGCTCGCGCAGCCGCCGAGCAGGGCGAGGAGCGCAACGGCGGCCAAGAAGATGGGAATGGGACGAGCAGAGCTTGATCGATTCATCGGTTTATCTCCGGTGTTCGAGGTCATTTCTTCGGCAGCGGGCCCCATGCGGGCTCGCGCACATCACTTGCCGCCGCGGTCAGACGCTGCTTGACGCGGCCGTCGCTGGAGACTGCGGCCAATATACCACGCCCCCCGTTCTCGGACGCGTACAGGATCAGCTTGCCGTTAGGCGCAAGCGAGGGCGATTCGTCGAGCGAGCCCTGCGTCAAGATCTGCACCTGCCGCGTGGCGAAATCCTCGCTCGCCAAGTTGAAGCGGCCGCCATCGCGCCGCACGAAGATGAATCCCTTGCCGTCGGGAAGGTGGCGCGGCGATACATTGTAATTCCCCTCGAAGGTCATGCGCTCCACCGTACCCGTGGCGAGTGTGAGCCGGTATATCTGCGGGCTCCCGCCGCGATCCGATGTGAACAGTATCGACTTTCCGTCGGGAGAGAAGTTCGCTTCGGTGTCGATGCCCGGCGAATTCATCAGCCGGGTAACCCCGCTGCCGTCGGCGTTGATGAGGTAGATCTGCGAGCCGCCGTCGCGCGAGAGGGTAACGGCGAGGCGGTTGCCATCCGGCGCCCACGCCGGCGCGCTGTTGCTGCCGCGGAAGTTGGCGAGCACCTGACGCTGTCCGGTCGCGAGCGACTGCACATAGATGATCGGCTTCTTGTTCTCGAGCGAGACATAGGCGATGCGGCTGCCGTCGGGCGACCAGACCGGCGAGAGCAGCGGCTCGTTGGAGGTGACGATCGACTGCGGGTTGTAGCCGTCGGCATCGGCGACGAGCAGCTCGTAGTGGGCGCCCTGCTTGCCGATATACGCGATGCGCGTGCTGAACACGCCGACGTCTCCCGTGAGCTTCTCGTAGATGATGTCGGCGATCTGGTGCGCGGTCGTGCGGAACTGCACCGGGGTCACCACGTAGGAGAAGCCGGCAAGCTGCGTCTGTTTGACCACGTCGAGCAGAAAAAACCGGACTTCGACTTTGCCGTCGGTGCGCGGCGTCACGCCGCCGACCACGACCGCGTCGGCCCCGCGAGCGCTCCAATCGCCGAAGCGGACTTCCTCGGGTCGGGTCGGCCGCGGCGTGACCGCAGCTGGATCGATCAGCTTGAACAGGCCGCTGCGAGCGAGATCCGCGCCGACGATGCTGGTGAGCGGATACGGGTAGGTTGCCTCGCCCGCGAACGGAACGATCGCGATCGGCACCGTCGTCGCGCCGCCGCCGATGATCTCGATGGTGAGCTGTGCGCCTGCAGGGCCGGCGCAGAGCGCGCCAGCGAGCGCCACGATGCCGAGCAGCCGGTGCATTCGGCGGACCGCCGTGGTTGCTGCTCGGGTCATTGCGCCTTCACCATGTTCTCCAGTCCAAGCGCGACGCGCAGGCGCTCGCTCGCCCTGCCCGCCTCCTCCCGCGTCGGATACGGCCCGACGACCACCCGGAACAGGCCGTCGGCTTGGTGCACCTTCGCTTCGACGCCGAGGCCGCTAGTTTGGTTCGCCAGGTGGGCGATGAAAACCTGGGCATTGGCGTTGTTCGCGAAGGCGCCGAGCTGCACCACATAGCCGCTCGTCTCCTGCGCGACGGGTGCTGCCGGAGCGATGCTTGGAGCGCTCGCGACCGGCGGCAGCGGTTGCGCTGCGACGTTGACCGGTGCGCCTGAGGGCACGATGCTCTCGACCTCGACTTCCCCGCTACCCTTCTGCGCGATGCCGATGCGCCAGGCAGCCGCATACGACAGATCGATGATTCTGCCGGCGTGAAACGGGCCGCGATCGTTGACCCGGACCACGACGCTCTTGCCGTTGGCGAGATTGGTCACTCGCGCATAGGAGGGCACCGGGAGCGTCGGATGCGCGGCGGTCATCGCGTACATGTCGTAGGTCTCTCCGGTCGATGTCTTCTGGTTGTGGAACTTGCGCCCGTACCACGAGGCGATCCCGCGCTCCTTGTACGGCCGCAGGCTCGTCGCCGGAACGTATTCGCGACCGAACACGGAGTACGGCCGGTTCGCGAAACGATTGAGCGGCTCGACGCGCGGCGTAGGCTCGGCGATCGCGTCGAGATTCGCGGGCGGATTCTCGCCCGGGCCGTCGTCCTTGTAATAGCCGCCGGGGCGTGAGGAAGATGGGGGTGCCGAAGCAGTCGCGGTTTCGGGCTTCGGCGGCGCGGGCGTACAACCGAGAAGAATCTGAACGACGCCGGCGATCAGGGCGCCTGCAGCAGCGCGGGCGCGGTTCCGACCCCCGTCGAGCGACGACATATGAGCGCGGATTATACTTCGCCCGCCCGCCGTCCACGTCCACTGGCGGCGGTCGCTACGTCTTCACGAGCTTGCGATTCGCCTGCACGCTCATAAGGATGCCCAATCCCACGAAGAGACTCACCAGGGCCGTTCCGCCGAAGGAGATCAGCGGCAGCGGCACGCCAACGATCGGCAGCAGGCCGCTCACCATCGCCATGTTCACGAAAGCGTAGGTGAAGAACATCAACGTTATCGAGCCGGCAACCAGGCGCGCGAACAGCGTGGACGCATTGGCCGTGATCACCAGCGCACGCCCGATGAGCAGTAGGTAGAGCACCAGCAGAACCGCGTTCCCGATGAGCCCGAACTCCTCGCCGAACACGGCGAAGATGAAATCGGTGTGCCGTTCGGGCAGGAAATCGAGATGCGTCTGGGTGCCGTTGAGCCAGCCCTTGCCGATCACACCCCCGGAGCCCAGAGCGATCGACGCCTGCGCGCTGTGGTAGCCGGCACCGAGCGGATCGCGCGACGGATCGAGAAAGGTGAGGATGCGCTCCTGGCGGTAGGCATGCAGGTGCGGCCACACGAGCGGCACGGCGGCGGCAGCCGCCACGCCGAGGGCAACGATGATCTTCCACGACAGCCCGGCGAGATACAGCACGTAGAACCCGCAGGCCCCGATCATGAGCGCCGTGCCGAGATCGGGCTCGCGCTCGATCAGCCACACCGGAGCGGCGATCAGCACGGCCGCGACGAGGAAGTCGCCCAGGTTGATCCGCGCCTCGCGCCTCTGGAAGTACCACGCGAGCATCAGCGGCAGCGCTATCTTCATGAGCTCCGAGGGCTGGATCCGCCCCACGCCGAGGTTGAGCCAGCGGCGCGCGCCGTTGACGACCGTTCCCCCGGCCGCCACCGCGACGAGCAGGAAGAATGAGATCACGTAGAGCGGCAGGGCGACGCGCGAGAGCTGCTGCGGCGAGATGTTGGCAACGACCCACATCAGGACCAGTGCCAGGCCGAGCGAGGCCGCCTGCCCCAGCACGCGGGCGATATTCTGCTCTGTGGCCGAGAAGAGCGTGACCAGCCCAACCCCGACCAACGCCAGGGCCGCGGCCATCAGCAGGCTGTCAACCGGCCGCGCGAGCCGTTCCCAGAGCTTGGCGAGCAAGGCAACGAGATTCGCCATCAGTCGCTCTCGTCGTCGCCTTCGCGAGCCGATTCCCCGGACCCGCCGCCCGGCGTCACGCCGAGCAGGTAGTAGTCGAAGACCGCGCGCGCGATCGGCGCCGCCGCCTGCGCGCCGAAGCCGCCGTTTTCGACCAGCACTGCCAGCGCAATCCTGGGCGACTCGGCCGGCGCGTAGGCGAGATACCAAGCGTGGTCACGCAGGCGCTCGTCCACGCGTCCGCTCTGATACTTCTCTCCTTCCTTGATTGAGAAGAGCTGTGCGGTTCCCGTCTTGCCTGCGGAAACGTACTTGGCGCCGACGAAGGCGCGAGCGCTGGTTCCTTCGCGCGGAACCCCGATCAGCGCATTCCTGATGACTGCGAGGTTCTCCGGCTTGACCGATAGACGGTGCGCAACCTCCGGCACGTATTCGCGCAGCTCACCCGTCCTCACGTTCTCGACGCTGTGCACGAGGTGCGGCCGGAAGCCGATCCCATCGTTGGCGATGGTAGCGATCGCCATCGCCTGCTGCATCGGCGTGAACGCGTTGTAACCTTGGCCGATGCCGGCCGAGATCGAGTCACCAAGATACCATTTTCGTTGCTCCTCGCGGTAATTCTTGCCGGAGAACCGCTGGCGCTTCCAATCGCGCGATGGCAGCACGCCCGGGAGCTCGCCTTCGATGTCAATGCCAGTCTCGGCGCCAAAGCCGAACTGCGCGAGAAAATCGTGCGTGACATCGATGTCGGTGTCGCCTGCGAGCATGTAGTAATAGGTGTCACAGGAAACGATGATGGATTTGGTCATGTCCACGTACCCGTGCCCGCCCGGCTTGTCGTCACGGAAACGGTGCGCGCTTCCCGGGAGCTGGTAGAAACCGGGATCGAAGATCGCCTGAGTGGCCGTGCGCTTGCCCGAGGTGAGCGCTGAGAGCGCGAGAAACGGCTTGATCGTCGAGCCCGGCGGGTAGGCGCCGCGCAGCGGACGGTTGAGCAGTGGCTTGTCGGGCGAATTGTTGAGCGCGTCCCAGTTCGCCGGGTCGATGCCTTCGACAAAGAGGTTGGGATCGAATCCCGGCTTGGACACGAAGGCGAGCACTTCGCCAGTCGCCGGATCGAGCGCGACGAGCGCGCCGCGACGATCACCGAATGCCGCCTCCGCCGCCTGCTGCAGCTTGATGTCGAGCGACAGCCGCAGGTTGTTGCCCGAGATCGGCGCCGTGCGCGAGAGCGTGCGCACCGCGCGCCCGCCGGCGTCGACCTCGACCTCCTCGAAACCCGTCGTGCCGTGCAGTTCGCGCTCGTAGGAGAACTCGAGCCCGACCTTGCCGATATAGTCGGTACCCTTGTAGTTGGCGGTCTGCTCCCACTCGTCGATGCGCTCGACATCGCGATCGTTGATGCGCCCGATGTAGCCGATCACGTGCGATGCGATCTCCCCGAAAGGATATTGGCGGAAGAGCCGCGCCTTGATCTCCACACCGGGAAAGCGGTAGCGATTGACGGCGAAGCGTGCGACTTCCTCGTCCGTCAGCCGCGTGCGCAGCGGCAGGCTCTCGAAATTCTTGGTTTCCTCGAGAAGCCGTTTGAATCGCTTGCGGTCGCGCGGCTGGATCTCGACCACGTCGGACAGCTCGTCGATCGTCTGCTCGAGGTTCTTCACCCGAGAGGGAGTTACCTCGAGCGTGTAGGCGGAATAGCTCTGCGCGAGCACAACCCCGTTGCGGTCGGTGATCACGCCGCGATTCGGCGCGATGGGTACGATCGCGATGCGGTTGCTCTCGGCGAGCGTCTGAAAGTGCCGGTGCTCGACGACCTGCAAATAGAAAAAACGGGCGAACAGGCCGGCAAAGGCTACTACGATCAGCGCTGCGGCCACCGTGAGCCGGCGGTGGAAGTGAGCGAGCTCTCTTTCGGGATTCCTGAGCTCCGGGGCGACGAGCCCGAGCGAAGAGCGGCGGCGGGTGAAGAGGCGGCGCATGGGTTCGTCTCGCGCTCAGCGCTCCGCCGGCGACGGCGGGGGGCGCTGCGGCCACTGCAGCAGCACGGTGACCACCGGCCAGAGCAGTGCCCCCGTCAGCGGGCCCACTGCGTACGTCCAGCGCGGGAGCGACGCGCCGCTCACGAGGCGAATCACCAGAACCAGACCGGCGCAGAGCAGGAGTAACAGCGCGACCTGCGCTGCCTGCTGCCAGAGCGGAAAGCGCAGCACTCGCCGGCGGAAGTACTCGGCCGCGTAAGCAAGAACGGCGTAGGCGAGCGCATGCTGGCCGAGCACGGTCGCGTCGGCGACATCCATCAGGAGTCCGAGGCACCAGGCGATGCCCACGCTGATCAGCCGCGGCTCGCGGATGCACCAATAGAGCAGCACCAGCGCGAGGAAATCGGGCCTCACTGCCAGGGCGGCACCCGAAAGCGGCAGCAGGTTACCGAGGAAGCCGATGATCAGGGTGAGCACGACGAACCACGGCTTGACCGGGAGCAGGATCTCCTCGGGACGCGCGGGGGCGAATGCGGTGAGCTGCGGCATGCCTGGAGTCTCTAGCCCGCCCGTCGCCTGCCCTTGCCCTTGCGCGGCGTCGTCGCGTCGGCAGGCTCTTCGGGGCGCGGTGCGAGGGCCGCGGCCTGACCGAGGATCAGCACGAGCGAGCTTCGCTCCACGCCGGCGAGCGGCTGGCAGGTCACCCGCGCGAACATCTGACCGGTCTCGCGTTCGACCGAGACGACCTGCGCGACGGCGAGTCCGGGCGGGTAAGTGCCGTCGATGCCGGAGGTCACGAGACGATCCCCGGCTTTGATTTCTGCATTGGGCGAGAGGAAGCGCAGCTCCGGCAGGCGGCCGGTTCCGGCGCCGTACATTACCGAGCGCACACCGCTGCGCTCCACGCGCACCGGCACGGCGTGGTCCTTGTCGGTCACCAGCGTAACCTCCGACATCGACGGAAAGACGCGCGTCACCTGCCCGACGACGCCGACTTCGTCGATGACCGCTTCGCCGGGGAGCACGCCGGCGGCTTCGCCCTTGTCGACGAAGAGTTTCTGCGTAAACGGGTCGCGTCCGGAGTAGAGCACTTCCGCGGCGATCGCCGCCGGGCCGATGCGCTGCCCCGTCGCAAGCAACGCCCGCAGACGCTCATTCTCCTGCTCGAGCTGCGCGTATCCCTGCACGGCAGGGGCAGCCGCAAGCAACTGTTGTCGGAGCGCCGCATTGTCGATGCCGAGCTCGCGCTGCGAGGAGAAGTAGGTCCCGATATAGGCGAGCGCTTCGCCAGGGAGTTGCAGCGCACGCTGCACGGGATAGAGAACGGTCGCCACGACCTGGCGGATGCTCTCCAGGTAGCGGAAGTGCGTGTCGGCGAACACCAGCGCGAGGGAGAGCAAGCCAAAGAAAGCGAGCCGCGCGAGCGGCGACGGCCCCCGATGGAAGAACGGAGGCGGCTCAACGGAGATGTGGCGCACCAGGGGACGGCCCCCGCCTCACGCTCTCAGTCGGACGTGAAGATCGTCGACAGCTTGTCCATGTTCTCGAGCGCCTTGCCGCAGCCGCGCACGACGCAGGTGAGCGGATCGTCGGCGACCACGACGGGCAGGCCCGTTTCCTCCATCAGCAGCCGGTCGACGTCGCGCAGGAGCGCCCCACCGCCGGTGAGCACCATGCCACGCTCGGCGATGTCCGCTCCGAGCTCCGGCGGCGTGCGCTCCAGCGCGCTCTTCACCGCCGACACGATGCTGTTCAGCGGGTCGGTGAGCGCCTCGAGGATCTCGTTCGAGGACACCGTGAAGCTGCGCGGGATGCCTTCGGCAAGGTTGCGGCCCTTGACCTCCATCTCCTTCACTTCGGAGCCGGGAAATGCGGAGCCGATCGTGGTCTTGATCTGCTCGGCTGTAGTCTCGCCGATGAGCATGCCGTAATTGCGGCGGATGTAGTTGACGATCGCCTCGTCGAACTTGTCGCCGCCGACGCGCACGCTGCCCGAATACACCATGCCGCCCAGCGAGATCACACCGACCTCAGTCGTCCCGCCTCCGATGTCGACCACCATCGAGCCGGTCGCTTCCGAGATCGGCAGATCGGCGCCGATCGCGGCTGCCATCGGCTCCTCGATGAGGTAAACCTTCGACGCACCTGCACCGAGCGCGGATTCGCGGATCGCTCGGCGCTCGACCTGCGTGGACCCGCAGGGTACACAGATGATGATGCGCGGACTCGGGCTGAACAACTTCGAGTCGAGCACCTTCTTGATAAACTGCTTGAGCATCTGCTCGGTCACGGTGAAGTCGGCGATGACGCCGTCCTTCATCGGGCGGATGGCGGTGATGTTGCCCGGCGTGCGGCCGAGCATCTGCTTCGCCGCGAGGCCCACCTCCTGGATCACGCGCTTGCCGTTGGGTCCGCCGTCCTGGCGGATCGACACGACCGAGGGCTCGTTCAGCACGATGCCCTTGCCGCGAACATAAATAAGCGTATTGGCCGTCCCAAGATCGATCGCGAGATCGCTCGAGAAATAGCCCTTGAAGAGTTCGAACATGGATCCTTCGGTTACGACAGCGCCCCGAGCGCGGCCGCAGTCGTAAAGCACCGGGCGCGAGGGGCCGGACAATCCAAATATGATAACCTAATATGCTTCGCCTCTAAACCGTTTCTGCCTCGAAAACGGGCGAAGACTCCCGAAAATGGCACTTTCCGTCGACGACGTCCGGCGCATCGCCTACCTCGCTCGCATCGAAATCACGCCCGGCGAGGCAGCGGAGGTGCAGCGCAAGCTCGAGCGCATCTTCGAGTTGATCAACGAGATGCGCGCGGTGGACACCAGCGGAATAGTGCCGATGTCGCACGCCCAGGAGGTGTCGTTGCCGCTGCGCGAGGATCGCGTGACCGAGGCCGACCGTCACGAGCTCTTCCAGAGCGTCGCGCCGGCGGTGCACGACGGACTGTACCTGGTGCCCAAAGTCATCGAGTGAGTCAGGAAGCGCTGTCTGCGGCGTCGCTGGCCGAGCTTGCGCGCGAGCTCGCCGCGAAGCGCATCTCGAGCCTGGAGCTCACCCGAGGCGTGCTCGAGCGGCTCGACGCGCTCAACCCTGCGCTGAATGCCTTCGTGACGGTCGATCCCGAGCGGGCGCTCGCCGAGGCCCGCGCCGCCGACGCCCGCATAGCGGCCGGCGCCGGCGGCCCGCTCACGGGGATTCCGGTCGCACACAAGGACGTTCTGATGACTGCCGGCCTCAGGACGACCTGCGGCTCCCGCATGCTCGCCGATTTTGTCGCGCCCTACAGCGCGTTCGTCGTGGAACGGCTCGCCCAGGCCGGCATGGTGCTGGTGGGCAAGACCAACCTGGACGAGTTCGCGATGGGCTCGTCGAGCGAGACCTCGCACTTCGGTCCGGTGAAAAACCCGTGGGACCTCGCCTGCGTGCCGGGTGGCAGCTCGGGCGGCTCCGCCGCCGCGGTGGCGGCGCGGATCATTCCCGCTGCGACGGGCACCGACACCGGGGGTTCGATTCGCCAGCCCGCGGCGCTAACCGGCGTCTGCGGGCTCAAGCCGACCTATGGCCTTTGCTCACGCTACGGGCTGGTCGCCTTCGCCTCGAGCCTCGATCACCCGGGACCTTTCGCGCGCAGCGCCTGGGACTGCGCGCTGCTGCTCAATGCGATGGCCGCGCACGACGCGCGCGACTCCACCTCGATCCTCCGCGAACCCGAGGACTACACGCGACTGCTCGCCGAGGCGCGCGGCGCGCGGCCGCTGTCCGGCGTGAGGATTGGCCTGCCGCGCGAATACTTCGGCGAGGGCGTCGACGTGGAGGTCGCGGCCGCGATCGACGCGGCCGTCGCAGAGCTGCGCCGGCTTGGCGCCGCAACGGTTGAGCTCGAGCTTCCCGCAGTCAAGCACTCGGTCCCCGTGTATTACGTGATCGCCCCGGCCGAAGCCTCTTCGAACCTTTCGCGCTTCGACGGCGTGCGCTACGGGCATCGAGCGGCGAGCTATGCGGATCTCACCGACATGTACCGCAAGACGCGCGCCGAGGGCTTCGGCGCCGAGGTCAAGCGCCGGATACTCGTCGGGACCTACGTTCTCTCGCACGGCTACTACGACGCGTACTATCTCAAGGCGCAGCAGGTGCGCCGGCTGATTGCCGAGGAGTTCGCGCGCGGATTCGAACGCTGCGACGTCGTCCTCGGTCCGGTCGCGCCGACCGCTGCCTTCAAGCTCGGCGCGAAGGTCGACGACCCGGTGCAGATGTATCTGAACGACATTTTCACCATCGCGGCGAATCTCACCGGCGTGCCGGCGCTCTCGGTGCCGTGCGGCTTCACCCGCGCGGGACTGCCGATCGGCTTGCACCTGCAGGCGCAGCACTTCGCCGAAGCGCGGCTTCTCGACGTGGCACACCGCTATCAGCAGGCCACCGACTGGCACACGCGCATGCCGGCGCTGCCGGGATGCAGAGCTCCATGAAGTGGGAAGTCGTCATCGGCCTGGAGACGCACGCCCAGCTCTCCACCGCCTCGAAGATCTTCTCGGGTGCGCCGACGGCGTTTGGCGCGGCGCCGAACACGCAGGCTTCCGCCGTCGACATCGCGTTGCCCGGCGTGTTGCCGGTGTTGAACATGGGGGCGGTCGAGCGCGCGATCCGCTTCGGACTCGCCGTGGGTGGCACGATCAACCAGCGCAGCGTCTTTGCGCGCAAGAACTACTTCTATCCTGATCTTCCCAAGGGCTACCAGATCTCTCAGTACGAGATTCCGGTCGTGCAGGGCGGCGCGGTCCGCATCGTCTCACCGACGCGAGGCGAGGTCGACGTCCGGCTCACCCGCGCGCACCTCGAGGAAGACGCCGGCAAGTCGCTGCACGAAGGCCTCGGCATCGCGAACCGCGAACTCTCCGGCATCGATCTGAACCGCGCCGGAACGCCGCTCCTCGAAATCGTATCCGAGCCCGACATGCGCAGTCCTGATGAAGCCGTAACCTATGTGCGGACGCTGCACACGCTCGTCAAGCGCATCGCCATCTGCGACGGCAACATGCAGGAGGGGAGCTTCCGCTTCGACGCCAACGTCTCCGTGCGGCCGGCCGGCGAGTCCAAGCTCGGAACGCGTTGCGAGATCAAGAACCTCAACAGCTTCCGCTTCCTGCACCAGGCGATCGAGTTCGAGGTGCGCCGCCAGATCGAGCTGATCGAAGACGGCGGCACGATCGTGCAGGAGACGCGGCTCTACGACGCGGAGCGCAACGAGACGCGCTCGATGCGCCGCAAGGAAGATGCACAGGACTATCGCTACTTTCCTGATCCCGATTTGCCACCGTTGGTCATCGACCCGGCGTGGATCGACCGCGTGCGTGCAGCCCTGCCGGAGCTTCCCGAAGCGGTGCGGCAGCGCTATGTGGGTTGTGGGCTTTCGCCGGCGGACGCGGCGAGCATTTCGGCGTCAGACACGATGTCCTCGGTTTTCGAGGGCGCGCTCGGCGCTGGCGCGAACGCAAGAACCGCGGCGAACTGGGTGCGCGGCGAGTTCGCCGCCGCGCTGAATCGCCAGGAGGGCGATGAGCCTGAGCCCCGGGTAACGGGCGAGCAGTTGGGCCGGCTGATCCGGCGCATCGACGAAGGCAGCATCTCAAACAAGATCGCCAAGGAGGTCTTCGATGCGATGTGGGCCGGCGAAGCCAAGGGTCCGAATGCGGCCGATGCAATCATCGAGAAGCGCGGCCTGAAACAGATCTCGGACGCTGCGGCGATCGAGAAGATCGTCGATGAGGTGATCGTCGCGAACGCGGCTACGGTCGCCGAGTACAGGGCCGGCAAGGAAAAGGCCTTTAACGCGCTGGTCGGCAAAGTCATGGCAGCCACTCAGGGCAAGGCCAACCCGGCGCAGGTGAACGCGATCCTGAAGAAGAAGCTCGCCGGTTAGCGCGCAGCGGCCGCGATATTGGCGCTCGCCGTCCGCGGCCTCCCTGAGCCGCCGGTGAGTCTCGCCGTCGCGCGTCGGCCGCCTCTCGAAGTCCTACTGCATCAGCGGCTTGTAGCGCAGGCGATGGGGTCGGGCGCCTTCCTCGCCAAGACGCCGCCTCTTGTCTGCTTCGTAGTCCTGGTAGTTGCCCTCGATGAAAACCCATTTCGAGTCGTCTTCGGCAGCGAGGATGTGAGTCGCGATGCGATCGAGGAACCAGCGGTCGTGCGAGATGACGAGCACGCTGCCCGCGAATTCCGTGAGCGCCTCCTCGAGCGCGCGCAGCGTCTCCACGTCGAGATCGTTCGACGGCTCGTCGAGCAGCAGCACGTTGCCGCCCTCGAGCAGCGTGGCGGCGAGGTGCAGCCGGCCGCGCTCGCCGCCGGAGAGCGCGCCGACGTTCTTCTGCTGGTCCGGGCCCTTGAAGTTGAAGCGGCCCAGATACGCGCGCGAGGGCATCTCGAATTTGCCCACGGTAATGATGTCCTGCCCGCCGGAGATCGCCTCCCAGGCCGTCTTGTCGTTGGGCAAAGCTTCGCGAGTCTGGTCGACCACCGCGAGCTTGACCGTCGGCCCGATCCGGATCTCGCCGCGGTCCGGCTTCTCCTTGCCCGTGATCATGCGGAAGAGCGTCGTCTTCCCGGCGCCGTTCGGGCCGATGACGCCAACGATCGCGCCGGGCGGGATCGAGAACGAAAGATCGTCGATCAGCAGCCGCTCGCCGTAACCCTTGCTCACATTCTTGAACTCGATCACGGCATCGCCGAGCCGGTCCGCCACCGGAATGAAGATCTCCTGGGTCTCGTTGCGCTGCTGGTGCTCGTAGGAGGAGAGCTCCTCGAAGCGCGCGATGCGCGCCTTGCTCTTCGCCTGCCTGGCCTTGGCGTTCGAGCGCACCCACTCGAGCTCCTTGTGGATGGTCTTGATGCGCGCCGCCTCCTGCTTCGCCTCGATCGCGAGCCGTTCTTCCTTCTGCTCCAGCCACGAGCTGTAGTTGCCCTTCCATGGAATGCCGTAGCCGCGGTCGAGCTCGAGGATCCATTCGGCCGCGTTGTCGAGGAAGTAACGGTCATGGGTGACCGCGATCACCGTGCCGGGGAATTTCTGCAGGAATTGCTCGAGCCAGCCCACGCTCTCTGCGTCGAGGTGGTTGGTGGGCTCATCGAGCAGCAGCATGTCGGGCTTCGACAGGAGCAGGCGGCATAGCGCGACACGCCGCTTCTCGCCGCCGGAGAGTTTGGCGATCTTCGCGTCCCATGGCGGGAGCCCCAGCGCATCGGCGGCAATCTCCATCTGCACGTTGGTGTCCGCGCCAGCGGCCGCGATGATCGCCTCGTACTTTGCCTGCTCGGCCGAGAGCTTGTCGAAGTCCGCGTCGGGCTCCGCGTAGGCGGCGTAGATCTCGTCGAGCTTGGCCTTCGCCTCGAGTACCTCACCCATCCCCTCCTCGACCGCTTCGCGCACGGTCTTGTCCGGGTCGAGCCTGGGCTCCTGCGGCAGGAAGCCGATGCGCATGTTGGGCATCGGAACCGCTTCGCCCTCGTACTCGCGATCCTCGCCCGCCATGATTCTTAGCAGGCTCGACTTGCCCGCGCCGTTTAAGCCGAGCACGCCGATCTTCGCGCCGGGGAAAAACGACAGCGAGATGTCCTTCAGGATCACTCGCTTCGGGGGCACGATCTTGCCCACCCGGTTCATGGTGTAGACGTATTGCGCCATGGCTTTGTTGAGCGCCTGCTTTGGGCGCGCGACCTGTGCCGGCGTCGCGCGGGCACCCGCTACTTCTTCGTCGTGCCGGTAGCCTGGCCCTTCGTCGCCGGTCCGGGGTTTTGCGTTGCGACGGCTGAGTTCGCCGCAGCCCTCCGCGCCTGGTCGGAATATATCTCCTCCCAGCGCGCTTTGTCAGCATCGTACTTGGCAGTAACAGCGACGATCTCGTCGCTTTTCTGCTTGATAAGCGCGGTCTCGCGCGTGAGCTCGACGTCAACCGTGTTGATTTCGCGCTCGACGTCGGGTGGCACGCGGTTGTTGCCGAAACTCGCCCGTGTCTTCTTGAGTTCTCCCATGCGGCGCGTCAGGTCAGCGCTATAGGCCTGCGCGGACTTGATCTGCGCATCGAGCGTGTCGACGGCGCGCTTCTTCGCCGCATCGATCTCTGCCTCGGTCGTATAGGACTGCATGAGGGCTCGATCTCTCCGGGTCTGCTCCTCCTGCGCCTTGGCCCGCGCTCGCTGCGCCTCATCGGCCGCTTCCTTGGCCTTGAGCTGCTCGGGTGTCAGCGCCGGCTCGATCTTTTTCACCGGGCGGCCCTGCTTGTCGAGCACCGTAGCACTCTTGCCAACGACCTCGGGAGGAACCTTGTCGCTGTAATGCACGACTCCCTGGTCGTCGACCCATTTGTAAGTCGTCGCGGGGGACGGGCCGGCCGCCCGCGCCGCGCCAGCACCACACATGGCGACGATGGCGCCCAGGAGCGCGATCGTTCCCATTCCGCCTGCGCTTGCTTGTCTCATTCGAACTCCCCGCCGACTACCGTCCGCCTTGGTCACGCTGCGGCGCCGTATTGTTCCCGATACGCCCGCACTGCCGCAGCCTCCTGCCCGAGGTCCGGGCGCCCGCCGAGGAACGTGAGCAGATCCTCGAGGTTCGCGATGGCGATCACCGGTATCCCAAACGCCTCCGACAGCTCTCGCACCGCCGAGCGCTCGCCGCGGCCGCGCTCCATCCGGTCGAACGCAATCAGCACGCCAGCCGGCTCGGCACCCTCGCGACGGATCAGCTCGATCGATTCGCGCTTCGCCCCGCCGTCCGTGATCACGTCGTCGACGATCAGCACCCGCCCCTTGAGCGGAGCGCCGACGATCAGGCCTCCTTCGCCATGGTCCTTCGGCTCCTTGCGATTGAAGGCGTACGGCAGATTGTGCCCCTTTTCGGCCAAGGCAACAGCCATCGCCGCTGCCAGCGTGATGCCCTTGTATGCCGGGCCAAACAGCTGGTCGCAGGCGATGCCGGAAACGAGATAGGCCTGAGCGTAGAACTGGCCGAGCCGACGCAGGCTCTCGCCGTCGTTGAACAGCCCCGCGTTGAAGAAGTAAGGTGTCTGCCGCCCCGCTTTGGTTACGAATTGCCCGAAACGAAGCACGTCACGTGCCAGAGCGAAGGCGAGAAAGTCCTGGCGGAAGCTTTTCATCGGGGAATTCTAACCCGGGCTATCCGCTACACTGCCGGCTCCCCGTTTTGCCTCGCATCGGCCGTCGCTGCTCGCATGCGCGTCATCACACTGAACGTCAACGGCATCCGGTCGGCCGAGCGCAAGGGCTTCGCCCGCTGGCTCGCTCGCGTGGAGCCGTGGGATGTCGTCTGCGTGCAGGAGATCAAGGCGCAGCTCGCAGACATCCCGAGCGCATTGCGGGCGCCGCGGGGATCGCATGCATTCTTCCTCGCGGCCGAGCGCAAGGGCTACGCGGGGGTGGGCCTCTATGCCAAGCAACGTCCCGCGGTCGCGACCGGCTTCGGCTGCGCCGAGTTCGACTGCGAAGGCCGCTACCTCGAGGCCCGATTTGGGCCGCTCGCGATCGCCAGCGTCTATCTGCCTTCCGGATCGGCCGGCGCGCACCGGCAGGCGTCCAAGTTCCGCTTTCTGGAGGCGTTTCTGCCGCACCTGCTGAAGCTGCGCCGCGCCAAACGCGAAATCATCCTCTGCGGCGACTGGAACATCGCGCACCAGCCGATCGACCTCAAGAACTGGCGCAGCAACCAGAAGCATTCGGGGTTCCTGCCGGAAGAGCGCGCGTGGCTGACGAAGGTCTTCGAGGAGATCGGTTTCGTCGACGTGTTTCGCACGCTCAACAAGGAGCCCGAACAGTACACGTGGTGGTCGAATCGCGGTCAGGCGTGGAAGAAGAACGTCGGTTGGCGCATCGACTACCAGATCGCGACACCGGGCATCGCCGCCACGGCGAAAGCAGTCTCGATCTACAAGAATCGGCGTTTCTCGGATCACGCTCCGCTCATTGTCGACTACGACTATCGGCTTTCCCTGATGCATCCGCGCAACAAAAGCTGAACGGCGCATCGCCGCCGGGCGGCGTTTTCTAGTGGCGCCTCAACGCTTTGTCCTAAGATCGCGATGAAACTCGCCGGCGCGGGGACGGTTGTCGGCTGCGGGGCCCGCGCGAAAGGATAACGATAAGGTTGGCGAAGAGGTTGATGGCCCCAGGGAGCGCCAGGCCGCGTGTGGCTGCGCGGCTGCTGCTCGTCGCTTGGACCTGTCTGCTGGCCGTGGTTGCGCGAGCAGATCTCATCGTCCCCGCAAACTCGCAGACAAACCTCAACAGCGGGATTGCGGACCTCTCCTGCACCGACGTCGTGGTCGCCGGGACGCTCAACGTGGATGCCGGCGCGCTGAAGAACGTGCGCAACTTCACTATCCAGCCGGGCGGCGTCGTCAACGGCGGCTCGGGAGTGATCGAGGTCGGCGGCGACTGGAGCAACAGCGGGAGCTTCGTCGCCGGGACGAACACCGTGAATTTCCGCGAGCTCTGCGGGGCGGGCCCGGCGACGATCAGCGGAAATACGACGTTCTCCGCCGTGAGCTTCGTGTCCGCGATCGGCAGGACCTACATCTTCACCGTCGGCTCGACGCAAACGATCACGTCGGTGCTCCAGATCGCGGGCACGCAGGCGAATCCCATCCAGTTCAGGAGCTCGTCGTCCGGGCAGGTCGCTTTCATCAACCTGCTTACCGGCGGAACGCAGCAGATCCAGCACGTCGGCGTGACCGATGTCTGGGCCACGGGTCAGTGGCTCGCGCCCTTCGAGCACAACGAGGGCGGCGGCGGCAACGCGCACCGCTGGTTCGGAACTCCGAACGGTGGCGGCGCGGGAACGACAGCTGCGATCCCAACGCTCGATTACGGGGCGCTGGCAGTGCTGGCGGCATCGCTCGCCTTGGCGGGCGCATGGCTCGCCAGGCGACGCACCCGGCTTAGCCCCAGAAGGACCCGAGCACTCGACGCGCGCTCGCGCGGCGCGCAGGAGAAGGACGCATCATGAGCACAAGACGCTTCAGACAACGCCCGCTTGCCATCGCTCTCGCGGCGACGTTGGCCCTCGGGAGCCAGCGCGTGCTTGCTGCCGACGTCGAGGTAAGAACACCTCCGGGTGGCGGGTTCGCCGTTAGGGACAACGGGGGAACCAACCTGCGTCTATTCGTCGACGGAACGTCCGGGCAAGTGACGATTCCGTTCCTTACCAGCGCGCCGACGCAACCAAGCTTCGTCTGCTTCCAGACCGCCACTGGGTTGCTCGGGCAATGCGCTTCCGGCGCTGGCGCGACCGGTGCGACCGGCGCCACGGGCGCGACCGGTGCGACCGGCGCCACGGGTGCAGGGTCGACCGGCGCCGCGGGCGCTACCGGCCCCACGGGAGCCACCGGCGCCGGCGTAACGGGCGCAACAGGCGCCCAGGGCCCGACGGGAATTGCGGGTGCTACCGGCTCGACCGGCACGGCGGGTGCGACAGGGACGCAAGGGACCACGGGCACCACCGGTGCACAAGGTACGACAGGTTCCGCCGGTCCGCAGGGCATCCCCGGTGTCCCGGGAAGCACCGGCGCCACAGGCTCGAGCGGCAACACGGTCCTCAGCGGCGCGACTGCTCCGTCGGGCGGCATCGGCGTCGATGGTGACTTCTACATCGATACGAGCACCGACCAGATCTACGGCCCAAAGACCGGGGGTGCGTGGGGCTCACCCACAGCGCTTCTCGGCGCAACCGGAGCGACCGGAACTCAGGGCGCCACCGGCACTCAAGGCGCGACCGGTTCGACCGGAGCTACCGGCACTCAGGGCGCGACCGGTTCTACGGGCGCGCAAGGCACAACGGGATCGACCGGTGCACAGGGCACGACAGGCGCCCAAGGCTCGACCGGCGTTACAGGCGCGCAGGGTGTGACGGGGTCCACCGGTGCCCAAGGCGCAACCGGCACGACAGGCGCGCAAGGCACCACGGGATCGACCGGTGTCACGGGCGCCCAAGGCTCCACAGGTGCACAGGGCACAACGGGTTCAACGGGCGCCCAAGGGTCGACCGGCGCCACAGGAGCAACCGGAGCGACAGGAAGCGCGGGTGTCACGGGCGCGACGGGCGCCGGTGTCACGGGCGCAACCGGAGCGACGGGCGCAGGCGTGGCCGGCGCAACGGGTGCGACAGGCGCGACGGGCGCAGGCGTGGCCGGCGCAACGGGTGCGACAGGCGCGACGGGCGCGGTGAGTACTTATGTGAAGAACTTTCCGATGG
>Ga0335085_10004716_pt1 | contig 22370 bp, 19 predicted proteins | sample Lox_Sample_45_FD_206712 | JGI IMG/M metagenome (GOLD analysis project Ga0335085, IMG submission 206712) | Soil microbial communities from Loxahatchee National Wildlife Refuge, Florida, United States - Lox_Sample_4.5 | ecosystem: Environmental > Terrestrial > Soil > Wetlands | place: USA...
CGCTCATGGCCATGGTGAAGCTGGAAAGGATAAGAACCGCGGTGTTCGCCGTGCCCCAACCGACATTTAACTGGTGCGAGCCCTCGACGAAAGCGGGGTAGTACCAGTTGCGCATGATCAGATAGGACGCGAACAGCCCTCCGAAGAACATGATTTCAGTGAGCAGAAAGAGCCACATGGCAAAGTTGGTGGCGTCGAACTGCTGGTCAATGGACTCGAAATGGTGGCGCTGGTAGGCCGGATGCTCATGATGAACCTCCGCGACGGCGCCGCTGGCAGTTACGGTGCTATCCGACACTCGCCACCTCTTTCTGTTTCTGGCGTTCCAGCCATTCGTAGTCGTATGCCTCGTGATCCACGATGGGAATCTCAGGGAAGTTTTCAGTGAGCGGCGGCGACTGAATCTGCCATTCAAGTCCGGTGGCCTGCCAGGGGTTGTTGCCCGCGATGGCGCCATACTTCAGCGACCACGTGAGATAAAGAATCGGCAGCAGGTAGCCCACGCCGAGGATGCTCGCTCCCGCTGAAGAGAAGACATTCAGAGACTGAAATTCGGGCGGGTAGGCGGCATAACGCCGCGGCATGCCCAGCGTGCCCAGAATGAATTGCGGGAAGAAAGTGAAGTTGAAACCGATAAAGGTGACAAGCGCCGCTAACTGCGAGAGCTTCTCCGGATACATGCGCCCGGTCCACTTGGGCCACCAGAAGTGAATGCCAGAGAGAAACGCCATCAACATGCCGCCCACCATGACGAAATGGAAGTGGGCCACGATGAAGTACGTCTCCGTCAGGTGAATGTCGGTCCCTGTCGCGCCCAGGAAGACGCCCGTCATGCCGCCGATGGTGAACAGGCCCATAAATCCGAAGGCATAGAGCATGGGCGTTTCAAACGTGATGGAGCCTTTGTAGAGCGTGAAGGCCCAATTGAAGATCTTGATGGCCGAGGGCACCGCAACGAGCATGGTGAGCAGTGAGAACACCAGCGCCGCGTAATTGGAGATGCCCATGATGAACATGTGGTGCGCCCACACAAAGAATCCGAAAACGGCGATGGCCACGGAGGAAAACGCGACCGCCGTGTATCCGAAGACGCGCTTGCGACTGAACGTCGAGACGACCTCGGAGATTACTCCCATGCCGGGCAGAATCATGATGTAGACGGCGGGGTGCGAGTAGAACCAGAACAAATGCTGGAAGAGCAGCGGGTCGCCGCCGTATGCGGGATCGAAGACGCCGATGTGCACTGTGCGCTCGAGGACGACCAGGACCAGCGTGATGGCCAGGACGGGCGTTCCCAGGACCATGAGAATGCTGGCCGCGTAATTCGACCAGACGAAGAGCGGCAGGCGGAACCAGGTCATGCCCGGCGCTCGCATCTTGTGAATGGTGACGATAAAGTTGAGCCCGGTAAAGATGGAGCTGAACCCGGCTACGAAGATGGCCAGGCCGGTAGAGATTACGTGGGTGTTCAAATAGTGCGTGGAGAGCGGTGTGGTGAAGGTCCAGCCTGTATCCACGCCGCCGGCGGCCATGGTGTAGATGGCCATGATTCCGGCGATGACATAGAGATACCAGCTGAGCAGATTCACTTTGGGCAGTGCGAGATCCCTGGCCCCGACCATCATAGGAATCACGAAGTTCCCGATCGTCGCGGGCACCGAAGGCACCAGGAAAAAGAACACCATGATGACGCCGTGCATGGTGAACACCTTGTTGTAGGTGTCGGCAGCCATCAGATCGGTCTGCGGCGTGAGCAATTCAAGACGGATGAGCCCGGCCAGGGCGCCGCCAATAAAGAAGAAAAACGTTATCGAGATCAGGTAGAGTGTGGCGATCCGCTTGTGATCGCCGGTGAGCAGCCAACTGAGCAAACCGTTTTCCTTGGTCAGGAAGTTCATCTTGGGAATCCTGGCCGTGGACTGATCGGGAAGACTAACGATGGTGGCAGCACTCATGGCTTGGCCTCCTTCTGTGCCGCGGGCGTCTTGCCCGTTGGCACTGCTTTGCCGCCCTCATTCTCAGGAACCAGATCGGTGGTGTTGAGAGTCTGCTGAACGCGGTAGTCGGAATCGAGATTCTTGATGTATTCGACCAGTGCGATCACGCCTTCTTCGCTGATCTGGCCCTGATAGGTAGGCATAATGGGCGCATAGCCCTGCGTAATATGTTGCGAGGGGCTGAGGATCGCCTGGCGGAGATAGGCGTCGTCGGCAGTGACGGTCTCGCCCGTAGAGAGGGTGAGCCTGGAGTTGTAGACATTGGCCAGGCTGGGCCCGCGCGCGTCGGGTCTTGTGTTGTGGCAGGCATTGCAGCTCAGGCTGGCAAAGAGCCGCTCGCCGTCCTGCGCGAGGGAGTTGCCGCTGGTTGAGCCGTCGAGCCACTTCTTGAAATCGTCGGGCGTCATCACCACCACCTCGCCGATCATCTGGGAGTGGTTGGTGCCGCAATACTGCGTACAGAAGAGGTGGTACGTGCCGGGCGTTGTGGCTTCAAACCAGACTGTCGTGTAGCGGCCCGGAATCGCCTCGCGCTTGACGCGAAAGGCGGGAATGGAAAAGCTGTGAAACACATCCTGCGAGATGAGCGTCAACTGGACGGGACGGCCCGTGGGAACGTGCAGCGCATTGATCTCGTGCTGCCCGCCCGGATGCTCGACCTTCCACATCCACTGCTTGCCCACCACGTAGATGTTCATGGCGTTTGCGGGCGGCGTGTAAATGCGGAAGTAAAGCAGCGCACCCCAGACGAACATGATCAGAAATAGGCCGAGCGGGATGATGGTCCAAGTGGCCTCGAGCACCGTGGACCCTTCGATCTGCACCGCGTGCGGATGACGGGATTTTCTGTAGAGGATCGAGAACCCGACAATCAGCAGAACCACAATGGTGAGCCCAACCAGGCTTACCAGCACCATGAAGAAATAAAGCGCGTCCATTTCGGGCGCAATCCTGGATGCCTCGGGCGGAAAGAGCGCGAAGTGCGTCAACCATTTGACGAGAAACTGCCACAATACTGGGCTGATGTGGTCCATTCCCTTATCCGTTCACTTTCTTTGCCGTAACCAGGGTCCCTGTTGCCGCCGGCGGATCGTGCTTGTAATCGCGGCGGAACATCACGAACATGAATCCGCCAAGGAACACCAGCGTGAGAAACCCTCCCAACTGGATCACCCGGCCGATAATCAGATCGTGCGTGTTGGTCGTGGGGTCGTAGTGATAGCAGTAAGTAAGTATGTTGTCCACCGGCGATCCAATGCGATTCGATGAGGCTTCGTCGAGGCCCAGCAGCATGTCCTTGGGCGAGTACTCGACTCCCATGTAGTACTGCGCGAGCTTTCCCTCCGGGGTCACAATCTGAATCGAGCTGGCATGCGCAAACTGAACAAGATTGCTGCCCGGGACATTGAGCCGGACGTAGCGGAAGCCGACAGCGCGGGTGAGCGCATCGATGTTCGGCTGGGTACCGGTGAGAAAGTGCCATCCGTTCGCGGTCTCGGGTCGGCCGTAGCGCTTCAGGTATTCACGCTTCTTGGCCGCGGCAAGATCGGTGCCCTCGCTGGGATCGATGCTGACCACGATGATGTTGAAGTCTTTTCCGGGAAGGTAGCGAACCATTTCGAGCGCGCTGGTGAGGCCGTCGAGTTCTTCGGAGCACAGGATGGGGCAGCGATAGTAGACCAGCGCCAGAATCGCCGGCCGCTTGCCAAAGTAGCTCCCCAGCGCAACCTGCTTGCCTGCATCGTCAACGAAGGTCAGGTTGAGCGGCAACTGCGTGTTGAGATGCTGGTCGATCCCTACTCCACTGAGGAGAGACGGTGCTTTGTCGTTGGTTGGGCCCGTTGCTTTGTCGCCGTAACTTGAAACCTGCGCGGTGAGGAGCGAGCTGCCGAGGGAAAGCACAATCGCGCCCGCGGTGGCCACCGCTGTCTCGCGCCAATGTTTCCGGATTGTGCCTCTCAACTGCATTCTGCCTGCTCCCTTCTCCGGTTGCCCTCAGCAACCGCCGATTGAACTTCTACTTCTGCTCTTCGCGCTGCTGCATCCTTGCAGCCTCAGCCTGCGCTTGTTCCTGCTCAAAGCTAGTGCGCGCAAATCCGTTGGTGAGCGGCACGGTCACGGTGGGGACGATGTCGCCGGTCATCGGCTGCTGGGTTTGAACCGCCGTCGCGACGGGCAACCCGCGCTGCGCAATCAACTGCATCGCCTGCTCGATGGGAATCCGGACTGTGCCCTTCGACTGATCGATCCAGGTGTAATTGTTCAGCAGCAGATCTTCGCGCGCATGCAGGTCAGCCACGTCCTGGTCGCCATCGTCGATGAGCAACCGCGGCGTGGGAAACGTCTGCGTGATTTCGGCGATCTTGTTCTGCAATTCTGGATTCGAGGGCAAGTTGCCCAGTTGCCGCACGTCAACTGTCTTGGTCCACTTGCTGTTGGGCCCGTCTTCGCGGTTCATGCGGGCGTTGAACCAGGCGCCGATGCCGTAACAGAGCAGCCCGATGACCCCGACAAAGATGAGGAGCGAGGTCATGAAGACAGCGATCCCCGTCACGCTGGCATCGCTGCGCTCATAGCCAGCCGAAGCGTCGACCTCGTGCTTTTCCGGCTCGTGCCCTGGATCGGGGTGGTTATGCGTGGGCATGTTCAGGCTCCAGAATCTCCGCCAGATGCGGGTCGTTCACCTGCACCAGCGGCCGCTTCTTCAGCTGCGTGCAGAAGTAGGCCACCCAGAACGCCGTCATCGCCACAGGCACGGCAGCGTACTCCAGGATTCCCCAACTGAAATGCAGGTTGCGCGCGGCGTCCTTGTAGTTGGGCTCAATCAGCCAGAAGAGGTTCAGCACCACCGCAAGGATCATGATCCGGCAAACAAAAATCAGCCGCTTCTTATTCCGTTTGAGGTCTCGCGACAGCAGCATGGTGAAGGGGATCAGCCAATGGCAGATGAAATCGAGAGTGATGATGACGCCCCAGCCGCCGCGAATGCGATCGAGATACCAATTGATTTCGTCGGGCAGATTACCCGACCAGATAATGAGGAATTGACCAAAGGCCAGGTAGATATTCAGCATCACGAAGGCGAAGGTGAGCTTGCCCAGGTCATGCTGCTCGGTCTGGCGCAAAATGGTCTTGAAGGGTTCGGCTTTGGAGAGAAACAGCGAAATGATGATGGTGAACGCCAGGCATTGGAAACCCTGCTCAACGAGATACAACAGCCCGTAGACCGTCGAGAACCAGGTCACGTCCATCGACATCACCCAGTAGATCGCGCCAGCCGTCATGGTGACGGAGTAGACCACGATGCCGGGACCGCTGAAGTTTTCAAGTTTTTTGATCCAATATGGGGTGGTTTCGGGTCCCTCGCTGTCACGCTTCAGCCCCATCGAATTCAGCCGCCACGCATAAAAGCCCCAGATGGCAAAGCAGAGCAGGCTCACATACCAGAACGCGTTGGGATTCAACATCGGCCGCTTGAAGTTGAGGCAGTGAGCCTGAAATTCCGTAATCAGGCCGGCCTTTAATCCGGCCGCGGTGTCGCTTACGGACGTGTAGTTTGCCCACAGATACAGCCGCTTCATGAAAATGGCGATGACGATCCAATAAACCAGGATGAGCGGGAGCGTGCGGCTCATGGCTTCGAGCGGCCTGCGCAAGAGCAATCCCCACTTGCCGCCCGAGCAATACTGCACCATGAGCAATGCCAGCCCGCCCACGGCAAATCCGAAGGTCAACATCAATCCCAGCACCCAACCGCGCAGCAGATGATCCCAGCCCAAGCCATCCTGCGCCTGGCCCAGGAAGGCCAGGATGACAGCAACGATCGCGAAGACTCCGGCGATGATCAGCGCGCGGCTTCTCCAGCCGTCAACAAACGCGGGAGCGCCGAGGTCCGCTGGGAGCTGCTTGGCGTGCGAAATTGCGTCGTGTGCCATTCCGTTCGTCCTACTTCTGGGCCGCGGGGGCCGGTTTGGTTGCTGGAATCTTGATCGCAGGTGGTGCGGGATATGCTGGAGCCATGCCCGGCGTCCCCTCGCTGGCGATGGGCTTGTTCGCATCCACTGCCGTTGACGGCAACGGCCACGGCTGCGCGTATTCCGGATGTCCTTCTGCCGCAGCCAGATCCTTGAGATTCTTAATCTGCACCCCGGGCGGCACATCCTTGGTCGTCGCCGCCTCGCTCAGTTGCAGTGCGCGGATGTAGGCGGCCACCGCCCAGCGATCTGCCGGCGGCAGTTGCGCGGAGTAGTCCGGCATGGCGCCGTATCCGTGGGTCATCACGTAAAAGTAGTGCGAGAGCGGCTGCGACATGCGCACCTGGTCGTGGAAGTTGGCGGCAGGCTTGAACCCGCGCTGCACAATCTCACCCAGCCCGTTGCCCACACGCGAGTGGCAGGGAGTGCAATAGATGTTGAAGCGCTCCTGCCCGCGTTCGAGTACTTCCATCGTCACGGGGATTTCGCTGGGCATCTCGTCGAGTTCCTGCTTGTAACCGTTCGGCCCCTGCACCACGCCGGTGTAGAAATAGCTGTCCTGGTGAAGCTGGCCGCGAGCCACGGTATCGAGGACCTGCGGCCGCGCACCGCGATGATCGGCGAAGAAATCTGTTCCGCGCTGGGGATCCATCTTGGGCTGATCCTGCATGTCCTGCCGGCAGCCGGCGACAAGAAGAACGCACGTGAGTCCGGCAAGGGAAGCTGATCTGCCACCGTTTCGCAACAAACGCGAAAGGATGGGCTGCCAGCGGAAAAGCAACTGCAGATCCCTATTCGACTTCGATCGCGTTCGCGATCTCCGCTCAGGGCAGGCTTTCGACTCCGCCCTCCCTTCACTTCGTTCAGGGCTCGCTTCGCTCAGGATGACAACACGATCGGTGGGATGGATCGACATCAGTACTCCACCTCCACGACCGAACTCGGGCCGAATTTCTGCAAATAAGCTTTGGTCTCTGCCAGGTCGAACTTAGGGTCCAGCGCCTCGAGACAGAGGAAGAACTTGTCGGTTGTCGCACCGTCGCGGAAGTTAGGCGCGTTGAACAGCGGATGGTAGAGCGACGGCAGGCCATTCAGTGCGAGCATGCCGAAGCCTGCCGAAAGTCCCGCCCACAGAATGGTCCATTCGTAGGCAGGCACGAGAAACGCCGGCCAGGAATATGTGGGACGGCCCGCGATATTCAGCGGATAAGCCAGCGTGGAGATCCAGGTCTCCAGCGAAAACATGGCCGCGCCACCGATGAGTCCGCCGATGAGCGTGAGTAACGGCACCTTGTTGCGATGGAAGCCGATGGCTTCGGCTGCTTCTTCCACCGGATAGGGCGTATAGCAGTCCATGCGGCGCCATCCATCTTCGCGCGCCTGCCGCGCGGCCCTCACCAGGTCGCTCGGTGTATCGAATTCGGCCAGCAGGCCGTAAGTTCCTTCGCGTGCGGGCATAGATTAGTCAGCAGCCTCCGCCACCTTGGGCTTGATCTTGGCCCCCGGCAGCAACATGCGAATTTCGTTCATGGGAATCATGGGCAGGAACCGGACAAACAAGAGGAACAGAAAGGTGAAGAATCCGAGCGTGCCAATGAAGGTCATGTAGTCCCACTTCGTCGCGCGATAAGTACCCCACGATGAGGGCAGAAAGTCGCGCGTCAAACTCGTCACGACAATCACGAAGCGCTCAAACCACATGCCGGTGTTAACGATGATCGACATGATGAACATGAAGGTGATGTTGGTGCGCAGCTTGCGCGACCATAGTGTCGTGAGCGGAATGGCGAGGTTGCAGCTGATGAGCACCCAATATGACCAGCCCATCGGCCCGAAGGCACGATTCCAGAAGGTGAACGCCTCCCAGTGATTGGCCGAGTACCACGCCATGAAGGCTTCCATGCCGTAGCCGTAGGCCACGATGAAGCCCGTTGCTAACATCACCTTGCCCATGTTGTCGATGTGGCGTTCGGTGACCAGCGCTTCAAGGTGATAGAACTTGCGCAGCGGAATGGCCAGCGTGAGCACCATGGCAAAGCCGGAGTAGATAGCGCCGGCGACAAAGTAGGGCGGGAAAATGGTTGTGTGCCAGCCGGGCAGAACCGCCACGGCGAAATCGAAGCTGATGACCGTGTGCACCGAAAGCACCAGCGGCGTGGCCAGTCCGGCCAGCAGCAGCGAAGCGGTCTCATAGCGCATCCAGTGGCGCACCGATCCGCGCCAGCCGACGCTGAGCATTCCGTAGAAGTATTGCGCGATCTTCGACTGCGAGCGGTCGCGAAGCGTTCCCAGGTCGGGCACCATGCCGATGTACCAGAAGACCACCGAAATCGTCGCGTAGGTTGAAACCGCGAACACGTCCCACATGAGCGGAGAGCGGAACTGCGGCCAGACGGTCATGGTGAAAGGCAGCGGGAACAGCCAGTAACCGAGCCACGGACGGCCGACGTGAATCAGCGGGAACAGGCCGGCGCAGCACACGGCAAAGATGGTCATGGCCTCGGCAAAGCGGCTGATGGCGTTGCGCCAGCCCTGCTTGAACAGAAGCAAAATGGCCGAGATGAGCGTGCCGGCGTGGCCAATACCGATCCACCAGACGAAGTTGATGATGGCGAAGCCCCAGGCCACGGGCTGGCTGATCGCCCAGATGCCGACACCCTTCAGGAAGAGCCAGGTGAGCGCGACCAACAACATGGTGGCGCCACCGCCTGCCACCGTGAAGAGGCCAAACCAACCCATCGGCGTGTGCGGGGTGAGCACAATGCGCGCGATCTTCTCGGTGATCGACCGGAAGGTCTCGCCCTGCGCAATAACCCGGAATTCTCCGGTCGCCGGATCGATCATGGGATCGTTGGGTTTTACTTCCTTGGTTGCCATGGTCGCTTCAACCCTTGGCCGGCGCGAATTCCGTCGGCGTCACTTCAAGTTCCTGGTTCACGTTCAGTACTTCGGCAAGATACTGCGTCCGCGGCCGCGTGTTCTGGTCGGCGATGACGCCATAGCTGCGTTGCTGGGCCCGGAGTTTCGAGACGCGGCTATTGGGATCGTTCTTGTTGCCGAAGACGATTGCTTCTGCCGGGCACGCCTGCTGGCATGCCGTCACGATCTCGCCGTCGCGGACGTTGCGGTTCTCCTTGTCGGCGTGGATCTTCGCTTCCTGGATGCGCTGCACGCAGTACGTGCACTTCTCCATTACGCCACGCGAGCGCACGCTCACATCGGGATTGCGCATCAGCTTCAGGCTTTCGGTTTCAAAATCCGAATAGAGCAGGAAGTTGAACCGCCGCACCTTGTAGGGACAGTTATTGGAGCAGTAGCGCGTGCCCACGCAGCGGTTGTAGATCATCATGTTCAGGCCTTCCGGCGTGTGCACTGTGGCGCCCACCGGGCAAACCTGCTCGCACGGGGCGTTCTCGCAGTGCTGGCAGTTCATGGGCTGGAAGTGCGCGCGCGGCGCAGCCAGATCGCCTTCGAAATAGGTGTCAATACGCAGCCACTGCATGTCGCGGCCGATGCGCACCTGCTGCTTGCCGACCACGGCAATGTTGTTCTCGGCGTAGCAGCTCACGATGCACGCGTTGCAGCCCGTGCAACTGTTCATGTCGATCGACATGGCCCAGGCGTTGGCCTCGTTGTACTCCCAGTTGGGGAACAACGAGGTGTCGCGGCTCGGCGTTTCGTGGTTGTTGCCTTCGTGCGCAAAATTCGGATTGGCCTTGAATTCGTCGAGCGTGGCGTAGCGAATGATGCCGCGCGGGCCGAGCGCTTCATCGCCCTCGAGAGAATTGTTTCCGGCTCCCTGCCCCTGAAGAAACTTTGCGCGGTGATCCTGGTAATGGCTCTTGGTGATCGCGACGCCCCACTTGCCGGGAACCTGGCGGATCGAGCCAGTCGCGTAGAGCGGCGCCCAGGTGTTGCGAATGAGATAGGCGTTGAAGCCCTGGCCCGAGCCGACGCGTCCGGAGAACTCGCGGCCGTAACCGAGGTAGACCGTGACGGAATTGTCGGGATGGCCGGGAGCAACGATGACCGGCGCTTTCACCTTGCCATTGCCCACACAGAGCTCAACGATGTCGTCTTCTTCCAGGCCGAGCCGTTCGAGCGTGGCGCCGGAAACGATCGCCGCGTTGTCCCAGCTCAAATTCGTGACCGGCTTCGGCAACTCCTGCAGCCAGCCCACGTTGTTCCAGCGGCCGTCGTAGATATTTGGATCGGGCCGGAAGATGATTTCGAGCGAATCCTTCGGCGTGGGTGTCGGAACTGCGCCATTGAATCCGGCGCCGGCGCTGGATTTCGCAGGCCCGCTGGGCACCGTATCCGCAATCCAGCCATCGTGCAGAGCCTTGCGCCAGCCTGTCTCGAAGTCGCCCTTGATTGTCGTCTTCCACGTTTCGCGCACCGCGTCGTAGGGGCTCACCATCGGATCGTTGAGCAGCGTCTGGAAGATGTGATGGGCCGTACGGCCGCCGTACAGCGGATCGATCATCGGCTGAACGATGGAAACCGTGCCGTCGTACGCGCGGGCGTCCGACCACGACTCGAGGTAGTGCGCGGCGGGAATGTGCCAATGTGACTGTTGCCCCGTCTCGTCGTAGTGCGAGCCGAGATGCGCAACGATGTTCGCTTTGTTGAAGGCGTCGGCAAAATTAAGATCGGCGGGCGCGTCGTAGATCGGATTGGCGTTGAGAATTACAAGCCAATCCACTTTGCCCGCGTTCAGGTCGGCGACTAGCGATTTGAAATCGCCAAGCTGGTCGCTGGGGATGGGAATCGCCGGATCGGAGCCGACGAAAACCGTCTTGCCGACGTTGCCAAGTGCATTGTTGATTGCGACTGCCAGCGCCGCGACTGACGGATCCTGATAAAGCCCCGGCAGCACGGCGCTCTTGCCCGCACTCGCCTTCAGATCCTTCGCCACAGCGGCCAGAAACTTCTTCTGCTCATCGGTCCACGCGTAGTTTGGCGCGTTCGCCCCGGCAACGCCCACGGCCTGCGCTAATGCCGCCGTAAACGCCGGAATCTCGCTCGCCCGCAATCCCAACCTGTGCTCGGCCTTCATGCCGGTGGTGGTGGTCGTGCTCTCGACCGCGTACAGCCGGTTCATGCCGTTTTCAGGCTGCTTGCGCCGCGCCGCGTAGTCCCGCACCAGCTTGTGGAATCCCGGATACGCCGCCGTCGAAATGAAATCCGCGTCCAGCGAGACAATCACGTCGGTCTGGCTCAGGTCGTACTGAACATTCAATCCCTTTTCAAGGAATGTGCCGGCGATCGCGGGATCGTATTGCACCAGCCTGGCCTTGGGCCATGCCTTCTGAACCTCGCCCCATTGCCGCGCCAGCGTCGGCGAGGTGATGGTCGCGCTCAGGAAGTAAATGCCGGTGCCGTCTTTGGTTGACGCAACCTTGCCGGTCAGCGCCTCGGCAAAGTCAGCCCACTCGCTGCCCTCGCCGCGATAGGTGACATGCTGCGAGCGATCAGGATCGTACAGGTCGAGAAGCGTGCCCTGCGTGTAAGGATCGGAGCTGCCGTGGTTGTAAGCGTGCTCAGGATTGCCATCGACCTTGATGGGCCTGAACTCGTCGCTCTTGACCAGCAGCGGCACAGCGCCGGTTGTGAACGGGTGCGCCGTGGCAAAGTACATTGGTTTGCCGAGAATCAGATCTTCAGGCGCCTTGACGTAGGGATAAATCGGCTCATCGGGCTGCTTGGTGCAACCGGCGAGGCCGGCGAGGGCCATCGACGCGCCCATCAACTTAAGGAAGCCGCGCCGCGAAACCGGATCGACCCACTCCTGCGCAGCCGAGGGAAACTCGCGCTCAACCGCGGCCTGAAACTCCGTCGTGTTGGCCAGCTCATCGAGCGACCGCCAGAACTTTTTGCCCTTGGTGCCGCTCAGCTCGCGCCGAACCGCATCGAGCGTCATCGGCTCCGCTTTTTCGGCCACGGTCGCTGAACCGTTCGCGTTGTGCTTCGCGTCGCTCAACTCGTTCCCCATTGAATTCTCCACCGCCGGCGAACTCTTTCTTTTTGCGCTCATCGGTGGCACACCTCGCAACTGGTCAGGTCTTTCGGCGTGCGGATCTTGTAGTGATCAACCAGGAAAAGCCCGAGAGCTTCCTGGCTGATGAACTTCTGATAGGTTGGCGCAGCGGCAGGCATGGTTGCAGCCGCAACGTCGCCAGCCAGGCCCTTGCTGCCCAATGTCGACAATCGCAACGACGCCACTTCCGGTCCAGCGCCGCTGGGGTCTTTCGTCGTGCAACTCACGCTTTGCGCCGTCGGGGTGCCGGAGGTGACTGGATTCGCCGCGCACCAGACTGGATGGTCATCGGCGGGTGGCTGCCAGTCCATGTTGTAGATCTGTGCCGTCGGCCGCAGGTTTTTCGCCGGGTTGCGATGGCAGTCCAGGCACCACTCCATCTGGAGCGTGTTCTGTTCGTACATCAAAGGCATCTCATCGACGCGGCCGTGACAGCTTTCGCAGCCGATGCCCTTGTTCACATGGATTTCGTGATTGAAGAAGACAAAGTCGGGAAGATCGTGCACCTTGATCCAGGGAATCGATTGCCCCGTGTACCAGCTCTGGCGCACCGGCTCCAGCAACTGAGCATTGGTCCAGATCTCCGCATGGCAATTCATGCAGGTACGCGTGGGAGGAATGCCAGCGTAGCTCGATTTCTCAACGGTCGTATGACAGTATTGGCACTGCAGGCCAAGGCCCTGAACGTGATGCTTATGGCTGAAGGGCACCGGCTGATCTGCGCGCTGGCCTTGCCGAGTAACCCACGGCGAACGCTGCAACTGATCCAGCGTGACGCCCAGGGCAATCACGAGCAACCCCGTCAGCACCAGGCTCATGCGAGCCAGCGCATTGGAGCTGCGGTCGAAAATTTGCGCCATGAAAGTTTCCCGGTCCGACTCTCGTTTGGCATGCGCCGCGTGTATCGGCGGTCACATAGGTTATGTACAAGAATTGCTCAATGATAGAACTACAGGGAAGGGGCGGGATCGCCCGAAAATTAAATATAGCAGCCTGCAAGGGATTCGCAACACACCTGGAGCAAAAAATCCCGAAAATTATTTGTGGGAAACCGCTTTGCAACCACTTGAAAAGAAAATCGCTTGTGACAAGCTCGCTTGATGCATAGACAAATCCTTTCTCCTGGGGAAAGACGTACCAGAAGTTGGGATCGTCAGAGAAAAAATATCACGCCAGAGCCAGTGTCTGGCAAGCGTCCTCAACGCGCCGAATCCAGAAACTCAACCGGATACCATAATCAGCCGCTCTTCTCGCCAGCGAAACCTCGATCATCCGGCGGAAACCGGACCCGTGCAACACCGCTCTTCTCCGCAAGACCTGGCGCAACATTCGGCGCATCGGCCCGAGCGAGATTCAGCGAACGAGGCTTCTCGTGAAGTTCGCGGCCAACCAACAATCACTAGAAATATGTCGAGGACAAAAAGCGCGATCGCGATGTCGTTGAAAAGCGTCGCCTGCGCGGATTCCGGCCAGAATTGATTGCCGGCCCAGAAGAGAAATGCGACGGCCAGCATGAGAGCTTTGAGGAATTCCTTCGCAGACGGCCGCTGCGCGATCTGGTAGACGAGGTATGCAAGGGCAATCGAGGCCAACGAAAATGCCGCGAGAATCGCGTGGCTCCCGGCCGGAAACAGCCTTGGGAAAGCATCCCAGGCCATCAAAACTGCGACACCTGCAAGCGTGAGGGCACCGAGCATGACAGATAGGGACCGAGGGCTGCGGTCAAGGCGCATGGACATACACCATGATCCCCCGCAACTCGAAAGGAAATTGTAAAGACCCGCCGCAATGCGCAGCCAACCGAGCTGACCCGGCGCTGACGATTGGATCGTTTAGAATTCAAAGGAACGTAACAACCACCTCCAACGCCACCTCAAGACATGGATTATCGACTCGCTGGGTTTCTCCATCGCCGTCGAATGAACCCCGCGCAATATTCGTCAACGCCAGGATTCGCCGAAGAGAGACAAGGAAAGACATTATGAAATACGCCGGACTGCTGGTGATGCCCGCCGGGTTCTTTCTTACGCTTGCCGCGCTGGCGCTGTTTCCTGACCCTGGGCGGCGCATTGCGTTTGTGTTGTGCGGCTTGGCGGTTGAGGGCCTGGGCATGGCCGTGGCGGTGCGGGGCCATATGTTGCCGCGCGGAGGCAGCCAACCTTGAGCGCGATTCCACCCATGGTTCCCTCGGCAGCTCCCGCAGTGAGCGACGCAGTTTTTGCGCTCACCCTTGCGCTCATGCTGCTTGCGCCGATGGCCATTGCCGGCGTGGCGCTCATCAATACCGGGTTGGGCCGTTCGCGCTCAGCGGCGCAGGCAATGCTGGGCTGCCTGGCGCTGATTGCCGTTGCCGCCATTGTCTTCGCTTTCATCGGCGCATCGTTAACGGGGTCTCTTGGATTAAAAGAAGTCGTTCTGCACGTAGCAGGCAAGCCCTGGAGCGTGCTCGGGCTTGGTCCTTTCCTTCTCCGTGGGCTTGGCGCGGCCGCGCCGCAGGCTCAGCTCGCCGTCTTGTTTGAGATTTTGGCGGTCGCCATGCTGGTCCTGCTTCCCTGGGGGTCAGGAGCCGATCGCTGGAGGCTCGCGGCGGGATGCGCGTCCGCAGCGGTTTTGGCCGCGATTGTTTTTCCACTCGCATCGCACTGGATTTGGGCCGGAGGGTGGCTGGCGGCACTGGGCGCGAACTTCTCAGTGGGCGCGGGATTTCTTGACGCGGGTGGAGCTGCCACGGTGCATGTGATCGGCGGCCTGAGCGCGCTTGCCGTGGTGTGGATCGCAGGACCGCGCCGCGGAAAATTCCCCAAAGAGGGCCTCTCCACCGCCATGCCTGGCCACAATGCCATTTACGTTTTGTTTGGCTGCCTGCTGGCGCTGGTGGGTTGGCTGGCCTGGAACATGGCCGGAGCGATCATTTGGGTTCACGCTCCACTCGCAGCGCTACCGGGAACTGCGATCAATACACTGCTCTCCGCTTCAGGCGCGCTGGCTGCAACTTTCTCGGTCACGCGCTTCCGTTTCGGCAAACCCGACGCCAGTCTCTGCGCCAACGGCTGGCTGGCTGGCCTCGTTGCGTCGAGCGCGTGCGCCGCTTTTGCCTCGCCGGTGGGCTCTTTATTCGTCGGCGGCGTGGCCGGGGTGTTCACGCCGTTGCTGGTCGAGGTACTGGAACTCGCGCTCTCCATTGACGATCCCACGGGCGCCATCACCGTTCATGGCGCAGCGGGTTTGTGGGGTTTGATTGCGGCCGGATTCTTTGCGCCCCAGGCGGGACAGCTTCTGGCGCAGCTTATCGGCATCGCCGCGCTGCTCGGCTTCTTTTTCCCGCTCATTTACTTTCTCTTCGCGCTGCTCAACCGCTTTGTTCCCTTCCGCGTGGATCCCGATGGCGAGCGCATGGGCATGGATCTGCACGAAATCGGCGGCGGAGCTTATCCGGAATTTGTGATTCACCGCGACGAGTCTTATCGCTAGGCGGGAACGAGGGTATCATTGGGGTGATGGTGCCCAAGCCCAATGCGAGACCCGAACCGCGCGAAGTTCAGAGCGTGCTTGCCGAGTCTCGTGCGGAAGTGGAGAAGTTGTGCCGGAAGTTTCACGTTCGTAGGCTGGAAATCTTCGGCTCGGCACTAGGGAAGTCGTTCGATTGTGCCACCAGCGACCTGGACTTCCTGGTAGAGTTTGAGTCCCTTCCGGCTGGCGAGTATTCCACCGCTTTCTTCGCCTTCAAAGAGGCCATGGAACGGCTGTTCGGACTTCCTGTTGATCTTGTCATCCCCTCGGCCATCCGGAATCCATATTTCCGGCAGAGTGTCGAGCAAAGCAAGGCCCTGCTCTATGCAGCTTGAGGCGAGGAAGTAAATTAGCGCCGGGCCATCAGCAGCATCACGACGAACAACGCCAGCGGCACAAACGCCAGTGCCGCGTAAAGCGCGAGCTTCTGCCTGCTGATCCGGAGCCGGCCCAGTCGAACTGGTCCTTGCTGGCCGCCTTCGATTCCCACAAGTTCCGGGTGCTCCAGCTCCCAGGCCATGTCGGATGCAGTGGCATAGCGATGACGCGGATCGCGCGCCATGGCACGAAAAAGAATCTCTTCGAGTGCGGGAGAAACTTCGGGATTCAACTCGCGCGCCGGTGTGGGATCGGTGAGCAGGCGCTCGTTCATCACCGCCAGCGGACTGGGTCCAGTGAACGGTGGCTGGCCGGTCAGCATTTCATAGAGCATCGCTCCCAGCGCGTACACGTCGCTGCGCTGGTCGCCGTGCTTACCCATCACTTGCTCAGGAGAGATGTAATCTGGCGTGCCGAGCGCGGGCGTCAGGCCCACCTGCGTGATACGCCGCGCATCTTCCTTCAAGGCAATGCCGAAGTCGATGATCTTGATACGGTCGCCATCGCACACCATGATGTTTTCCGGCTTCAGGTCACGGTGCACCACACCATGTTTGTGCAGGTTGTCGAGAGCATCGCAGATGGCAATGGTGAGCGCGACTGCACGATCGACAGGCAGCTTTCGCTCCTCGTTCAGAATGGCGCGCAACAGGCGGCCTTCTACCCACTCAATGACCATGTAGCGGCGGCTGCGTTCTTCGCCGTCAAAGGTTTTGACGACGCCTGGGTGGTCGATCTCCTGGCCGATTGCCTCCTCGCGCCGGAAGCGCTCGAGAAGAACCGGATCGGCCTCCATCTCCGGATGCGGAACCTTTAATGCCACCTGGCGGCCGGTGCGCAGGTCCGTGGCGCGAAAGAGCGTGGACATGCCGCTGCGCGCGACCTCCGCGTCCAGACGGTAGTGGTCCAGTGTGTCTCCAGCTTCCAGTTTCGCCATGGCTTCAGTCAGCATCGCAGGTTCGATTGTTGCACGCAATTTGTAAGAAAATCACAAGGATCGGCGAAGCTCGAAATCGAATACAAAACAGCACCTAACCGTTCCCCGCATCCCCGGGTTGGACCCGGCAGACATGGTTCTGAGCCTGGCGTCTCTCGCCAAAAATCCGCCCTTATCCGGCTGGGAATCATTATGATGATGGTCGAGATGTCCCGCCTGATTCGTATCGCTGCGGCCTGCCTGGCGCTGGCCTGCTTCCCATGGCCCGCCGCTGCTCGCGCAACCGCATCCAGGTCTCACCCGCTCAAGCCGGAGGTTCCGCAGGATACGGGATTCCTGAACCGGCGCATCGTGCTTCAGGGGACCACTTACCGCTTTCAGGTCTATCTACCGGAGGAGTGGCGGCGCGACGACGGCAAGCGATGGCCCATCATTCTCGCGCTGCACGGGCGGGGCGAGCGCGGTTCCGAAGGAATGTGGCAGACGCAAATCGGAATCGCCGAGGCGGTACGCAATCATCCCGACCGATGGCCGTTTGTGATCGTGATGCCGCAGTGCCCGCAGACCGCACATTGGACCGATCCCGCGATGCTCGATTTGGCAATGGCCTCGCTCGATCAAGAGTCGGCCGAGTTCCACGGCGATCCTTCGCGAACCTATCTGACCGGCCTCTCCCTGGGCGGCTACGGCGCCTGGGAGTTGGCTCGCCTGCACCCCCATCGCTGGGCCGCGATTGTGATTGCCGCAGGAGGCGTTTTCTGGAGCTACGAACCGGATCGCTGGCAGGAGGTTTCCGTTCTGCCCGCTGAGTACGCCCGCGCCGTGGGCCACACGCCTGTGTGGCTCTTTCATGGCAGCCTCGACAACGTAGTCCCACCGCGGCAGAGCGAACTGATGTACGACGCCTTCAAAGCAGCCGACGGAGACATTCGCCTTTGGATTTACCAGGGGCTGAAGCACGACTGCTGGACTCGTGCCTACGATGAGCCGGAATTGCCCCGCTGGCTATTGGCGCATCACCTTCCAATTGCGCAGGAAGTCATGGCCGAGCGCCTCGTAATTCCCATACGTCCGCCCACGATCAATCTTTCTGTGGCCGAGCTCGACAGCCTGGCGGGCGAGTACCGCGAACCCAACGGGCATGCGACCGGGACGATCTTTCGCCAGGGAGATCAGCTTTATGAAAAGAGCACCAGTGGCGAAGTCGTTCAGCTGGAGGCGGAGTCGGCCGACACTTTTGCCCGTCCCGGCGATAAGCCCTCCGCGAAGAGCTTCCACCTGATCTTCGAGCGCAATACGAGCGGGCGCGTAACAGGATATCTGCTCGACGATAACCGTCATCAGGAGCGCTGGTTGAAGCTCGGCGCGGACGTAAAGTAGCGCGGCAGCCTTAGCGGCCATGGGCGCTGGTCTCGGAGCCGGAACATTCCCCGACGCGGTTGCGTACTCTAGTTCGAAGGCGAGGAGGCGATATGTTTTGTAGCGGATGCGGCCGAACATTGACGCAAGGACAGATGGTTTGCCCTCAATGCAACCGTCCAGTGCCGCCGCAGGTGCCTCCTGTGCCTGGCTTTGAGTTTGTTTTGGCGGCCTATGCCAGCAAGATCAGGGTGCTGGGCATTTTGTGGCTGGTTTATGCAGGAATCACTGTGTTGTTTGGGTTCGTTGGCATGGCCATTCTTCACTCCATCTTCCACGGAGGCACGAGTCACTGGGGCCCAGGACCCATGCCGAATATGTGGTTCCCCACGCTTCTGCGCTTTGCGTGGATTTTCGTGATGGGGAGAGCCGCGCTGGCGGCCGTGGCCGGATGGGGCCTGCTGGAACGTACGCAGTGGGGCCGGATCGTAGCCATTATCGCCGGCATTCTCTGCCTGATCCGATTCCCGCTGGGCACGGCCCTCGGCATTGCCACCTTGATCATCCTGATTGGCGCAAGGAACTGGGCGCTCTACGAAGACCTCTGAAAATCAGCGATTAGCTGTTCGCTCTTAGCTTTTAGCTCGGGCGGGCACTTAGCACCCATTCAACATTCGTATGAGGGCGCTTCTGTTCGCTCTGGCTCGGTCAAGCTAAGGGCTGGGAGCTCATGGCCAAAGGCTGTTCTAGAATCAATCCATGACCTTCCCAGTGAACCGGATGCGGCGAATGCGCAGGAGCGAGCCGTTGCGCGCGCTGGTGCGCGAGACCGTGCTCGATCCCGGCGACCTGATTTATCCGCTCTTCATCTGTCCCGGTAAGGGAGTGCGCTCAGCCGTCGGCTCCATGCCCGGCGTCTTCAATCTGTCGGTAGACGAGGCGGTGCGCGAAGCCGAACAAGCCGCGAAGCTGGGCCTCGGCGGATTGCTTCTTTTTGGATTGCCGGAAACGAAGGACGAACAAGGTACCGGAGCATGGGAAGACGGCGGCATTGTGCAGCAGGCGCTGCGCGCGCTCAAGCAATCTGAAGCTGCGAAGAAACTGGTCCTGATCGCCGACCTTTGCCTGTGCGAATACACCAGCCACGGACATTGCGGCGTTGTGGTCAAGTCGGGGGACGGTTTTGAGGTGGACAACGATCCGACGCTTGAGTTGCTGGCGCGCACGGCAGTGAGCCAGGCAAAGGCCGGAGCTGACGTGGTGGCTCCGAGCGACATGATGGATGGCCGGGTGGGAGCCATTCGCAGTGCTCTGGACGCCGAGGGCCACGCGCAGACGCCGATTCTCAGTTATGCGTCAAAGTTTGCGTCTGCGTTCTACGGGCCATTCCGCGAAGCTGCCGATTCCGCGCCGCAGTTCGGCGACCGGCGGACCTACCAGATGGACGGGGCCAATCTCAGGGAAGCGCTGCGCGAGATCGATCTCGACATTGAAGAAGGCGCGGACATGATCCTGATGAAGCCCGCGATGCCGTATCTCGACGTGGTGCGGGCTGCGCGCGAACGCGTGGACGTGCCGATCGGCGCGTACCAGGTTTCCGGCGAGTACTCGATGCTGCAGGCGGCGTTTGAAAAGGGCTGGCTGGATCGCGATCGCGCGATTTTGGAGTCGCTCGTCGGAATGCGTCGCGCCGGAGCAGATTTTATCGTGACCTACTTCGCCAAGGAAGCGGCGAAGCTGCTCGGCTAGATTCTTGCCCGCATTCATCAGACCGTCGGAGAGGATCATCTCTACCATGAAGCTTGTGATCGCAACCTTTGGAATCGCCCTGCTGTGTGCGAGCGCCGCTGCCCAATCCGCTCCGCAGGTGATTCACCTTTGGGAAAACGGCGCGCCCGGATTTGAGAGCCGCAAGGACATTCCCGAACAGGCGCAGGACTACTGGGTGCGCAATGTCAACGATCCGTCGATTACCGTTTTTCTGCCGCCGAAAGACAAGGCCAACGGAGCGGCGGTCGTCATCGCGCCGGGCGGAGGCTTTCGCGAACTGGTCTTCAACGCCGAGGGAGTGCAGACCGCGCAATTTCTCAACAGCATCGGTGTGACGGCGTTTGCGCTGAAGTATCGGTTGCCCGGCGAGCCAAATTCTCCCTACACCAAGGAGAATGTGCGGCAGGACGCGTATCGCGCCATGCGGCTGGTGCGCAGCCGCGCAAAGGAATGGAACATCGATCCGCATCGCGTGGGGATGCTGGGCTTCTCCGCCGGTGGCGAGGTGGTCGCGATGGTCGCTTACGCTCCCGGAGATGGAGACCCGTCCGCGCCGGACCCCATCGACCGCCTCAATGGCAGGCCAGACTTTCAAATGATGGTGTATCCCGGCGGCGGCGTGCCAGATACCGTTCCGCCAAATTCTCCGCCGGCTTTTCTGCTGGTGGCCAATGACGACCAGTACGGATGCAACAAAGTGACACTCGAGTTCTACGAGAAACTGCTTGCAGCCGGAGTCCCCGTGGAGGCAATCTTTTTGCCGCAGGGGAAACACGCCTTCAATATGGGCGACCGATCGAAACTCGTCACGGTGAACACCTGGCCGCAGCGCATGGCCGATTGGATGAAAGACATGGGCTACCTGACGCCGGCTGCTTCATCGACCGCGTCGACCTCGCAGTAAGAGGCGCCTGACAGCTTCACATTCACAATTCGCTTTGTCTCCGCGCCGCAGTGTGTTTTTCTAACAAGAACCCGCCTATGCGCAAGCGACTCGAAACCTATTTCGAATTTGCCCGTCTGGGGACCAACTGGCGGACGGAGATCCTGGCCGGCGTCACGACCTTCCTAACCATGGCCTACATCGTGCTGGTAAACCCGGCGGTGCTGGCCGATGCGGGCGTGCCATTGCCTGCGGTCACCGCGGCCACATGCCTGTCGGCTGCATTCGCGTCCATCCTGATGGGAATCGTCGCGCGCTATCCGATCGCGCTCGCGCCGGGCATGGGGCTCAATGCATATTTCACCTACACGGTCTGCATCAAGATGCATGTGCCCTGGCAGACGGCCTTGGGCGCGGTGTTCCTCTCCGGCGTTATTTTTCTTGCGCTAACGACTGTGGGCATCCGGCAGATGATTCTGCGCGCCATTCCCCACCAGCTTTATGCGGCGGTGGCGGGCGGCATCGGGCTGTTCATCGCGTTCATCGGCTTTCAGCATGCGGGCCTGGTGGTGCGCGACCCCAACACGCTCGTCGGCATGGGCTCGATCCGCAACCCCACCGCGTACCTCACGCTGCTCGGCCTCATTCTGATGGTGGCCCTCGAAATCCGCAAAGTGAAGGGCTCCATCCTCATCGGCGTGCTCACCGTGACCGGAATCGCCTGGGCGTTTCACATGGTCAAGTGGACGCCCTCACCGGGCGGCTTCGGAGCGCTGACTCAAACCGCGTTCAAGCTGAACATCATGGGCGCGGTGAACAAAGGCCTGCTTGAAATCATCTTCGTCTTCTTCTTTGTCGATCTGTTTGACAACCTGGGCACGCTGGTTGCCGTGACCAAGCGCGCCGGACTCATCGCGCCCGATCACTCGATTCCGCGGCTGAATCGAATTCTGTTTGCCGACGCCACTGCGACCATCTTCGGATCGCTCACGGGAACCTCGACCGTGACCAGCTACGTGGAGTCGACGGCAGGCGTTGCGGCGGGCGGGCGCTCGGGCGTCACCGCCATTGTGACCGGGCTGCTGTTTTTAGGGGCGATCGCCGCAGCGCCGTTTATCGGCATCGTGCCTCCGGCAGCCACGGCGCCGGCGCTCATTCTGGTGGGTTCGATGATGCTCGCGGCCATTACGGAAATTCAATGGCACGAACCGCTCGTCGCTGTTCCCGCGTTTCTTACGCTGATTCTGATTCCCTTCACTTACTCGATCGCCAACGGACTCGGCTTCGGAATCATTGCGTGGGCGGTGCTGCACCTGTTCGCGGGAAAAGCTCGCCGCCAGGATTGGCTGCTCTATCTTCTGGCCGCACTTTTTCTGGCGCGATTCATCTACCTCGGAGCGAGTTAGCATGGTGTCCCCGAAGTTCGCTCCATGAGTCGATGGCCGCAATGCAAGTACTTCGGCGGAGATCGTCCGCCGCGGCGGACGATCTCCGCTCAGGATGACACTTCTATGTGGATCGA
>Ga0335085_10004717_pt1 | contig 22368 bp, 22 predicted proteins | sample Lox_Sample_45_FD_206712 | JGI IMG/M metagenome (GOLD analysis project Ga0335085, IMG submission 206712) | Soil microbial communities from Loxahatchee National Wildlife Refuge, Florida, United States - Lox_Sample_4.5 | ecosystem: Environmental > Terrestrial > Soil > Wetlands | place: USA...
TGGACTGGCTCCCCCCGGCGAACAGGATCTCTTGCTGGAATCATGGGACACGAGTACCTCCACGTGGGGGGTCAAGCCGGTGTACCTGAGCGGCTCCGAGAAGATCGAGTACAAAGAAAAGTACGAGATCAAGACCTGACCCGAGCGGCAGGCTAGAGGGCGGGTGTGGGCAGGAGGGCCCACGCCCTGTCTGGGTGCTCTAATCGGCGGAACAATTCAATGCGGAAAAGGCACCGCTGTTATGCGAGCAATTAGCCGGGCTGCACTGCGGGCGCAAAGGCGCCATCAATGGTCCACAATGGTGGCACATAAGATTCTCTCGGGTCCGGTTACCATATACTCGCCGGCCTTCGACGCAAATGGCTTTACGAAGTTGGAGCTGATCGCTCGATGCTTCGGGGGCTCGAACGATGAACTAGAACTCGAAGTGAGCCCGGACGACGTTCACTGGCAGCGACAGACCGGACCTTCGCGCTGCAACGACGAAGGGGCTCAAATCGACGTCGTAGCGCGCTAATGCCGGGCGCACCTCTATTGGGTGTCCGCTCCCACGAGCACCTACGTAAGCGCGTACTTCTCGGGCTGACGCCCAGCGAGTACCGAGCCGGGTACCGAACTGCGCAAAACCACCCCGCACCAGGCCGCACCAAAACGCGCCACTGGCGGCCTGCGAAACCTAAAAGCCCCGCAAATCAAGCACTTTTAATCCGGTGGGCCGAGTTCGAGTCTCGGACGGGGCATCTAGCTGAGTCCGGCCGCCGGGTGCGCCCGACGGAGACGGCCAGTATGGCTCCCGACCCATCCGGGTCGTCCGCGCGCTTGCCGGAAGTAGTCTGCGGGCACGATGTCGAGCAACCTCGTCGAGCTGATCCGCCGCCACCACGGGCCCGTCGCCCGCACGGCTCTGCAGGTGCTGAAGGAGGCTGTCGAGGACCACGGCGAGGTCACCGACGAGGATCGCCGCCGCGCCGCCGAGGTATCCGGGATCCCCGAGGCGGCGGCGTATGGCATCTCGACCTTCTATGACGACCTGCTGCAGCCGCGGGGCGCCCGACACCTGCGTGTCTGCACCGGCACGGCGTGCTTCGCGGCCGACGGGGATCTGCACGTGTGGGAGCTCTCGGAGGGCCTCGGGGTGGCGCTCGGGGAGCGGAGCACCGACGGCTCGGTCTCGCTGGCCGAGACGGTGTGCCTGGGCTTCTGCCACTCCTCGCCTGCGGTACGGGAGGACGACCGCGTGGACGCGGGTCCCGGCGTCGTTGCCCGCGCGATCGCCGGAGACACGGGCGAGGCGCCCGAGCCGGGCTGGCACAGCACGCTCGCGGAGCCGGTGCTGACGGAGCCGGGGGCGTGGCTGGGTCTCGGTGCGGCCCTGACGCAGACGACCCCAGAGCAGCTGCTGGACGCCGTCGTCGCGGGCGAGGTGCTCGGACGCGGCGGCGCGGCGTTTCCGGCGGGCCAGAAGTGGCGCTTCGCCGCAACGGCGGCGGGGGAGCAGAAGTTCATCGTCGCCAACGGCGACGAGGGCGACCCGGGCTCCTACATCGACAAGTACCTGATGGAGCGCAACCCCGCACTAGTGCTCGAGGGTATGGCGCTCGCCGGGTACACCGTCGGCGCCGATCACGGCTTCGTCCTGACGCGCTCGGAGTACCCGCGATCGAAGCCAGCGCTCGAGCTCGCCGCCGAGGCCGCCCGCCGCGACGGGCAGCTCGGCGAGGACATCGCCGGCAGCGGCTTCAGCTTCGACGTGACCGTGCTGGAGGGGGCGGGCTCGTATGTGGTGGGGGAGGAGACGGCGCTGCTGGCCTGCCTGGAGGGGCTGCGGGGGACGGTCTCGGCACGGCCGCCGTTCCCCGCCGAGCGCGGCCTGTATGGCGCGCCGACGGTCGTCAACAACATCGAGACGCTCGCCAACATCCCCTTCATCGCGCTGCGGGGAGCCGATGCCTACAGGCAGCTCAGCCCCGGCGCCTCGGCGGGCTCGAAGCTGGTCTGCTTCAACGAGCGCTTCGCCTCCCCGGGGGTCTACGAGGTCCGCTTCGGGGAGACCCTGCGCGAGCTCTGCGAGGGCCTCGCGGGGGGCATCGAGGGCGGCATCAAGGCGATCCAGATCGGGGGCCCGCTCGGGGGCATACTGCCCTCGTGGAAGCTCGACACGAGCTTTGACTTCGACGCGCTCGCGGCCGAGGGCTGCATGGTCGGACACGGCAGCATCGTCGGCTTCGACGAGCGCACCGACATGCGCGCCCTGGCCCGGCATCTGCTGCGCTTCGGCGCCCACGAGAGCTGCGGCAAGTGCTTCCCCTGCCGCATCGGCCTGCGCCGGGCGCACGAGATGTTCGAGGCCGAGACACCCGTGGACAGAGCTCGCCTCGAGGACCTGCTCGAGACCCTGGAGGTGGCCAGCCTGTGCGCCCATGGCGGCGGCATGCCCGCCCCGATCCGAAGCCTGCTGGAGCACTTCCCCGAGGAGCTGGGGCTGGCGTGATGCGGGTGGCGGTGGACGGCGTCGAGCTCGAGGTGCAGGCCGGCGCCAGCGTCCTGGAGGCGGTCGAGCTGGTCGGGGGGCGGCTACCGACGCTCTGCTACGACGACCGCCTGGCGCCGTTCGGCGCCTGCCGCACGTGTCTGGTGGGGCTGGAGGGCGCGCCCGCCCCGGTGCCGGCCTGCACCACCCGCTGCCGGGAGGGTATGCGGATCGATACCCGCGACGCGACCGCCGCCAGGGTCGTGCGCACGGTCGTCGAGCTGGTGCTCTCGGAGCTCGAGCGTCCGCCCGCGCCGGACACGGAGCTCGCGAGGGTCGCCGCCTCGCTCGGACTCGCCCCCGGCCGCTTCGAGGGCGCCACCCACGAGATCGCACTCGACCAGCGCCATCCCTACCTCGCCCTCCAGCACGAGCTGTGCATCTCCTGCGGACGCTGCGTAAGGGCCTGCGACGAGATCCAGGGAGCCTTCGCGCTGACCGCCACCGGGCGGGGCTTTCACAGCAACATCACCGCCGGCCTCGACAGCGGCTTTCAGGACTCCAGCTGCGTCTCCTGTGGCGCATGTGCGGACACGTGCCCCACGGGGGCGATCATCGAGCGACGGCTGCTTACACTGGAGCGGGAGCGAGACGATGGGCGAGCGGCCTGAATCTTCGGTGACGACGACGTGCGGGTACTGCGGCGTCGGGTGCCGCCTGGAGGCCCACGTGGTGGGGGGTGAGCTGCTGTCGATCACGCCCTCCAGGGAGGGGCCCGCCAACCGCGGCCACGCCTGTCTGAAGGGGCGCTTCGCCCACCGCTTCGCGTCGTCCCCGGACCGCCTCTCGACGCCGCTGATCCGCTCCGGCTCGGGCCTGCGCGAGGCCACCTGGGAGGAGGCGATCGAGACCATCGCCACGCGCCTGGGAGCCATCAGGCAGGCGCACGGCGCGGACGCGATCGCCGGGCTGGCCTCATCGCGTGCGACCAACGAGGACTGCTTCGCGATGGCGCGGCTGATGCGGGCGGCGATCGGCACCAACAACATCGACAACTGCTCCCGCGTGTGCCACTCCCCGACGTCGTTCGCGCTGCGACGCTCATTCGGCCTCTCCGGGGCAACGGGGTCGTTCTCGGACATCGACGCGGCGGACGCGGCCATCATCATCGGCGCGAACCCGACCCAGGCCCATCCCGTCGTCGGCGCGAGGATCAAGCAGGCCGCCCTGCGGGGCCTGAAGCTGGTGACGATCGACCCGCGACGGATCGAGCTGGCCGACTACGCGGAACTGCACCTCGCACCGCGGCCGGGCACGAACGCGGCCGTGCTGCTCGGCCTGGGACACGTGCTCGTGCAGGACCGCCTGCTCGACGAGACCTTCATCGCCGAGCGCACCGACGGGAGCGAGGCGACGCTCGAGCTGCTGGAGCAGTACACGCCGCAGGCCGTCGCCGAGATCACGGGGATCCCGGCGGCGGACATCGAGCTCGCTGCCCACCTGTATGGCGAGGCCGCCGAGGCCTCGATCATCTGGGGGCTGGGGGTCACCGAGCACAAGTACGGCTCGGAGGTCGTGCAGCTGATCTGCAACCTCGCGATGCTGGCCGGCAAGGTCGGGCGGCGAGGCTCGGCGCTACTGCCACTGCGCGGCCAGAACAACGTCCAGGGCTCCTCCGACATGGGGGCCCTGCCCGACACCCACAGCGGCTACCGCCCGGTCACCGACGAGCAGGTGACGGGCCGCTTCGAAGCGGCCTGGGGGGTGACGCTTTCGCGGCGCCCCGGGTACAAGGTTCCCGAGATGTTCGACGCAGCCGTCGCCGGCGAGCTGAAGGCGATGTACATCTTCGGCGAGGACGTCGCCCAGACCGACCCCGACAGCGCGCACGTCGCCAACGCCCTGGAGGCGCTCGAGTTCCTCGTCTGCCAGGACATCTTCCCCAACGAGACCACGGCCTACGCCGACGTGATCCTGCCGGCCTCGTCGTTCCTCGAGAAGGAGGGCACGTTCACGAACGCCGAGCGGCGGATCCAGCTCGTGGCGCCCGTCCTGGAGCCGCCCGGGGAGGCGAAGACCGACCTCGAGATCATCGCCACGGTGTCCCGCGCGCTGGGACACGAGATGGGCTACGCCGGCGCCGGCGAGGTGATGGACGAGATCGCCGCCCTGACCCCCGAGTTCGCCGGGGCCAGCTTCGAGCGGCTCGGCAGCCGGGGCCTGCAGTGGCCGGTGGCCCCCGACGGCACCGACAGCGAGATCCTCTACCGGGAGCGCTTCGAGCTGCCCGGCGGGCGCGGCAGGTTCGCGGCGCTGCCGTTCAAGCCGCCCGGCGACGCCGCCGACGAGGAGTTCCCGCTGATCCTCGTCACCGGCCGGATCCTCGAGCACTACAACGCCGGCACGATGACGCGGCGGACCGGCAACGTGCAGCTGGCCGACCGCGACTGGCTGGAGATCCACCCCGACGACGCCGCCCGCCTTTGGATCGAGGATGGTGAGCCGGTGTCGGTGCGCAGCCGCGTCGGACGGGTCGAGCTGTTCGGCCGCGTCACCGACCGCATCGAGCCCGGGCACGTGTTCACCAGCTTCCACTTCCCCGAGGCGAGGACGAACCTGCTGGTGGGCTCCTCTGCCGACGTGAACACCTCCTGCCCGGAGTACAAGGTCGTGGCGGTGGACGTGCGGCCGATGCCCGAGCGCAGGGCCGCGACCCGCGCGCTGGCCCGGGCGTGAACGAGCCCGCCGACGCGCTCACGGCGCAGACGCTGGTGAGCGTCACGCGCGACGGCCGGCGAGACGAGGTGGCGGTCGAGGAGCCGCTCGAGATCAGGGTTGACGGCTCCCCGCTGGCGGTGACGATGCGCACGCCCGCCCACGACGAGGAGCTCGCGCTGGGGTTCCTCTACGGCGAGGGCCTGATCGACGGCCCCAGGGACGCGGGGCCGACCGAGGACTTCGCCGCCAACGTGATCGAAGTGAAGGGCCCGCTGCTGCGCGACCCTGACACCAGGCGCTTCTACGCGACCTCCTCGTGCGGTGTGTGCGGCAAGGGAGCCCTCGAGGAGCTCGCCGTGATCGCCCCCGCCGTCGGGCCCGGGCCGTCGGTCGAGCGGGGGCTGCTGGCAGACCTTCCCGACCGCCTGCGTCAGCCGACCTTCGAGCGCACCGGCGGCCTGCATGCCACGGGGCTGTTCAGCGCGGAGGGCGAGCTGCTGATCGTGCGCGAGGACGTCGGGCGTCACAACGCGATGGACAAGGTGATCGGGCGTGCCCTGCTCGAGGGCATGGTGCCGCTCGCCGAGGGGATCCTCTGCGTGAGTGGTCGGCTGTGCTTCGAGCTGGTCCAGAAGGCGGCCATGGCGGGGGCGCCGGTGCTCGTCGGCGTGGGTGCGCCGAGCTCGCTGGCGATCGAGCTGGCCGCCGACCGCGGCATCACCCTGGCCGGCTTTGCCCGCCGCGGGAGCGTCAACGTCTACACCGGAGAGCAGCGCCTTCGCGACGGCTCAGGCTAGGCTGTCCGGCAACGGCGATCCGCCGGGAGCTTCCTTGACCAGGTACGACACCGCCCAGCCGGAGGGGCAGTCCGCCTACGCCGAGGCCGCAGAGCTGGAGCTGCGCCATGTCAGCAAGCTCTACCCCGGCCAGCGCGAGCCGGCGATCGCGGACCTCTCGCTCACGGTCGGGGCCGGCGAGGTGTGCGTGCTGGTGGGGCCGTCCGGGTCGGGTAAGACCACGGCCATGCGGCTGATCAACCGGATGGTCCCGCTGAGTGGCGGCGAGATCCTGCTCGGCGGGCGCAGCGTGCTGGACCGCGAACCCCGCGAGCTCCGTCGCGAGATCGGCTACGTGATCCAGCAGATCGGCCTGTTCCCGCACCAGACGGTGACCGAAAACGTCGCCACCGTGCCGCGCCTGCTCGGCTGGCCGAAGGAGCGCACCCGGGCCCGTGTCCGCGAGCTGCTCACCCTGACCGGTCTGGACGCGGACGAGATGGGCCCTCGATATCCCGCCCAGCTCTCCGGTGGGCAGCGCCAGCGTGTGGGCGTCGCGAGGGCGCTGGCGGCCGACCCGCCGCTGATGCTGATGGACGAGCCCTTCGGGGCGATCGATCCGATCAACCGCGCCAACCTGCAGGACGAGTTCCTCGCCCTGCAGGCGAAGGTCCGTAAGACCGTCGTGTTCGTCACCCACGACATCGACGAGGCGATCAAGATGGGCGACCGCATCGCGATCCTGCGCGAGGGGGGGGTGCTCGCCCAGTACGCGACCCCGAAGGAGATCCTCGCCCGCCCGGCCGACGAATTCGTCGCCCAGTTCGTGGGTGCGGACCGCGGCATCAAGCGGCTGTCGCTGACGACGCTCGGCGAGCTCGAGCTGCTCGCCCCCGACGGCAGGGCCGTCGACGGGGCCCGGCGCCTGTCCGAGCGCGCGAGCGTCAAGGACGCACTGTCGGTGCTGCTGACAGCACACGGCGAGCCGCTCGCCGTGGTGGACGCCGAGGGGTCCGTCACGGGCCTGCTCACGCTCTCGCACCTCGAGCGGCTGATCACCGAAGAGGCCGACGGAGCCGCCGGCGAGGAGCCCGCCGCGTCGGCCTCGGCGCTCGCCGCAACAGGGGAGTCGGGGCCGTGATCGGGCGGCTGGCGGCCGCCGGCGGCCCGGTGATCCCGAACTTCTCGCAGCACAGCTCCAGCTGCGCCGTCCACAACCGCCTCTTCTGCCTGGACTGGGTGAAAGCGAACTGGAGCCCGGTGCTGTGGCCGGCGCTGCGCCAGCACGTCGTGCTGACCATGATTGCCGTCGCGATCGGGTTCGTGATCGCTCTCAGCCTGGCCCTGCTCGCGCACCACCACCGCTGGGCGGAGCGTCCGACGCTGATCGTGACCACATTCCTCTACACGATCCCATCGCTGGCGCTGTTCGAGCTGCTCGTGGCTCCCGTGGGGGAGAACATCTACGCGGCCGAGATCGCCCTCGTCTCCTACACGCTGCTGATCCTGTTCCGCAACACCCTCACCGGTCTGCGCTCGGTCCCTGCGGAGGTGCTCGAGGCCGCCGAGGGCATGGGCATGAGCCGCCGCCAGGCGCTGCTGCAGGTCGAGCTGCCGCTCGCGCTGCCCTCGATCGTGGCGGGCCTGCGGATCGCGGTCGTGACGATCATCGCGCTCGCCACGATCGTCTACACGATCTACAACCGCGGCCTCGGGGTGCCGATCCACGATGCGCTCGGGGAGGGGCCCTTCAAGACCGAGCTGATCGCGGCCGGCGGGATGGCGATCCTGCTCGCCCTGCTCGCGGACGGGCTGCTGGTGGCGATGCAGCGGGCGCTCACGCCGTGGTCGCGGATCAGGGAGAGGACGCGGCCGTGAGCGAGTTCGGGGAAGCCTTCGAATTCATCCTCCGGGACGGCGAAGTCCCCGGCTACCCGGGGCTCCCCAGCCTCGTACATCTGGCGCTCGAGACGCTCAAGGTCGGCGCGATCGGGGTCGCGATCTCGATCGTGCTGGCGCTCCCGCTCGGTGTCTGGCTCGGCCACATCCACCGGGGATCGTTCTTCACGATCAACATCGGCAACATCGGCCGCGCCCTGCCGAGCATCGCCGTGCTGGCGATCGGCGACGCCTTCTTCGGTCTCGGCCTCGGCGTGGTCGAGCTCGCGCTCGTGGTGCTCGCCTTCGCCCCGATCGTCACCAACGCGTATCTCGGCGTGGTCGAGGTGGATCCCGAGCTGGTCGATGCGGCGCGCGGGATGGGCATGAGCGAGTGGGAAGTCCTGCGCCGCGTCGAGCTGCCCCTGGCGGTGCCGCTGATCTTCGCCGGGATCCGCACGGCTGCGCTGTTCGTGATCTCGACGGCCACGATCGCCTCCCTCGCCGGCTTCAGCGGGACGCTCGGCGACGTGATCGCCAACGAGACGAGCTATCACTTCTCCGGCGTGCTCGGGGCCGCCATCTGCGTGGCGGCGCTCGCGCTCACGGTGGAGGGGGCCCTCGCGCTGCTGCAGCGCGCGCTCACGCCCCGGGGGGTCAAGCTCGAAAACCGCTCCCGAGGCGCGCTTGCGGATACCTTCGCGGTCAGCACCTGACCCACAGAGCGACGCTCGCACCGGCAGAGCCACGCTCGCACCCGCAAGACGACGCTCACATAAGCTTTTCTCATCGCTCCAATGAACAACAGGAAGGCAGGAGACACATGACGAGAAGTCCACGGCCCCCCCGGCGGCGGCTGTCCAGGATCGGTGCCGCGCTGGGCGCACTGGTCGCGCTGGCGATCGTCCTGGCGGCATGCGGCAGCAGCAAATCGTCCACGACGGCATCGACGGCGGCGGGCTCGTCGAGCTCGAACTCCGGCAAGCCGGCCGTGACGATCGGCGCGAAGAACTTCGCCGAGTCGAACATCCTCGGCAACCTCTACGCGCAGGCGCTGAAGGCCAAAGGCTTCAACGTCAGCCTGACCGAAAACATCGGCTCCTCGGAGATCATCTTCAAGGCCTTGAAGGCGGGGCACATCCAGATGTACCCGGAGTACACGGGCACGCTGCTGAGTGCCGTGGCCGAACAGAAGACGCCCCCGAAGAGCGAACAGGAAGCCTACGAACAGGCCAAGGCGTTCGCCGAAAAAGAAGGCCTCACGCTGCTCGAAAAAACCCCCTTCTACGACACCGACGCGCTGGCGACGCTGCCGAGCTTCGCCTCCGCCCACAACCTCTCCAGCATCGGCGACCTGGCGCCCCTGGGCAAGTCCGTGACGCTGGGCGGGCCGCCCGAATTCGCCACCCGCGAAGAGGGCCTCTCGGGCCTCGCGAAGGAATATGGCGTCAAACCGACGTTCAAACCGGTGGCGATCGAAGCTAGCTACCCGGCCCTCGAAGGCGGCCAGGTCCACGCCCAGGTCGTGTTCACGACCGACGGACAGCTGCTCGGCGGCAAGTTCAAGGTGCTGAGCGATCCCAAGCACGTGTTCGGCTTCCAGAACGTCGCCCCGATCGTCGACAAGAGCGTGCTCTCCCAGCAGGGACCGGCGTTCGAAGAAACGCTCAACAAGGTCTCCAAGCTGCTGACGATCCCGGCGATCCAGCAGATGAACAAGGCGGTCTCGGTCGAAAAGCAGACGCCGGCGGCCGTCGCCAAACAGTTCCTGTCGGCAAACGGGCTCGCCTAGCAGCGCCCGCCCGCGACCGGCGCGCCGCGTCCCCGGGAGGCTCACGGGGTGCGGCGGGCGGGTCCGCCGCCGCGCCGGGGCCCGCGGGCCCATACTTGCCGGGTGGACCGCCCGACGGACATCTACCAGCAGGGTCCCGCCGGCGCCGGGGACGAGGCGTTCGAGCCGGGCACGCTCGGGCACCTGGTCGCCGGGAACGGGGCCCGCATGCTCGACCCCCGGCGCACGCCCGTTACGGTGCTCGCCCTGGATCTGACGCGGGGCGAGTTCGAGGTCGAGGTCGGTGCCTTCGAGGACACCGGAGCGCGTTGGCGCCTGCCGATCGAGGATGCCGTCCGGTTCCAGTTCCCGCTCGGGAGCCCGACGCTCCCGGAGAGCGAGGTGCAGCAGCTCGAGCGTCGCGTCGCGACCTTCGCCCGCTGGATCAGGGTCCCCGTCGCCGCCGAGGCGCGGGAGCGCACCGTGGGCGACCTCGCCGGGGAGCGTGAGCGCATCCGGCCCGCGATCCTCGGCGAGCCGGCCCTCGCGGAGATCGCGCTCGCGCACCGCGTGCAGGAGCGCACGGGGTCGACCGTCGCCGCGGCGGTGCTGGAGGGGCTGCTCGAGGCGGCGGGGCTGGCGAGCCTGGAGCGGGACCTGTCCGCAACCTACGTCTCCAACCCCAACTCCGGAGAGGTCGTCAAGGGCCACGCGATCGTGATCGCCGAAATGGGCCTGTGCCCGTACGCCGGCAAGGCGGTCCGCGACGAGGCCATCTTCGACGGCGACGGCACCCGCGAGCACCGCCGCCGGCACATCCTGCTGCGGCTGGCGTTCCTGCAGGAGCTGACCTCGCTGCTCGGCCTCACCGCGGTCGAGCTGTACCGGGGCACCGCCGTCGTCAGCCTGTCCGAGCACCGTCGCCCCTCCTCGCTGCTCGCCACCACCTTCTCGCGAGAGGTCGCGATGTCGCACTTCGACAGCGACACCGACGCGGCCATGCTCGCGCGCCAGCGCGTCCCGGTCTCGAGGCTGTTCATGACGTTCCTCGAGACCGCCGCCATGAACGACCGCTACCGAGAGGCCGAGGCGGTCCTGATCGGAGACCCGGACAACCCGGTCTTCTAGGGCCCGCGGGGCGCCTGCGGAGCAGGCCGGCAAAGAGCCGCGAGGGCAGCCCGGGGGAGGCCCTGCGACGGGCCCGCACGGAGAGCGGGGAGCGGTGAGATAGCCTTAACCCCGGGCCATGTCCCATGCCGTAGTGCATCTTTCCTCCGTGGCTGGGAGTCCGCTGCTGGATTCGTCGGGCGCGAAGCTAGGGCGCGTCCAGGATGTCGTCGTGCGACTGGACGGGCGCGACGCGCTGCCACTCGTGACGGGCCTGAAGGCCCGTATCGGGGGCCGCGAACTGTTCGTCCCCGCCGACCGGATCGACCGCCTGGAGGTGGCGGCCGCGAGGACCTCGACGACCAAGCTGAACCTGGCCCAGTTCGAGCGGCGCCCGGGAGAGGTGCTGCTGCGGGCGGATGTGCTGGGCCACAGCCTGATCAACGTCGACACGGCCCGCCTGGTGGTCGCCCGCGAGGTCGAGCTGAGCTGCAGCGACGGCGTCTGGCGGGTGGCCGGGATCGACCCCAACTTCGGGGCCCGGCTGCGACGGCTGCTGCCGCGGCGATTCCGGGGCCGTCGGGGAGAGCACGCCGAACTCGTCGAGTGGACCCACCTCGAGCCGTTCGTGGGGCACGTCCCGAGCTCACGGCTGCGCCTCACCCACCGTCGCCTGGCGCGGCTACACGCCGCCCAGATCGCGGACCTCGTCGAGGCGGCCTCCCACGAGGAGGGCGAGGAGATCATGAACGCGGTGGCCGTCGACAAGGAGCTCGAGGCCGACATCTTCGAGGAGCTCGACGAGGAGCACCAGCTCGAGTTCCTGCGCGAGCGCTCCGACGAGCAGGTCGCGGCCGTGCTCGCCCGGATGGAGTCCGACGACGCCGCCGATCTACTGATGGAGCTCGAGCAGGAACGCCGCCTGCCGGTGCTCGAACGGCTCCCACCGACGAGACGGATCAAGGTCAAGCGTCTGCTCGGCTACAACCCCCAGACGGCGGGCGGGCTGATGAACCCCGACTTCGTGTCGGTCCGGGAGCGCTCGACCGTCGAGCAGGCACTCGAGCTGGTGCGGCGCAGCGACACCCCGCCCGAGCGCACCCAGCACGTCGTGGTCGTGGACGAGGAGGGGCGGCTGGCCGGGACGGTGTCGGTCGCCGCGCTCGTGAAAGCCTCCGTCCACGAGCCGGTCGGCGCCCTGGCCGATCAGAGCAGCCCCTCGGTGGCCCCCGAGACGGACGTGCCCGAAGTCGCCAGGCTGATGACCGACTACAACCTCACGGCCCTGCCGGTGCTCGATGGGGACGGCCGGCCGATCGGCGTGCTGACCGTGGACGACGTGCTCGAGCTGATGCTGCCCGAGGACTGGCGCCGGCGCTTCGGGTTGGCCCGCGACTAGGCTCGCAGCGCGGAACCCGGTCCGGCCGCGGGGAACCGGGTCCGGCCCGCGCGGAACCCGATCCGGCCCGCGCGGAACGGGCCGGGACCTCCGAGCGGGCGCCCGCAAACGGGCCCGGATCGCCGCCGCTGATACCCTGGGTGTGCCGCTCGGAAGGGGTGGCGTTACCACGGTTTTCACGCGATGGGCGATCAAACGAGACATCAGGATCCAGAGCTGCCGCGAAGTAGCACGACCGCGGCTGCCGACCTGGGCGCGCCCTCGCTCGCCGGCTGCATGACCTAGCCGGCTGAGGGCCTCCATCGGCGGCCGCGGCACGGCTGCGCGCTGAGAAAGGAGGTCGAGCAGATGGCTAGCAACCCCACGAAGGAGTCGGCTGCCCCGCGCGAGCGCTACGTGCTCGACCCGGAGCACGTCGGCGACATCCGTGGGGCCTTCGGCACGATCGGCCAGCACGAGGAGGGCCGTCACGGGCTGCGCTCGCGGATGCTGGCGCTGCTGGCGATCATCGGCCCCGGTCTGATCGTGATGGTCGGCGACAACGACGCCGGTGGCGTCGCGACCTACTCGCAGGCGGGGCAGAACTACGGCACGAGCCTGCTGTGGGTGCTGCTGCTGCTGGTGCCCGTGCTGATCGTCAACCAGGAGATGGTCGTGCGTCTCGGGGCGGTGACTGGGGTTGGCCACGCGCGCCTGATCAAAGAGCGCTTCGGGGGCTTCTGGAGCTGGTTCTCGGTGGGCGACCTGTTCGTCCTGAACTTCCTCACGATCGTCACCGAGTTCATCGGCGTCTCCCTGTCGCTCGGGTACCTGGGCGTGTCCGAGTACGTCGCGGTTCCGATCGCCGCGGTGGCGCTGGTGGCGATCACGGTCAGCGGCAGCTTCCGCGCGTGGGAGCGCTCGATGTTCGTGTTCGTGTTCGCCAACCTGCTGGTGATCCCGCTGTTCTTCATGGCCCACCCCCACGGCGGCACCGTGGCGCGTGACTTCGTCGTGCCCGGCATTCAGGGCGGCGCCAGCTCGACCTCGGTGCTGCTGATCATCGCGATGGTGGGAACGACGGTGGCGCCCTGGCAGCTGTTCTTCCAGCAGTCGAACGTGATCGACAAGCGCATCACCCCACGCTGGATCAACTACGAGCGCGTCGACACCTGGATCGGGGCGGCCGTCGTCGTGATCGGCGCCGGGGCCCTCCTCTGCGTCTCGGCCTTCGCCTTCGCGGGGACCCCCTACTTCGGCCACTTCACCGACGCGGGAGCCACCGCCGAAGCGCTCGACCACACGCTCGGCTCGACCGCGGGGGCCTTCTACGCGGTCGTCCTGCTGAACGCGTCCCTGATCGGGGCCGGGGCGCTGACGTTGTCCACCAGCTACGCCTTCGGGGACGTGTTCGGCACGAGATCCTCGCTGCACCGCAAGTTCAGCGACGCGAAGACCTTCTACGCGATCTTCGCCGGGATGATCGCCGCCGCCGCCGCGATCGTGCTGATCCCCGGCGCCCCCCTGGGCGTGATCACCGAGGCCGTGCAGGCGCTTGCGGGCATGCTGCTGCCGTCCGCGAGCGTGTTCCTGCTGCTGCTGTGCAACGACCCCGAAGTGCTGGGACCGTGGCGCAACCGCCCGTGGCTGAACGCGGTCGCGAGCGTGGTCGTCTCGGTGCTCGTGCTGCTGTCGCTGATCCTCATGACCACGACCGTGTTCCCAGGCGTCGACGTGGCCAGGGAGGCGCTGATCGGGGGCGCGGTCCTCGCAGCCGCGCTGGCGGGGTTCGGGCTGAGGACGATGCGTCAGAGGAGAGGCGCCGGGCCCCCTGCACCGACGGCCCCGGAGGGCGACGAGGTGCCACGAGAGCACTGGACGATGCCCCCACTGGCCCTCCTGCGCAGACCCGAGTGGTCGAGCGGCCGCAAGGCGGCGATGCTCGCGCTGCAGGCCTACCTGCTGGTCTCGGTGATCATCCTGGTGGTGAAGGCGGCCCAGCTGGCCGGCGCCTGAGCGGCGGGCAGACCCGCCCCCGGGCGCCACGCGGCGCGCCGGGGACGAGCCCCCTCGTACGACCGTCCTGCTACTTGACGATCTTGATGATCCGCTCCATCCCGAGGAGGGTGTGGTCGCGGCCGTCCTGGGTCTCCATGAAGCACACCTGCACGTAGATGCCGGGCTTCGCGGTGATCGTCTCCTGCATGGCGGAGCCATGGGAGATCGGGCCGTAGAAGCCCACCGGGGCACCGGCGATCAGCTTGCCGACGGCCCTTTCGTTGCCCGCGCGAAGGAGCTTCACGGCCTTCTTCGCGGCCTTCATGTTCTTCACCGGGAAGGCCACGTCCATGTGCACGACGAAGCCTTCGTTTTCGAAGCGCACCAGCTCGCCGTCGTGCAGCGTCTTCGGCCCCTTGAAGCCGAAGTCGATCGTCCGCTCGGTGGCCTGGGGGGCCGTCAGCGCCAGCGAGGCGCCGGTGGCGGGGCCGACCGTGAAGGTGTCACGGAGGGCCGGTTCGCCCTTGCTGCCGCCGATCAGCACCAGGTAGGTGCCGGACTGCAGGTTGATCTGGGCTTCGTTCGTGACGCCCGATTCGGCTTCGGCGTCGAACACGATCGAGCCCAGTTCGACGGTGGTGTTGGGGTCCTTTTCGGCCTTTTTTTCTTTTAGGAACTGTTCGGCTTCGGCCACGGTCTTACCGGGGTCCAGGCGGAACAGGATTGCAGAGCCTTCCTTGAGCCCTTTGTCGCTGACCACGACGTTGACGGCGCCCGCCGAGGTGGGCGTGCCCGTGACGGTCGCCGAGGTCGGCGTGACGGCGATCGAGAATGTCGGCAGGGTGGCCGCCTGCGCCCCCAGCGCGAAGATGGCCGAGGCCAGCAGCGCCACGGCCGTTGAGCCTAGGAGCATGCGGCCGTTGATACGGATTCCCACGATTCTGCCTTTCGTTCGAGTTTTCTGCGAGGCCCGAGCGTCCTGCCCGGAGCCCCGGCAGCGGTGAGCGCGGGGGCCGTGCGCACTGGTGACCCCCAGCACTTCCGGTACTCCGGTCGGCCCGCCTCGACGGGCAGCGTAGTCCTCCGGGGCGGAGCGTGTCGAAGTGGGCCCCGTGTCCAGGTGGCCCGGGCCGAGCCGGGCCGGGGCGCTCAGCCGCCCTCGCCGTCCGTTCCGCCGGGCTCCTGGGTCTGGCTCAGCGCCTCGCGGGCGCGCTCGAGGTCCTCTGAGCGGACGAGGATGTTGCGGGCGCCACCGCCGCCGATGGCCGAGTAGCCGGCTACCCCCGTGTTGGCGAGCTCCATGCTGGACTCGATGTCGGCTTCGCTGAGCACTCCGCAGATCATCTCGGCCTCGAACTCGTTGGCCGCGGTGGCGACGATCTCAAGCTCCGTGCTCATCGGCGGGCCAGCGTATCGCGCCGCCGGCAGGGCCGCTTGCACCTCGCGCCCGTGCTCCCGCGCCGTCCCGGACGGGGGCGAGGGCGAGGCCGGCCACCTCGCTGCGGGCCCTCAGCAGCGTTCCCCCGAGCTCTGGGTCGACCTCGTTGTCGGCGGTCGTGATCAGCACCTCGCGCATGTCGGGGCCGCCGAAGGACAGGCTCGAGACGAAGCTCGCGGGGAGCTCGACGATCTCGTGGAGGCGTCCGTCGGGGTGAAAGCGGGCGACCCCTCCCCCCTCGCCGAGCGCGATCCACACCCCACCCTCGACATCCACCGCCAGGCCGTCCGCCGAACCCCGGGGGGAGCTGCAGAACTCATCAGCTGAGCCACCGGAGAGGGGGACGGCCAGGACCGCGCCACGCGCGTAGTCGCTGAGGTACACGGTCGCTCCGTCGGGGGAGCAGCCGATGCCGTTGGGCCACGTCACCTCTTCGCTGATCACCCTCGGGCCCTCGGGGTCGAGCACGAGCAGCTGCCCCGGCATGGGATCCTCGCCCGCCAGGGGGCGGTAGTTCAGCACGCCCGCCAGCAGCCGGCCATCGGAGGTGGTACCGAGGTCGTTGTAGCCACAGACGCCCTCGGCGCCCAGCAGCTCACGCTGCTCGCCCCCGGGGCCGAGGTGGATCACGCTGCGCCCGCTGATCACCCAGCCCCCGTCGGCGTGGGGCACGGCGCCTCCGATCCCCCGGCGCTTGGGCAGCAGCTCGCGCACGCCACCGCCGGGAGAGCACTCCCACAGCCCTCCGGCGATCACGTCACTGAACACCAGCTCCCCCGCCGGCCCGATGCGGGGCGCCTCCAGCAGCCCGTGGGGTGCCCGCAGCACGGACTCCACCACCTGCACGTCCCCCAGCATCACTGCGGCCGGCGGGGACGCGACGGCAGGCGTGTGCGCCGTCGCAGCTGCAGCGTGCGCCTGTCCCGGGCCTCGCGCAGGCGCTGTTCGCGCTCGAGGTCCCGTTCCTCGTCGAGCCCCACTTCCAGGAACACCAGCAGCAGGGCCGCGCACAGGCCTCCGGAGATCAGCACGATCGTCAGCACTTCCCCGACCACCCCCGCGACGAAGGCCGCGCAGCAGGCCCCGGCGATGACAGCCAGGGCGGCGGTCCCGAAGGCCCACTTGCGGGCACGCGAGCTCACGCCCCCACGGTACCCCGGCGCGCGCCCCCGCGCAGCCCCGCCGGCAGGCTGCGGCCCTAGTCGGTCTTGCTGAACTGGAAGATCGCTACGCCCAGCATCACGCTGCCGAGCAGCCCCACCACAGCCGCCTCGAGGGCACCGGGCACGTGCCAGCCGAACCACGTGACGCCGGGCACCAGGTCGTGGCGGGCGACGGCGCTGACATGCAGGTGGTTGAAGATCGCCCGGCGCATCGGGTCGACGGCGTAGGTGAGGGGGTCCAGGCGGTTGAGGATCGACAGCCACAGCGGCAGGCCGATCACCGGGAACAGGGCCCCGGAGAGGAAGAACATCGGCATGATCGCCATCTGCATCAGCGCCATGAAGGACTGGATCTGGGTCACGCGGGCGGCCACCATCACCCCGAAGGCCGTGATCGTGAAGGCCAGCATCACCATCAGCACGCAGATCTCCAGCAGCAACGGGATCGCGTAGGGGATACCCACCAGGCCCGCGAGCACGAGCACGATCACACCCTGGAAGCCCGCCACCGTGGCCCCGCCCAGGCACTTCCCGAGCACCAGCGAGCTGCGTCGGACGGGCGCGACCATCATCTCGCGCAGGAAGCCGAACTCGCGGTCCCACACCAGCGAGGCGGCCGAGAACATGGCCGTGAACATCACGGCCATGCACAGCACCCCGGGGTAGACGAACGTGCGCAGGCTGACCCCGTGGGTGCCGGCGGAGGCGATCCGGGAGAGGCCGGTGCCGAGCACGAACAGGAACAGGAACGGCTGCATCAGGGCGGTGAGGATGCGCAGGCGGTCGTGGCTGAAGCGGATCAGCTCCCGCTTCCAGACGACCTTGATCGCCCGCAGCTCGCCCCGGGCGCTGCGGGCGGGCACGCGTACGCCGGCGACCTCGGGGACCGCCGGGACGGCGCCGGCGGGCGCGAGCTCGGACGGGGCTCCGGCACGGGTGGCCATCAGCGGCTCATCATCCGCGCGAGGTTTCGCATGCGATCGTTGTTCTCGGAGGACTCGGCGTCGCGGATGGTGGTGCCCGTGTAGGAGAGGAACACGTCGTCCAACGAGGGCCGGGCGACGCTCACGCCGCGGATCGGGTGGCCGAGCTCTGCGAACAGGCGCGGCAGGAAGTGCTCGCCGTTGGTCACGCCGAAGGTCACCTTGCCCTCGGCGATCACGGCGTCGAGGTCGAAGCGCTGCTTCAGGGCCGCGATCACGGCCGGCGGATCCTCGGCCTCGATCTGGACCCGGTCCTTGCCCACCTGCGCCTTCAACGCCTCGGGCGTGTCGAGCACGATGATCTGACCCTGGTCCATGATCGCGATGCGGTCACAGTACTCGGCCTCATCCATGTAGTGGGTGGTCAGGAAGATCGTGATCTGCTCCTGGGTCTTGAGCTGGCGGATGTAGCTCCAGATCGAGCTTCGGGTCTGTGGATCGAGCCCGACCGTGGGCTCGTCGAGGAACAGCACGCGGGGGGAGTGGAGCAGCCCGCGGGCGATCTCCAGGCGGCGCTTCATCCCGCCCGAGAAGTGGTTGACGAGGCTGTCCCGGCGCTCCCACAGGCCGACCATCTCCATCACCTGCTGCATGCGCCCGCGGACGAGCTGCTTGGGGACCCCGTAGAGCTCGGCGTGCAGGCGCAGGTTCTGTTCGGCGGTGAGGTAGCCGTCGAGGGTCGTGTCCTGGAAGACCAGGCCGATGTTGCGGCGAACCTCGTCGCGTTCGCCGACGATGTCGTGTCCGGCCACCAACGCCGAGCCGGCGGTCGGGCTCACGAGCGTGCAGAGCATGCTGATGGTGGTCGACTTGCCGGCCCCGTTGGGGCCGAGGAAGCCGAAGGTCTCTCCCACCTCCACCGCGAAGTCCACCCCGCGGACGGCTTCGACCTCGCCATAGCGCTTGGTCAGCCCGCTCACCGACACGGCGCCGGAGACGCCCGCCGCAGCGGGCGCCACCTGTGCGTCCCCGGTTGTCGTGGTCTGCTGGCTCAAGCCTCCTCACTCACCGTATCGCCCTCGCCCTCGCCGTCGGCCAGGATCAGGTACAGGTCTTTGCGGGTGCGCACCAGCACCTCACGGGCGGCGGCCACCTGGGCCTCGTTGCCGGTCTTCATCACCTGCACGAAGGCGTAGGCGACCTCCCGCATCAGCCGCCCGAGCTCGTGGGCGCGGTCGCTGACCGAGTCGCTCATCTCCTCCCACGGGGCCGGCCGGTCCTCAGGGCGCTCAGCCAGCACCGAAGAGCCGGCGTCGGTGATCGCGAACAGCTTGCGCCCGTCGATCTCCTCGGAGCGGATCAGGCCCTCGTCCTCGAGCTGGGCGAGCGCGGGATACACCGATCCGGGGCTCGGGCTCCAGACCCCGCCGCTGCGCTCCTCCACCTCCTGCATGATCTGATAGCCGTTGCGCGGCTCCTCGGCCAGCAACAGCAACGCCGCGGTGCGGATGTCCCCACGGCGGGCCTTGCGCCCGCGGCCCCGCGGCCCCCGTGGGCCGGGACCGAAGCCGCCCCACTCCCCCCGTCCTCCATAGCCGAACGAGTGGCGCTGGTGTGCGCCGTGGCGAGGGCCACGGCATCCGGAGCGGGGTCCTGTCGAATGACTTCCAAACATCTTGTACTCCTATCGTGACGTATCTGAGTTACTACGCGATATATCGTAACACAACGCGTACAGAGCCGCTACGGCGGCGCCCCGATGGCGGCTTCGCGAGCCCCGGGCGCTAGTGGCGGGTGCCGGGCGCTAGTGGCGGAAGTGGCGGGTGCCGGTGGCGACCATCGAGGCTCCGGCAGCGTCGACGGCGGCGACGACCTCCTCGTCGCGTACCGACCCGCCGGGCTGGATGATCGCCGTGACCCCGGCCTGGAGGGCGAGCTCGGGTCCGTCGGCGAACGGGAAGTAGGCGTCGGAGGCGAGGCTCGAGCCGGCCAGCAGCTCCGGCTGGAAGGCGCGGGCCTTCTCGATCGCGATGCGGACAGCGTCCACGCGGCTCATCTGCCCCGCACCGATCCCGATCGTGGCGCCGTCGCGGGCGATCACGATCGCGTTGGAGCGAACGTGACGGCACACCCGCCAGGCGAACAGCAGGTCCTGCCATTGCTGCTCGGTGGGCTCGACGGTGGTCATGGAGTGCATCTGCTCGCGCGTCTCGCCGACCTCGTCGCGGGTCTGGACGAGCTGCCCGCCGAGCACGGTGCGAGCCTCGACACCCTCGGCGCGCTGCGGCCAGTCGGGCAGCTGCAGCAGGCGGACGTTCTTCTTGGCCTGCAGGAGCTCGAGCGCGGGCTGCTCGAACGAGGGCGCCAGCAGCACCTCGATGAATTGCTTTGAAAGCTGTTCCGCAGCGGCCTTGTCGACAGGACGGTTGAGCGCGATCACCCCGCCATAGGCGCTCTGGGGGTCACACGCGAAGGCCCGCGCGTAGGCCTCCGCAGCGCTGTCGGCGACCGCGCAGCCGCAGGGGTTGTTGTGCTTGACGATCGCGCAGGCGGGCACGTCGAAGTCCTCGACCAGTTCGCGGGCGGAGGAGAGGTCGAGCAGGTTGTTGAACGACAGCTCCTTGCCGTGCAGCTGGGTGACGCCCTCCAGCAGGTGGGGGCCGCCGCCGGCGCGGGCGTAGAAGGCGCCCTGCTGGTGGGGGTTCTCGCCGTAACGAAGGTCGAGCACCTTCTCGTAGGCCTCGCTCCAGGTGGGCGGGAAGCCTCCCTCGGAGGAGCGCGAGAACCAGCCCGAGATGGCGGCGTCATAGCGGGCGGTGGTGGCGAACGCCTTGCGTGCCAGCTCAGAACGGGTGGCGGCCGACAGGAGCCCCTGGTTCTCGCGCAGCTCCGCCAGCACAGCGGGGTAGTCGGCCGGATCGACGAGCACGGCGGCGAAGGCGCTGTTCTTGGCGGCGGCGCGGATCATCGTGGGCCCGCCGATGTCGATGTTCTCGATGATCTCCTGCTCGGAGGCATCCCCGCGGGCGAGGGTCTGCTCGAACGGGTAAAGGTTCACGACCACGAGGTCGACCGGCTCGATCTGCTGTTCCTCGGCGGCCTGCAGGTGGGAGTCCTCGTCACGGCGCGCGAGGAGGCCCGCGTAGAGCCGCGGGTGCAGCGTCTTGACGCGCCCGTCCATGATCTCCGGAAAGCCCGTGAAGTCCTCGATCGGGCGTGCGGCGATGTCCGCGCGGGACAGCTCGCGAGCGGTGCCGCCGGTGGACACGAGTTCGACGTCGAGCTCCCGCAGCCCGCGTGCGAGATCCAGCAGGCCGGTCTTGTCGGAGACCGACATCAGCGCCCGGCGCACACGGACCTCGTTGGGAGCGGTGCGCTGCATCACAGCCGTGTTCTCGTCGATGAGCTCACCCGGGGAGGCCACGGGCAGAGCCTATCCCGCCCGCGCGATCGATCAGGACGCGGCGGGGGCTGTTCTCGTCGGGATGTACCGCACCGTGGGCGAGAAGCGTGATGGCTTCGGGGAGCAGCGAGTGCTCCAGCGGTCGCAGCGCGGCAAGCACCTCCTCGGCATCGGAGGCCTCGGGAAGCTCCACTGCCCGCTGAAGGATCACGGGCCCGGTGTCCACGCCCGCGTCGACGAAGTGGACGGTCACGCCGAAAACCTTGACCCCGTAGGCGAGGGCCTGCTCGATCGCGTGCAGTCCCGGGAAGGCCGGCAGCAGGGACGGGTGGACGTTGATGACCGCGCGGGGAAAGCGCGCCAGGAAGGCCTCGCCGAGCAGCTCCATGTAGCCCGCCAACACGACCAGGCGGGCGCCCTGGCCGAGCAGCCACTCTGCCAGTGCTTCGTCGCGGGCCTCGCGGTCGGCGTATGAGGCGCGGGCGAAGACCTCGGTCGCCACCCCGCGCTCGCGGGCCCGCGCCAGGGCGGGCGCGTCGGGCACGCTGGAGGCCACCGCCACGATCCGCGCCTCGTGTTCGTGGACGGTGTCGAGAAGGGCCTGGAGGTTGGTCCCTGTTCCCGAGACGAGTACCGCGATGGGGAGTTGCTCGGGCACGCGGGTCGCAAGATAGCTGTGGGCTACGTCGCCGTCGTTCGGGACCTCCACGGTGCCCCGGTCACGGTCCGCACTCCGCCGCCGTCAGCCTCCGAGGAACACGTGCTCCTCGGTCAGGAAGATCGAGGAGCGGCCGAAGTCGATGAACCTGGCCTCGTCCTCGGCCAGGATCTCGTTGGCACGCCGCCCCTCCTCAGAGGAGGTGACCGCCAGGAAGGTCTCGAGTGAGTCCCACGAGATCTCGGCCAGCCCGTCGTATGCCTCGGCGGTACCGCGTGCGCCGCCGAGAGCCCTGTTCAGGTCAGGTTGGATCGTGTGCGTCTGGACGTAGCGCTTCGCACCGAGCGACTCGAGCAGCCTCCGGGCCAGCGGACCGTGCTCCTCGAGCCAATAGCGGTGGAACTCCTCGGGCGCGAGCTCCTCACGGCGGCGGACCACGAAGACGAGCTTGATCACTTCTCGAGCCCCGGGCCCCGCGAGCGCGATATGTCGAGGGCCGCCTCCGGCGCGACGTCGCGGAGCGCCTCGTCGTAATCCCCCCGGTTGAACGCCTCCATCCCGCGGCGCACGATCTCAACGCTCCCCTGTGACATCGCTCTCAGTATCTCGCAACCGTTGGCTGCATCACACGTAGCGGATCAAGGTATGTGGCGGTTTTCCGCCCTTCCGATTCCCCCACCACTACGC
>Ga0335085_10004718_pt1 | contig 22367 bp, 17 predicted proteins | sample Lox_Sample_45_FD_206712 | JGI IMG/M metagenome (GOLD analysis project Ga0335085, IMG submission 206712) | Soil microbial communities from Loxahatchee National Wildlife Refuge, Florida, United States - Lox_Sample_4.5 | ecosystem: Environmental > Terrestrial > Soil > Wetlands | place: USA...
TCCCGGCAGGCCGCGCCGGCACGGTCGAGGACGTCGCCGCCGCGGTCGTCTTTCTGGCGTCCAACGAAGCCGGCTATATGACCGGTCAGACGTTGCACGTGAACGGCGGAATGGCCATGATTTGAAGGCGATAGAGCGAGTATCTTCGGTTGGGGTCCCGCGCTGGTCAACGCGAATTAAGTGTGGTAACCGAACTGCGATTGGGCTGGGGGAGCCGGAATGCCGGAGTGCGGGGCGCAAATATCCGCCTCTGATCGGCGACGATCCACAGCAGTCGCCTACGATGAGACCGACGCTGTTTTCATTGGGTCGCGTTGCAAGATGAGGTTGGGACAATGAGTGACATTGGCGAGCGGGTGAAGAAGATCGTTGTCGAGCACCTCGGTGTGGAGCCCGACAAGGTTACGGAAAACGCCAGCTTCATCGACGATCTCGGCGCCGACAGTCTCGACACGGTCGAGCTCGTCATGGCGTTTGAGGAGGAGTTCGGTTGCGAAATTCCGGACGATGCGGCCGAGACGATTTTGACCGTCGGCGACGCCGTCAAGTTCCTTGAAAAGAACGCCAAGAGCTGATCGACGGTCGTTTTTTGGCCGCCATTAAATGACATGCGCGCGATTCCGCGACATCCGCCTTTCGTCTTGTGCGGATGGCTGGCGCGGGAATGACGCCGAGCCTATTTGCATCGGCGGTGACGCCTCTCTGGAGTGCCGATGATGAGACGGGTCGTCGTCACTGGTGTCGGCATGGTGACGCCGCTCGGTTGCGGGGTCGAGCCTACGTGGAAACGTTTGCTCGCCGGCGAAAGCGGAATCAAAGGCGTCGAAAAATTCGATGTCTCCGATCTGCCTTGCAAGATCGCCGGTCAGATTTTCCGCGGCGACGGCAAGGAAGGCACCTTCAATCCGGACGATTGGATGGAGCCGAAGGAGCAGCGCAAGGTCGACGACTTCATCATCTATGCGATGGGCGCTGCGACCCAGGCGCTCAACGATGCCGACTGGCATCCGCGCGATTATGAGGATCAGATCGTCAGCGGCGTGCTGATCGGCTCCGGCATCGGCGGCATCGAAGGCATTGCGGAGACAGCGCTGCTGCTGCGCGATCGCGGGCCGCGCCGCGTTTCGCCTTTCTTCATCCCCGGCCGCATCATCAATCTCGCTTCCGGCTATGTGTCGATCACGCATTCGCTGAAGGGCCCCAATTCGGCGGTCGTCACCGCCTGCTCGACCGGGGCGCACGCAATCGGCGATGCCGGACGGCTGATCGCGCTCGGCGACGCCGACGTCATGGTGGCCGGCGGCACCGAATCTCCGATCAACCGCATCTCGCTCGCGGGATTTGCGGCTTGCCGGGCGCTGTCGACCGGATTCAACGACACGCCCGAACGCGCTTCGCGGCCCTATGACCGCGATCGCGATGGTTTCGTGATGGGCGAGGGCGCCGGCGCGGTGGTGCTCGAGGAATACGAGCACGCCAAGCGGCGCGGCGCGCGCATCTATGCCGAGCTTATCGGTTACGGCCTTTCCGGCGATGCCTTCCACATCACCGCGCCGGCCGAGGACGGCGACGGCGCGCTGCGTTGCATGAGGGCGGCGGTGCGCCGTGCCGAGGTGTCGCCGGAAGAAATCGATTACATCAACGCCCACGGCACCTCGACGCCGCTGGGCGACGAGATCGAGCTCAAGGCTGTCGAGCGCCTGGTCGGCAACGCCGCCGGCGGCATTTCCATGTCTTCGACGAAGTCGTCGATCGGCCACCTGCTCGGCGCCGCCGGCGCGGTCGAGGCGATCTTCTGCCTGCTGGCGATGCGCGACCAAGTGGCGCCCCCCACAATCAATCTCGACAACCCTTCGGTGGCGACCGCCATTGATCTTGTCCCGCATAAGGCGCGGCAACGGCCGATCAACGTCACCTTGTCGAATTCATTCGGGTTCGGCGGCACCAATGCCAGCCTGGTGTTTCGCCGGCTGGCTGCGTAGACGTATCGCCATTTCGCCATATTTGCTCCGCACTCGCCTGCGATCCAGCGTAGAGACGCGCCCGGAGGTCTCCCGCCCAGTGACCTATGGGCACAAACAGGAAAATCTGCGAGCATCCGGTTCTGCCAGGGAGCTCGCGTAAAGTGCCCAGCATGTCTATCGCACCATCGGACATTCGGCGGTGACGGAATCCAAACCACCGTCAAACGGCAGTGCTGCGGCAGCGTCGCCCGCTCGCGCTGCGGACAAGGCGGAGGCCGTCGCGGCCGGCAAAGAGGCCGCGTCCAAAGCATCTGCCGCTCCGATTTCTCCCGCCGCATCCGCAGCCTCCCCGAAGGCGGCGCCTGCGCCACAGCAGCCAGCGCGCATTGCCGCGCGCACCAACGGTGCGGCGCCCGCAACACCGGCTGCGGCGCCTGCTTCCACAAACTCCGCCAAGGGCGCTGCCGTGGAGTCGATGCTTGCCGCTGCCAGGGCGGCAGCCGCGGCGGCGCAGTCTCGTCCGGCCGAGAACGCAGCCGCGGTGCGCCGCCCGGTCGCGCCGGGCGAGTCCTCGCAGCCTGCCGCGCCCGTGTCATACTCCCGCGATCCCGGACGGGCCGTGCCGGGCGCGGGCGAGCCTTACCCGCCCATATCGGAGCGGCTCGCGAACGGATTAAGCCCAGCGCCGACGGATGCGAAGCCCGCAGGCCCCACGCGCCTCGCGCCGCGCAGTCCGCGAACCGCGATCGAGCCCGATACGGTTGATATGCCGATGCGACGTTCCTCAAGTGCACGGCATCCTCTCGTCATCGTCGGCAACGCCATCATCACGATCTTCGTGTTGATCGGCATCGTGGTCGGTGTCGCGCTGTTCTTCGGCAAGCAGCGGTTTGAAGCGCCCGGCCCGTTGCCGCAAGACCGCGTCGTCAACATCCCCCACGGCTCCGGCATTCGCGACATCGCCGACGTTCTCCAGCGCGAAGGCGTCATCGATCAGCCGTGGGTGTTCATCGGCGGCGTGCTGGTGCTCAAGGCGCGCGAAGATCTCAAAGCGGGCGAATATCAGTTCCAGGCGCATGCGAGCCTGCGCGACGTGGTTGCAACAATCGTCGAGGGGCGAGTGGTCGCGCACCAGTTCAGCATTCCAGAAGGCTTGACCTCCGAGCAGGTCGTCGCGCGATTGCTTGAAGACGACGTTCTTACCGGCAATATCAAGGAGGTGCCGCGCGAGGGCAGCCTCTTGCCGGACACCTATAATTTCACCCGCGGGGTCTCGCGTGAGCAGATGATCCAGCGCATGCAGCAGGCGCAGCAACGCCTGGTCAAAGAGATCTGGGATCATCACTCGGCTGATTCGACGATCAAGACGCCGGACCAGCTTGTGACGCTGGCGTCTCTGATCGAGAAGGAAACCGCCAAGCCCGAGGAGCGCACCCGCGTCGCCGCCGTCTTCATCAACCGGCTGAAGCAGAAGATGCGGCTGCAGTCGGACCCGACCATCATCTACGGGCTCGTCGGCGGCAAAGGTACGCTGGGACGTCCGATCATGAAGAGCGAGATCGACCAGCCGACGCCGTACAACACCTATCAGATCGACGGCCTGCCGCCCGGGCCGATCTGCAATCCGGGGCGCGCCGCCCTCGAAGCGGCCGCCAATCCGGCGCGAACGCGCGAGCTCTATTTCGTTGCCGACGGCACCGGCGGCCATGTGTTCGCCGAGACCTACGAGCAGCATCAGAAGAATGTCGCGCGGCTGCGGCTCCTCGAGACCGATCAGAAAGATCAAAGCGCCGCGGACCCGCCGGCGCCGGCGCCAACCGCCGCGCCTCAGCCGCCGCCGCCGAGCACGCCCGCGCGACGCACCACCACCCATCACAATCAGACTTCGCACTGATTTCGGCTGTGCCGAAGCCCGGCGCCCTTGTGACCGCGGGAAGCCGCCGCTAAGTTCGTCGCCAATTTTTTACAAAGCCCCTGCCGGAGATCGTGATCCATGGCGCTGTCGAGCATGACGGGTTTTGCTCGCAGCCATGGTGTGAGCGGTTCTTATACCTGGGCCTGGGAAATCAAATCGGTCAACGGCAAGGGTCTTGATCTGCGGCTGCGCCTGCCGCCGGGCTGGGATGCCGTCGAGGCGCCGGTGCGCGCGCGAGCGGCGGAATCGCTTTCGCGCGGATCGCTGCAGGCGAGCTTGACGGTTGAGCGCAGCGGTGCGGCGCCGCTGGTGCGCGTCAACGCGGCGGTTCTCGATGCGGTGCTGGCAACCGTGCGCGAACTCGCTTCGCGCGTCGACGCCTCGCCGCCTTCGCTCGACGGTCTGTTGGCGCTCAAGGGCGTAATGGAGATCGCCGATGCCGAAGAAAGCGAGGACGATCGCCGCGATGCCGAAGCCGCAGTGATTGCGGGCTTCGCCGAAGCGGTCGGAGCGCTCGCAGAGATGCGCCGGCACGAAGGTGCAGCCCTCGGCCGGTTGCTGTCGTCGCGGCTCGACGAGATCGGCGTCCTGGCCGACCGCGCCGACCGTTCGCCCGGCCGCAAACCCGAGGCGATCCGTGCGCGTCTCGCCGAGCAGGTCGCCGCGCTATTGGCGCAATCCGAACGCTTCGATCCCGACCGGCTCCACCAGGAAGCCATCCTGATCGCCACCAAGGCCGATGTGCGCGAGGAACTGGATCGCTTGGCGGCTCACGTCGCCCAGGCCAAGGCCCTGATCGCGCAGGCGGGTGCCGTCGGCCGCCGGCTCGATTTCCTCGCCCAAGAGCTCAATCGCGAAGCCAACACGCTGTGCGCCAAGGCGAACGATGTCGAGCTCACCAATATCGGCCTGGAGCTCAAGGCCGCGGTCGAACAATTCCGCGAGCAGGTGCAGAACGTGGAATAGACCATGGCGCGCGGGGCCGGAAAGCGAAAACGAATTGCATGCCGCGGCCTCATGCTGGTGCTGTCGTCGCCGTCCGGCGCCGGCAAGACGACCTTGTCGCGCATGCTGCTCAAGGCCGACCGCGGCGTCGAGCTTTCGGTCTCGGTGACGACGCGGCCAAAGCGGCGCGGCGAGATCGACGGGCGGGACTATCACTTCATCGACCACGCCCGTTTCGAATCCATGGTGAAAAAGGGCGAGCTTTTGGAGTGGGCGGAAGTCTTCGGCCATCGCTACGGCACGCCGCAGCGGCCGGTCGAGAAGGCGTTGCGTGCCGGCCGCGACGTGCTGTTCGACATCGATTGGCAGGGCACTCAGCAGCTTCGCGAGAAGGCCCGCACCGATCTCGTCAGTGTATTCATTCTGCCGCCGACGGTGAGCGAACTCGAGCGGCGGCTCAAGCGCCGGGCGCAGGACGCCCGCGACGTCATCAGGACGCGCATGGCCAAGGCGGCGGGCGAGATGAGCCATTGGCCGGAATACGACTACGTCATCGTCAACCGCGACATCGATGAAGCTTTCGATGAAGTGAGGGCGATCCTTGCCGCCGAGCGGCTCAAGCGCGAGCGCCAGATCGGCCTTTCCGATTTCGTGCGCGGCTTGCAGGCGAAGCTTTAACGCAGCATCAGCCGGTCAGCACGGTGCGGCCGACCACGCGGCCGGCGCGCAGGTCGTCGAGCGCAGCTTGCGCCTCGCTCAACGGGCGCTCGCGTGTCGGGATCGGCTTCAGTGCGCCGGAGCGCGCGAGGTCGAGAAGCGCGCGCGCCTGCGCCAGCGTGCCGGTCAGGGTTCCCTCAATCGTCATCGCCTTGATGGCAAACATGGCGGCCGGCATGGTGAATGCGCCGCCGAGCAGGCCGCTGACGACGATCTTGCCGCCGCGCGCGATCACGCCGGTTGCGAATTGCAGCGAGCGATCCGAGCCGACAAAGTCGCACACCGCGAGCACGCCGCCGGTCGCAGTCAGGATCGTCTTGCGCGCTTGCGGGTCGGAGGGATCGTAGGCCGCCGCCGCGCCGGCGCGCAGCGCCGCGGCGCGCTTCTCGGCGTCGATATCGGCGACGATCGCAGGCTCGCGAAACAGCGCCCGCGCGATTGCAAGCCCCATCATGCCGACGCCGCCGAGGCCGATGAGCAGGACTGGGCCGCGCGCAGCCTGATCGCCGAGATGCTTGATGGCCCGATAGGCAGTGAGACCCGAGCACATCAGCGGCCCGGCAAAGTCGGCCGGCAGCGGTGCGTAATCGAGCAGGTAGCGCGGATGTGGAACGAGGACGTGACTGGCAAAGCCGCCGTCTGCCGCGACGCCGAGATGATGATGCGCGGAGCACAAATTCTCCTCGCCGGCACGGCACGCCGCGCAGGTGCCACAACCGATCCACGGATAGACGGCGACGCGGCGGCCGACCGCGGCGCCCTCGGCCTCCGGACCCGCGCTTTTGATCACACCCGCAATTTCATGACCGAGCGTGAACGGCAAGGGGCGGTCCTTGGTGATATCGAGCCGTTTGTCGCCGCCGAGCGCAAAATAGCCGTCATGCAAATGCAGGTCGGAATGGCAGACGCCGCAGCGCTCGACGCGCACCAAAACCTCGCTGGCGCGCGGCGCCGGACAATCGATGATCGTCTCGCAGAGCGGCTGGCCATAGGCGACAAGCGACTGGCGGTACAACCTGGTCATTGGGGTTGCGGCTCCAAGGCAAGATCAAGCGCCGCCATCATGCCCTAAGATCGCGGTGCTCGGCGAGAGCCCGCGCCAGCGCGACAAAGCCTGCGACCGGAATATCCTCCGCGCGCGCCGTCGGATCGAGCCCGGCCGCCGCGAGCAGCGCCCCCACATCTGTGCCAAGCGCGCGCAAGCTCTGGCGCAGCATCTTGCGCCTCTGTCCGAACGCAGCCTGGGTCGCCGCTTCGAGAAGCCTGCGGTCGCAGGGCGCGGGCGCTGGGCGCGGAACGATACGCAATACCGAGGATTTGACTTTCGGCGCCGGAACGAACGCGGACGCGTTCACGTCGAAAAGAATGCGCGCCTCGCATCGCCATTGCACCAGCACCGACAATCGCCCGTAGCTTTTCGAGCCTGGCGGCGAAACGATGCGCTCCGCCACTTCGCGCTGGAACATGAGAACGGCGCTCTCGTACCACGGCGGCCAAGGCTCGACGCCGAGCCACGACACCAGAAGCGCGGTCGCGATATTGTAGGGCAGGTTGGCGACGATGCGGATTGGACCGCTCGTTGTGCGGCGGGTGCGCGGATCGAAGTCGAGAGCGTCCGCAGGGACGATGTCGAGCCGATCGGGGTAGCGTTCGGCAATGTCCTGCAAGGCCGCGATGGCCCGCTCATCGCGCTCGACGGCAATGACGCGCTCGGCGCCGACCGACAGAAGCGCCCGCGTCAAGCCGCCGGGCCCCGGTCCCACCTCATAGACAGTGACGCCTGCGAGCGGTCCTGCCGCGCGCGCAATCCGTTCGGTGAGATTGAGATCGAACAGAAAATTCTGTCCAAGCGATTTGCGGGCGGCAAGACCGTGGCGGCGGATAACTTCGCGCAGCGGCGGCAGGCCGTCCTTGGCGGCGGTCACGATGCCGCAAGCGGAGCGCGGTTCGCCGCCATGGCCAACCGGGCTGCGAGTTGCAGCGCGGCGATGAGGCTCGCCGGGTCGGCGCGGCCGCTCCCGGCGATGTCGAAAGCGGTGCCGTGATCAGGCGACGTGCGCACCAGAGGCAAGCCGAGCGTGACGTTGACAGCATGATCGAATGCCAGCGTCTTGATCGGGATCAGCGCCTGGTCGTGATACATGCAGAGCGCCGCGTCGTAGGTCTTTCGCGCCGCCTCATGAAACAGCGAATCCGCGGGAAGCGGCCCTTTTGCCGCGATACCCTCGGCGACGAGGCGGGCGACGGCGGGAGCGACAATGACGCCGTCTTCTTCGCCCAGCGCGCCCTCCTCGCCGGCGTGCGGATTGAGGCCCGCAACCGCCAGGCGCGGTCGCGCGATGCCGAACCGCGACTTAAGATCGCGAGCGACGATGCGCCCGGTCTCGACTACCAATTCGGTTGAAAGTGCCCCGAATACGTCGCGCAGCGGCAAGTGAATCGTCACCGGCACGACGGCAAGCTCCGGCGACCACAACATCATCACCGGCCGCAGCGATTTTCCGGTCGCCTCCTGCACCAACGTGGCGAGAAACTCGGTGTGGCCGGGCTCGGCGAAGCCCCAATTGTAGAGGACGTTCTTGGCGACCGGGTTGGTGACGACCGCTGCGGCTGAACCATCAAGCACGTCGGCAACGGCGCGGCGAATGGAGGCGACCGCGGCTGGGGCGCTCGATTGGTCCGGGCGTCCGGGCTCGGCGGTGACGGTCATGTCGAGCGCGACGATCGGAAGTGCCTCGCGAAATGTTGCGGCGGCCGAGCGCGGAGTCGCCGGCGCGATCGCAACGTCGAGGCCGAGTTGTGCGGCGCGGCGGCTGAGGAATTGCGGATCGGCGACGATGTAAAAAGCCGGGACGCCGAGCTCCCGGCGTCGGCGCCAGACTGCCAGCGCGAGATCGGGGCCGATACCGGCGGGCTCGCCGAGCGTCAGAGCCAGAGGTAGCAAGTTTTCGATTTGATCAGCCTATTGTTTGTATTCGATCATGGCCGAGCGCCGCAATTCGGCAAGGTAACGCTTGGCCCGGGCACCGAATTTCTTCTGGAAAATTTCGTCGCGAACCTCTTTTTTTCCCGGCGTATCCGACTTGGTCTCCTTCTTGGAGCATAGCGCGAACATCTGGATGCCTTCGGCGGTCTGCTCCGGCGGCGTCAGATGACCGACGTCGGTCTTGTCGAGAATGTCGCGCAGGGCCTGGGGCAGATCGGCGGAGAATTTCACCACCTGATCGCGCACTGCGACTTCACTGAGCGCGCGAGCGAAGGAAATGCCGCTGTCGCAATTCTGGAACCGCCCTCGCAGCGACTCGGCCTCGTGCTTGCGGGCCTCGAAAGTGGAATCGGACGAGCCGCGCGGGACCACGAACACGATCGGACGCATGATGTATTCGTAGCCTACTTCGTTCTTGTCCTCGGGCTTGTGCAGTTCGAGCTGCGCCTCGACGTCGCTGTCGGCGATTTCAAGGCTAGCTTTGTAGCGCCCGCGGATCAGCGCCGCCCAGGCCATCTGCGCCCGCAGCCGCTGCTTCAAGGTGTTGGCGCTCGCGCCTCCCCTCGCCAGCATTTCGGTGAGCTTTTGCGAGTCCGCCCCCATATGGGCTGCCACTCCACTAAAGGAATCGTCCACTTCCGAATCCGGAACTACGATGCCGAAGCGCTTGGCTTCGCGCAGCTCCAATATTTCGTCGACGAGCTCATCAATCACCGCCTGACGGGTCGGTGCCGCCTTGTTGGGGTTGCTCATCTGGTCGAATTTCGTGCGCTGTTCGAGGTCGAGCTGGGTAATTGGCTGGCCGTCCACCAGCGCAACGACTTGCTGCGCCCGGGCGAAAGAGGGCGCGAATACGATGACGGCCGCGGCCAGCATCCTCGCCGCGACTGTCCACCGCACCGTGTTCGTGAGCATCGTCCACATCGCTCTTTGCTCGTTACGCGGCTGTTGCCCGCCGCCCGTTTCTCGTCTCCCCCCAATCCCTCCCAGCCACCAATCGTACAGCCTCGCGGCGAAATTTAGAACGACGCGCCGACCGGCGGTAAGGCATCGGGACCAAGCGTGCGCAGGCTCAACTGCAGGGCGAAAGTGTTGTCCTTCACCGGGGTGGTCGTGCCCGTGTAGGTATAGCCCGTCAGCCAGTTCGCCGAGAAGAGCAAGCAGTCGTCGACGTAGCCGATGCCGATCCGCGATTGGTCGAATTCATGGGCATAGAGATCGTAACGGGCCGAGCCGAGCATGATCCAATTCTGCGTGACCTTGAACGAGGCGCCGGTCAGGATTCCCTGGCGCCGGAACAAAAAGCCCAGTTCCGGCTGCGGGGCGTAGTCGCCGTACAGAAGCTGCACGTTCCAACGGTCGAAGTTGGCGCGGGTCTCCAACTCCAGACGCTGGACGGCGAAGGTTGCCTCGTCGAAGCGGCCGCGCGCGGTGAAGGCAAACACCGAGTTCGGCTGGTACGTGAAGCGTCCGACATAGTCGGATGCCGACTTGTCGAGGCCGCTGTTGAGTCCGGTATTGGTGATGTCGTAGACGCCTTCGCTGTACGAATTCGCTCCGAAGATCTGGTATGACTGCCCGAACATCACGTTGACGTTGCCGGCTCGATTGATCTGGGCCGTGTATTGCAGGCCGGCATTGATGCGGCCGCCGCCTTCTTCGCGGTCCCATCCTGAGAATTTGTCGATCTTGAACAGGTTGCTGTCGTCGAAGACCAGGCTCTGCGCGTCCTCGTTCGGAAATTTACCGATCGATGTCTCGTTCGGGCGAACAACAAGCTGAGCGATGGGCTCAATGGTCTGCGTGCCCCACGGCTCGATATCGACGAAGGGATAGCGATATTCGACGCCCGCGGTCGGCATGACGCGGGACAATTCGCTGGTGCCGGGCGCGATGAAGTTGGACACGCCCGGCTGGTCGTCAACCGTCAGCGTGGCGACATCGCCCTGCAGCCGGAAGAACGGCGTGATCTGCTGGCCATTTCCGGTGGTAAAGGTGCGGCGCCAGTCCGCTTGCGCTGAAAAGCGCGAGTAGTCGCCCGGAATGCCGCGCAGGAGACAATTCGCCGGGGTGAGGATGGCCGTATCGGCGGTCGCCGTCGTGCACAATCCGTTCGTCTGCGCAACCTGGCTGATGGCGTCGAAGCTTGCATCCTGCCGGCTCAAGCTCGTCAGATTGAGCTTATAGCTGAACTCGCCGCCCATCACCTGCTGCGCCAGCACATTGGAGTAGTCGAGGACGGGATGGATGATCGGCAACTGCGATTGCACGTCGGCTTCGGAGAAGCCGTAATAGTAGATCGAACGAATATCGAAGAAGCTGCGGTCGCCGACCCCGGTCAGGTAGAGCTGGGACACGCCCTCGGCTGCGATGCCGGTCTGAAACGGATCAAGGGATTGAGTGAATTTCGAGAGCCCGTAGTCGTTCAAGAACTGGGAGTCCGTCACCAAGATTCCGGTCCATCCCCACAGCCATTTGTCGGTGATCGAAAACTGTCCGGCCGTCTGCACGGCGCCGCGGAACGAATCGGCGGTCGGACTGCCGGCTCCGTCGCGCGACGCGAAATAGCCGGGATCCTGCTGGAAGATGCCGGCCGCCCTGATGTTGTAGGAACCGTCCATGAGGCGTTGGCGCCACTCGCCCTGGACCAGTTCGCCTTGTCTCGTCGTCGACAGCAAGGTGGTGGTCAGGTCGTAGCTCGGCGACAGCGACCAATAGTATGGAATGGCGACGCCGAAGCCGTATTGCGTCTTTGATGAAATCGACGGGAACAGGAAGCCGCTTTTGCGCTTCACGGTCGGATCGGGCGCCGACAAGAACGGAAAATAGGCAAGCGGCACGCCAAAGAACTCGACGCGGGCGTCCTCGAAATAGAGCATCTTTTCGGCTTCGTTGTGGATGATCCGCGCCGCCCGCACTTGCCAGAGCGGCGGTTTCTTCGGGTCGTCCTTGCAAGCCTCGCAGGCGGTATAGACACCGTTTTGCAAGACCGTGTAGTTGCCGTTGGAGCGATCGGCGCGTGCCGCCGCCATATGCGTATCGTCGGCCGTCTCAAGCCGCAGCGAATCGACAAAGCCGTCGCGGTAGTCGTCGGTGAGGTCGATGACCTGGCCGTAGGTGATCTTGCCGTCGGCTTCAGTCAGCCTCGCGTTGCCCAGCGCGCGCAACCGTTTGGTCTTCTTGTCGTAGGTCACCTCGTCGGCTTCGATGGTCGAGCCGCCGTAATAGATCTGCACGTTGCCGACCGCGGAGACCGTGTCGTTGGTGTAGTCGTATCTGATCTCGTCCGCCTGAACGAGCATCGGCGTGTTGGGCGGCGTCGCCGGCACCTTCGGCGGCGGCGGCCGCAGCGGAAAATGCAGCAGGTTGCCGACGCCCTGCGCCGCGGCGCGTTCGGGCGCAAGGCAGCACACGGCCGCAAGCGCGCACAGCGCAACGGCGAGCGTCACGCGTACGCGCAGGTCACACCGCAGGCCGAGGCGAACGGCGCCGGACGAACCCGCCACTACCCGTCCTCCTGGTACAGCAACGTCACAAACCCAGTCAGACCGCCGACGAGTACGGGAAGCCACGCCGCCGCGATCGGCGACAGCAGTTCCGATTTGCTCATGTCCTCGGTGATCTTCGACAGGACGAACAGCAGGAAGCCGGCGCCGACGCCGCTCAGAACCATCTTCTGCACGCCGCCGAAGCGGAAGAATCGCAAGCTGACCGACGCCGCGAGCAGCACCATGGCGGCTAGCAGGAACGGCCGCGATATCAGTTCGTGGTATTGCAGCCGGTAACCGGCGGCGGCGAGGCCGGCGCGGTCCGCCATCTCGATGTAGGCGGGAAGCTGCCAGAACGGGACGGTCTCCGGCGTGGCGAAGCTTTCTCGCACCTGCGCCAGCGTCAGATTGGTATTGAGCTTGTAGCTTTCTTGGTCCTTGGGCGGCGTGCCGCTGCCATAGACGCGGGCATCCTGCAGGAGCCAATAGCCCGGAGACAGCGTGGCGCTCTTGGCCTCGATGCGGAGCTGAAAATGGCCGTCGGTGTCGAACGTGAAGATGGTCACGTTGCCGAGCTCGGAGCCCTGCTCGCGGCTCGATTTGGCATTGATGATCGCCGCCCCGTCGTCGGTCTTCTGTCGCACCCAGAAGCCATTCGAGCTCTGCTGCAAGGCCGATGGCGCCTCGCCGAGCATCTGTGCTTCCAGACGCTTGGAGCGCTCATGCAGCGTTGCGGAAATTGGATTGTAGATGGCGGTCGCGAACGCGCCGAGCAGCACGGCAACGATCATCGCCGGCGCGACGAATTGCCAAGCCGAGACGCCGGCCGCGCGGGCGACGACAAGTTCGAGACGGCGCGAGAGGCTCAGGTAGCACGACATGGCGCCGACCAGCACGGAGAATGGCATGATGCGTTCGGTGAGCTGCGGAATCCGCAGCATGGAAATCTTGGCCAGCAGCAGTGGCGTCGCTTGCGGCCAGTCGGCGCCGCGTCGCAGCATTTCGACGTAGTCGATCATGCCGGCGAGCGCGACCACGCCGATGAAGGTCCCCAGGACGGATATGAGAAAGCGCATGCCGAAGTAGCGGGACAGCGTGCCGGCGATCATCGGCCGCTCCTCAATTCGCCGTCGCGCGCGCAAAGCGCTCGGTAATCGCGGTTGCGACCTTCGACACCGATGCCGCGGGTTCGATCGCCTGCCCGCGCGAGATCTGCCAGAGCCCAGCGGCGATCGCGCCGAACAGCGCGACGAACTGCACAGCCAGAACGCTCGGCACATTGACGCCGACGATGACGCTGACGAAGCCGACGAGACGCAGCAGCGCGACCGCGCCGACCATCGCAAGCATCGCCAGGGTCCGGCTCTGCCGTGTGGTTTGCGGCGGGCCGAGGAACACGTAGGCGAGGATGACGAACGCCAGCGGATAGAGCGGCGCCGCAAGGCGGTCGGAGAGTTCTGACCGATATTGCCCCGGCTGCGCCAGATAGAGCGCATCATCCGGCTTCGGCCACAGCAGCTCCCAGATGAATTTCTCGCGCACGGTATAGACGCCGCCTTGCGGACCGCGGGTGAATTTCGACAGATCGAAAGCGTAGCGGTCGAAGGTGACGATGCGCGGATCGCGCTGGCCGGCTTCAAGACGCTGGATGCTGCCGCCCTGCATGACCAGAAAGGAGCCGTTGTCGTTCTTCACGATCTCGCCCTGCTCGGCAAGATAGGTCGCGTGCTCCTTGGGATCGCGCGCGTCGTCGACCATGACGCCGACCAGAAGTCCATCCGGTTTGCGATCGGCGATGTGAAACGTGAGATTGCCGCTCACCGTGGTGAAGCGGCCAGGCTGCACGATGTTGGTGAGGATGTCGGCGCGCACCTGCGCTGCCCAATCGCGCAACTCGCGCAGGCTGATGGGCGACAGGTAAGCCGCGATAAACGCGACCAGTAGTGAAATCAGCGCGCCGGCGAACAAGAAGGGCCGCACCAAGCGCCACGGCGACATGCCGGCCGCATTCATCACGATGATTTCGGAATCGGTGCTGAGCTTGTTGAGCACGTGACCGGCGGCCATCACCGCGGCGAACGGCGCGATCATCATCACCAGGAGCGGAATGATCAGGCCGGTGATGCCGACAAAGACGAACATCGTCTGCCGCTCACTGGTGATCAGATCAAAATCGCGCATCGCCTGCGTGAACCAGATCACCACGGTCAAGCTGATGACGGTGATCAGGAACGCGCCCATGGTGGCGCGGAACATGTAGCGGCCGATCGACCCCATCCGCACTCGACGTCCCCACTGGCAGCCCCGCCTGCGAGCCGCGTCGGCCCCGGGCGCCCCAGCGCTCAAGCCGATCTCCCCGATGGGTTATTTTCATGCTTTCACAAAGTGGCCACGCCAAGGCAAAGCATTGAAAATGCACAGGCAAACCTATCGAACATGGCCACCAAAGGGTTAATGCGGCCGCAGCGCGCGGGGCGCCAAAATGGGTCCCGCCGCCGCCCGTCAACGCGCTTGGCTTGGCCGCGCCTTCCGGTCCATATGTCGTCGCCGCATCATCCGTGAACGGCTCGAAAGGATCGAACCATGCCCGACGACCTCAAACTCGGCTTTGCACCGTTTTCGAGCCTGCACGGCGTTCTTGTTGTGTTCTGCGCGCAGAATCTGAAGTTCGGGCCCGCAACCCAAAAGGCGCTGGCCCCGGCGGGTGACCTGGTACGCCGCGCCGCGGCCGCCGACCGCTTCACGGGCAAAAGCGGCGCGGCCCTCGACATCGTTGCGCCGACGGGACTCAACGTGCCGCGGCTGATCGTTGTCGGCACCGGCAAGGACGGCGCGTTGAAGCAGAAGGACATCGTCAAGCTCGGCGGCATTGCGATGGGGCGGCTCCCGGCGACGGCGGCGACGGCGACGATCTTTGCCGAATCCGGCGCTGGGGCGTTCAAGGGTGAGCAGGTTGCCGATCTGATGCTGGGTGTGCGGCTGCGCGCCTATGCGTTCGACCGCTACAAGACCAAACGCAAAGACGATGACGAGAGGCCCAAAAAAATCGAAGTGAATATCGCTTGCTCGAGTCCGGCCGGCGCGGAGAAGGCTTGGCAGCGCTGCATCGGCGTCGCTGACGGCGTTGTGCTCGCGCGCGATCTCATCAACGAGCCGGCGAACGTGCTTTACCCGGCGGAGTTCGCACGCCGGGCTTCCGGACTCGGCAAGCTTGGCGTCGCGGTCGAGGTGCTCGACGTTGCCGCCATGAAGAAGCTTGGCATGGGTGCGTTGCTCGGCGTCGGGCAGGGCTCGGTGCATGAATCGAAGCTCGTGGTCATGCGCTGGAACGGCGGCAAGAAGGGCACACCGCCGGTCGCCTTCATCGGCAAGGGCGTGTGCTTCGACACCGGCGGCATTTCGATCAAGCCGGCGCAAGGCATGGAGGACATGAAGGGCGACATGGCGGGCGCGGCCTGCGTCGTCGGCCTCATGCACGCGCTCGCGGCGCGCAAGGCCAAGGTCAATGCGGTCGGCGCCATCGGGCTCGTCGAGAACATGCCCGACGGCAAGGCCTATCGGCCCGGCGATATTCTCAAGACCATGTCGGGCCAGACCATCGAGATCATCAACACCGATGCCGAAGGCCGCCTCGTGCTCGCCGACGTGTTGCACTACGTCAATAAGCGCTTCAAGCCGAAATTCATGATCAATCTGGCGACGCTGACCGGCGCCATCATCGTCGCGCTCGGCCAGGAATATGCCGGCATGTTCGCCAACGACGACAAGCTCGTCGAGCGCTTGACCAAATGCGGCGAGGAGACCGGCGAGCGAGTGTGGCGCATGCCGCTCGGGCCCGAATACGACAAGATGATCGATTCCAAATTCGCCGACATGAAGAACACCGGCGGCCGCTGGGCCGGCTCGATCACCGCCGCGCAACTGCTGCAACGCTTCGTCGACAAGACGCCGTGGGCGCATCTCGACATCGCCGGCACCGCGCTCGGCTCGCCGCAGACCGATATCAACAAAAGCTGGAGCTCCGGCTGGGGCGTCCGGCTGCTCGACCGGCTGGTCGAGGATTACTACGAGCGATGATCGCGGCACTGTCGCGGTGGCGGCAGCTCGACGCGCGGACGTTCCGATGACCGAAATCCTTTTCTATCACCTCAAGGGTCAAACGCTGGAACAGGTCTTGCCGGCGCTGCTCCAGAAATCCCTCGAGCGCGGCTGGCGCGTCGTCGTGCAAGCGGCATCGGAAGAGCGCCTCGATGTGCTCGATGCGCACCTTTGGACGTGGCGGGACGACAGTTTCCTGCCGCACGGCGTCTGGCGTGACAGCGAGGCGTCCGCGCAGCCGGTCCTGCTGACCGTGAACGAGGAAAATCCCAACGGCGCCGCCGTGCGCTTCCTCGTCGAAGGCGCGCCGATGCCCGCCGATGCGTCCTCCTATGAACGCGTCGTTCTGGTCTTCAACGGCGAGGATCCGGAGGCCGTCGAGGCGGCGCGGACACGCTGGAGCGATGCCAAATCGGCGGGTTTTGCGGTGACTTATTGGCAGTCCGACGAGCGCGGCCGCTGGCAGCGCAGGGCCTGACGCAACCCAGCTAAGCCAATAACGCAGTGCTTGGCCCTACGAAGCTGATTTGAAAGGGATATTCGATCTTCCCCAAATGCGCTTTTGGGTCGCTTGAATGCCGGCTTTTTCGGGGCGATATTCTTTGCTCCGGCGTAAGTTTGAGTGCTATAGTTGCTTTATGAATAAGCGTTCAGTGAAAAAGAGTAGCCGCCCCGCGAAGGCAAGACGGAGTGCGGCGGTTCGGAAGGCTGCGGTGCGCAAATCGCCACCGCGCCGTGTGGCACGCAAGGCGGAGCCGGCTACCACAACCAACGTCGCCACCGTGAGCGTTGCGCAGGTCGTGGCGCGCGCGCCGACGTTTCGCACCCACAAATATCGCGTCGGCCAGACCGTGTTCTACACTTCGAGCCCGATCAGCCGTCCCGGTGCGAGTGGAAGCTACGAGGTTGTGCGGCTGCTGCCGTCCGACGGCGACGATTACCAGTATCGCATCAAGAATCCCGGTGAGGCGTTCGAGCGCGTCGCCAAGGAAAGCCAGCTCGAACTCGAGCCCTGATTGATTGCCGTCGCGTGACGTCTTGCGATCGCTGTGGCGTATGGGTCGAGAACTGGAGTCCCCAGTGTCGCTGGGCCATACTTTTGCTCCACTCGCGGTGATGTCCTGCTTCATCGGTGGGATGGCTTGATGGTGGCGGTCGATTCCGAGATCGGGACCTCGGCGGCGCGGCTATGGATCGCAGCCGGCGCTGCGGCTTTGCTTGCCGCCGGCGGCCTATGGGCGTTCACGCGCCCGCGCGTGAATGATGCACGCACCGTCATACGTTCAGGCCTGATCGTTGTCAGCGCGATGCTCGGTACCGCGTTGATGTGGTCTTTCTTCGATCGCGGCGCGGCGCGCGATCATGATGCCGAGCGCCGCGCTCTCGAAATGCGCGCCGAGCAGCTCTCCGCGCATGCGCTGGCGTCGGGCTCGCCGCTGGCATGCCTTGACGGCTTGGCCGGCGAGAGCGTCGAAGCGGCCTGCGAAAAGGCGCTGTTTGCTTCGCCCGAAAGCGTGGCGGCCGCCGTATCCTACGCGGCGGCGCGGATGACGCTGCTCGCCGACGTCGTCGACTATACCAAACACGGCGGCTCCGACATCGATGGCGTGTTGCTGCCGCTGCGTCGCTCGCTCGAAACCGACCGCTTCGGGTTCATTGCGCACGCGCTTGCGGCGCGGGACGGCTGCACCAGCCAAAACTGCAAGGCTCTCGCGCTCCTGCGCGACCCGAGCCGCGTGCGGGCGAATCTCAGCGCCGCAACGCTCGATCGCTATATCGATCACTACGTGACCGCTTGGGCGCAGCCCGGCGAAACGCCGGTAGCGGCCAACGACACCCATGCTGAGCCGGGCGCGGCCGGGCAGCCGGGTCAGCCCGGCCAACGCAAGGTCGTGGTCAATATCGACTTCCCGACCGCGGCTTCGATCCCGCCGGTCAGCATCATGAATCCCGAGCCGGCAACAAAGCCGCCGCCGGCCGGCGCCAACGCGAACGGTGCGGCTGCCGGAAAGCGGGGCCGCAAGCAAGCCGCCGGTCAGCCGGCCGATCTCCCGCCGCAAGAGCCGGTCTATCTGCCGGGCGCGGCCGCCACGGCGCCGCCGGCATCACCTGCTCCCGAGACCACGGCAACAGCGGCACCCACACAACCCGCCGCACCGGCCGCCAGCGCCGCCTCCGCTCCCTCAGCACCGGTGCAACTCAATCCGTTCGCTCCCCAGCACTGAATCATGCGCGCAGATTTTTGGCGCGTCGAACGTGCCTCTGCCTGGGTTTCGTCGCAGGTTTGGCCGGTCGTTCTATAAGCTCAACCTCGATCTCGCGCTGACGGTTCGCCTCGCCGCACAACCACTCGCGAAAAGCTATGAGAGCTCGATCGTCGGCGCGGTTGGGTCTGTATTCCAGATACCAGGCCTCGCGCTTTGTCGCGACGATAGGGAACGGCGCGACCAGCCGCCCACTCGACAGCGCGTCGGTGATGTAGAGGGTTTGCGCGGCCGCAACTCCAACGCCGGCAAGCACGGCTTGCATCGCCATGGCATTGTTGTCGAAAAATATTTCGGCTGCCGGCCGGGGAGGCGTGCGCAACCCCGCCGCCTCGAACCAGCAGGGCCAATCACCCGACAAGTGAGGCACGATGATCAAAGGCACGTTGCCAAGATCGGAGGGCTGTCGCAGGCCGGCTGCCAACGCCGGGGTGCAGACTGGCACCAACGTGCTTGGGAACAGCTCCTCAGCCGTGTAGCCGGACCAGGCACCGACATCGCGGCGTATGGTACAGGTCCAGTCGTCGCGTATCGGGCGCGTGGCGCCGCCCGTAGCCATGCGCACTTCCACCTCGGGATGAGTTCGGTAGAAGCCGGCCAAGCGCGGGATCAGCCAGTTCATCGCCAGGGTTGGTCCGACCCCGACAGTCAACACCAAGCCTCCGCGCATTGACGCAACTTGCTCGACGATGCGCGCAACCGAATCGAGAGAATCGGTAAGCCCCGAGAGAAGCGCGCGTCCCTGGGCCGTGAGTTCAAGCGCATTCGCGTGCCGCCTGAACAACGTGAAGCCGAAACGCTGCTCCAACAAACGCACCATCCGGCTGACCGCGGCCTGCGTGACGTTCAGCTCATTTGCGGCGGCCGTGAAGCTGCCGTTACGCCCGGCGGCCTCGAACGCGCGCAATCCGTTGAGGGACGGCAGTTGCCGGGCCATGCTCCGAGCCCAATCTTTCCTTGGGGTGAGGGTGATCTAATTACGTTTGCGTTGCAAGCAGTAATGGCGGCATTCCTGGACATGTTAAACGCATCCAGCATGGGATCGGCTGTCCCGTGGCTTAGGAATCCGCAGGCTGAATGCTGAGGAATGGCGCGCCATCGCGCGGGCGACAGTCGATGTGAACATCTCGGAGCCCTTCATCCGCCGACCGGTGGCAACCGTGCTGCTTATGAGCGCGGTGGCGCTTTTTGGTATTGCGGCGTTTCGGCTGTTGCCGGTGGCGCCGCTGCCGCAGGTCGATTTCCCTACCGTGCAGGTGACGGCGACGTTGCCGGGAGCTGGCGCCGAGACCATGGCCTCATCGGTCGCGACGCCGCTCGAACGCCAGCTCGGCCAGATTGCCGGGGTCACGCAAATGACCTCCTTCAGCAGCCTCGGCGCGACATCAATCACGGTTCAATTCGACCTGAATCGCAACATCGACCTGGCGGCGCAGGACGTTCAGGCGGCCATCACGGCTGCAAGCAAGACCCTGCCGCCGTCCATGACCACGCCGCCCACCTATAAAAAGCTCAATCCGGCGGACGCGCCGATCTTGATCCTTGCGGCGCACGCGCAAACGATGCCGCTCACGCTCGTCGATGAATACGCCGACAGCTATCTCGCCCAGCAAATCTCCCAGGTTTCCGGGGTGGCGCAAGTTTCGCTCGGCGGCGAGCAGAGGCCCTCGATCCGGGTCGAAGTCGATCCGGCCAAGCTCGCGGCGCGCGGCTTGACGCTCGAAGACATCCGCGCCGCACTGACAACGGCCACGACCGACGCCCCCAAGGGCTCGCTCACGACGGCAAGAACCAGCTTCACCATCGAGGCCAACGACCAGATTATCGACGCCGAGCCGTTCAACGACGTGATTGTTTCCTATCGCAACGGCGCGCCGGTGCGGGTGCGCGACATCGGCTATGCGATCGACGGCCCGGCGGACCGCTTTTCCGCCGCCTATTTCAACAACGAGCCCGCCATCCTGCTTTCGGTCTACAAGCAGCCCGGAGCGAACGTCATCGACACCGTCGAGCGCGTCAAAGAGATATTGCCGAAAGTCGCCACGGTCATTCCACCTGCGGTCAAGATCGATACGGTCCTTGATCGCACGACGACCATTCGCGCCTCGGTCGCCGATGTCGAGCGAACGCTCATCCTTACAGTCGCTCTCGTCGTGCTCGTCGTCCTGATTTTCCTGCGTGACACCTGGGCGACACTGGTGCCGGCCTTCACTATCGCGCTGTCGCTGCTCGGCGCTTTTGCGGCAATGGATGCGTTCGGTTTCAGCCTCGACAATTTGTCCCTGATGGCGCTGACGATTGCCGTCGGCTTTGTTGTGGATGACGCCATCGTCGAGGTGGAGAATGTCTATCGTCACATCGAGAATGGATCGGCGCCGTTTCAAGCCGCCCTTGTCGGCTCGGCGGAAATCCGGTTCACGGTCCTTTCGATCAGCGCGTCGCTGATCGCGGTTTTCATCCCGCTGCTCTTGATGGGAGGCATCGTCGGCCGATTATTCAGGGAGTTCGCGGTGACCGTGACGGCGGCCGTCGCAGTCTCTGCATTTGTATCGCTGTCGCTCGCTCCAATGCTATGCGCCCGCTTTTTGCGCGCCAAGCCGCAACGCCGCTCGCTGTATCTTTTCATCGAAGCGGGCTTCGACGCCATGACGGCGTTCTATCGACGTACGCTCGATACGGCGCTGCGGCACCAGGGCGTTACCCTCGGCGTCTTCTTCGCCACCCTGTTTCTGACGATCGCGCTTGCCGTCGAAATTCCCAAAGGGTTCTTTCCCATTCAAGACACGGGAATGGTGGGAGGACTTGCCGAGGCGGCGCAGGAAGTTTCGCCCGCCGAAATGATGGCGCTGCAACGCGAGTTGGGCGATGTCCTGCTGCGTGATCCGGCTGTCGCCGGCTTTGCATCGCAGACTGGGAGCACCGGTGGAAACGGCAACGCCCAGACAGCAAATACTGCCCGTTTTTTCATCGCGCTGACGCCGCGCGATCAACGCTCTCTCGCAGCTAGCGAAATTATCAACCGGCTAAGGCCGCAACTCGCAAAGGTCGTGGGCGCGAACCTGTTTCTTCAAGCCACTCAGGACATCACCGTGGGAGGGCGATCCTCCCGCGCAAGCTTTCAATATACGCTTGAGGACTCGAACGTTTCAGAATTGATCGAGTGGTCGGAGCGGTTGCTCGCGAAACTGCGTACCATACCCGAGCTGAGGGATGTTTCGACGGACCTGCTGGCCGGCGCGCCGCGGTTGCGGGTGACGATCAATCGAGACCAGGCTGCGCGGTTCGGCATCACGCCGCAGGCCATAGACGACACGCTCAATGATGCTTACGGCCAACGGCAAATCACCCAGTATTTCACGCAGCTCAATACATATCCGGTCATACTGGAGGTGGCGCCTCGATTGCAGGAGGTTTTCGATTCGCTCGACCGCATCTACGTGAAATCGCCCTTGACCGGCCAAGCGGTGCCGCTCTCGGTGCTGACGACCATCGACAGCGGCCGGATCGGTCCGCTTTCCGTGACCCATCAGGGACAATTCCCGGCGATTACGTTGTCGTTCAATCTCGCTCCAGGTGTCGCTCTTGGGCAAGCCGTCGATGCCATTGACGTTGCCGCGCGCGAGATCGGATTGCCCGATACGGTCAGCGGTACGTTCCAGGGCAATGCGCAGGCTTTCCAGACGTCACTAGCCGACGAGCCGATACTGATCGCCGCGGCACTCGTTGCCGTCTACATCATCCTCGGCATGCTCTACGAAAGCTACATTCACCCCCTCACCATATTGTCGACGCTGCCGTCGGCGGGAGTCGGCGCTCTTCTGGCGCTTCGCGTCGGGCATATGGACCTTTCCGTCATCGGAATTATCGCCATCATCCTGCTCATCGGGATCGTCAAGAAAAACGGCATCATATTGGTGGACTTCGCTATTGCCGCGGAGCGCGACGGCCGCATGGCGCCCGAAGCGGCGATCCGGCAGGCGTGCCTGCACC
>Ga0335085_10004719_pt1 | contig 22363 bp, 24 predicted proteins | sample Lox_Sample_45_FD_206712 | JGI IMG/M metagenome (GOLD analysis project Ga0335085, IMG submission 206712) | Soil microbial communities from Loxahatchee National Wildlife Refuge, Florida, United States - Lox_Sample_4.5 | ecosystem: Environmental > Terrestrial > Soil > Wetlands | place: USA...
CGTGTACTGGTGCATGGCCGACATCGGGTGGATCACCGGCCACTCCTACATCGTGTACGGCCCGCTGGCGCTGGGCACCACGACGGTGATCTACGAGGGGGTGCCCAACTACCCCGACGGCGGGCGGCCGTGGCGGATCGCCGAGCAGCTCGGGGTGAACATCTTCCACACCTCGCCGACGGCGATCCGGATGCTGCGCAAGGTCGGCCCGGAGGAGCCGAAGAAGTACAGCTACCGCTTCAAGTGCATGACGACCGTCGGCGAGCCGATCGAGCCCGAGGTGTGGCGCTGGTATCACTCCGAGGTCGGCAAGGGCGAGGCGGCCATCACCGACACCTGGTGGCAGACCGAGAACGGCGGATTCCTCGGCAGCACGCTGCCCGCGCTGCAGCCGATGAAGCCGGGCAGCTGCGGCCCCGGCGTGCTCGGGATCTACCCCGTCATCTACGACGAGGACGGCAACGAGGTGCCGAAGGGGAGCGGCACGGCGGGCAACATCTGCATCCGCAACCCCTGGCCCGGGATCTTCCAGGGGGTCTGGGGCGACCCCGAGCGGTACCTCGACACCTATTACCGCAAGTACAACAAGGACCCGGACAGCAAGGACTGGCACGACTGGCCGTACTTCGCCAACGACGGGGCGGTACAGGCTCTGGACGGGTACTTCCGGATCCTCGGCCGGGTGGACGACGTGATCAACGTGGCCGGGCACCGGCTGGGCACCAAGGAAATCGAATCGGCGGCGCTGACCGTGCCCGAGGTCGCCGAGGCGGCCGCGGTCCCGGTGATCGACGACATCCGGGGCCGGGTGGTCGAGGTGTATGTCTCGCTCAAGCCCGGTTACGAGCCGGGCAGCCAGATGGAGAGCAAGGTCAGCAAGGCGATCGAGGCCGAGATCGGCAAGATCGCACGGCCCAAGAACGTGTGGATCGTGCCCGACATGCCCAAGACCCGGTCCGGCAAGATCATGCGCCGGGTCATCGCTGCGGTGTCCAACTTCGCCGACGTCGGTGACGTCACCACCCTGGCCAACCCGGAGATCGTCGAGGACATCCGCCACCACGTGCAAAGCGCCAAGGTCGCCCAAGACGACGTGCCGCGCGACCTGACCGAAGCCGAGTTCGAGGAGATCAAGAAGTTCGGCGGCGAATAGCGGCAGCGCCCGTGAGGCCGGGCCTGAACGCTCCGGGACATACAGCCGCCGTAGCCGGCACACGGGTCCAGCATCTGGCGGGCCAGGACTGACCAGCGTAGCCTCAGAAACTGCAGGAGCCGGGCACAGATCGGAATGCGCTGCCGGCCCGGACGACCAGACGATACAACCCGCGTATTGACCGGGTTGCCTTAGCTGCCGCCGGGGACATACGGTGTGCCGTGCCAGAACTCGCGCACGCGATTCCCACGATCCGGCCGGTCAACCACGTGGTCGACGACGAGACGATCATCATCCGGTCGCACCTGGGCGCAGCGATTGTTGCGCACGCCAGCACCGAGGACGGCGTGGTGGTCCGTTACGAGGCCGACGGTCCGGCACACCGGATGGAGCGTGATCGCGACCGGGCTGGCCCGGCTGGTCCGCGACCCCGCCGCGATCAGCCGCTACCAGCAGATGCTGGAACCGTGGGTAGAGGGCCAGATGGGCTATGTCATCACCATCAAGCCCCAGATCATCACCGGGATCGGCCTGGCCGGCTGGTGCCGCTGACCACCTCGCGCACAGCCGCGAAGGGTTTACCGGCCCAGCTCAGCCTGCGGAGGCCCGCAGGTCATCGAGCAGCTCGGCCTGGCCCGACAGCACCCCGGTGAGGATGCGCCGCGCGACTGCGAGCAGTTCGGCCACGTGCGGGCTGGTCAGCGAGTAACGCACGCTGGAGCCTTCCTTGCGGGAGGTGACAAGGTTCGCGCGGCGCAGCACGGCGAGCTGCTGGGACAGGTGGGCGGCCTCGATGCCGACCTCGGGGAGCATCTCGGATACCGCGTGCTCGCGCTGGCTGAGCAGCTCCAGGATCCGGATCCGGGCCGGGTGGCCCAGCGTCTTGAAGAATTCCGCCTTCAGCTGGTACAGCGGCGTACTCATCCGGCCTCCCTCGCCTCGGCGTCAGCGCCGTCCGCCCGCGCCCCGGGGCACCGCCTCGTCCGGCCGCCCGCGGCACTGATACGAGACTCAGCAATTGATAATGTTAGCAATTAACGATGAGGCTGGGAATGGGGCGCTCCGCAACGCGCGGATTCGCGCCACCGCGGCGGGCCGTCGGGGCCGGTACGTTTCCGGATCCCTGGCGGGCGCCTCGTGGGGAGGGCGCCGGGGACGTTGGCTGCCAAGGGGCCTTCCGCCGCTGGCCGCAGTGTACCGTGAGCGGCTTCTGTCCGGGGTGGCGTCCGGTCCCCTGGGGCCTATGCCGGCGCTTGTTTCCGCGGGCCGGATGGTGCCCGCGCCGTCGCCCGGCAGGGCGGCGTCACGGGGCCGCGGTTCCCCCATGGCGGCTGTCATCGGCTGGCGGCGAGGCTGGTCCTGGGGGCTTGCCCCGGTGCGCACATCACGCCGCGGTCTCGCCATGCGCATGCTCCTGGTCGCGCGGCATGGCCGGTGCCGTCGCCGGCTTGGCGCACGGGCTCGCCGGGCCGCGTGGAACACGGCTGTGAGCCAGGCTCCCAGCAAGGCGACGACAACCAGGGCGATGACGAGCGTCACCGCCGGCGACATGTACGAACCCGGGTCAGACATGCGGTTCCCTTCGCCGGCTTCCGGCTGCGCGGCGCTGCTCGTGCCTCCGTCCGGCACCGGTCACCGGCACCATGCGGGGTTGTTCGCGCCTCGTTGGCCGTGCTGCCCCTGGCGTGTAGCAAGAGTCACAGGCCGGGCCGGCCGGAAGGATGGCATCCCGGAGCGGACTTGCATAAGTTCTTAAGTTAGTAGTTCATAAGCTTGCCAACGGCACGCTGTACCCGGCGGCCGCCGGCCCCCGCGCGGCGGCACGCCGGGAAGCCGACGTGACCGGGCGTGACGTGGGCAGATGAGGCAGCGAGGACGCTGAGGGTCATGACCAACATCGATCGCCATCCCTACGACGTGGTCGTCATCGGCGCGGGCGGCTCCGGGCTGCGCGCCGCCATCGAGGCGCGGCTGCGCGGCAAGAAGACCGCGGTCATCTCCAAGTCCCTGTTCGGCAAGGCGCACACGGTGATGGCCGAGGGCGGCTGCGCCGCGGCGATGGGCAACGTCAACCCGCGGGACAACTGGCAGGTGCATTTCCGGGACACCATGCGCGGCGGCAAGTTCCTGAATAACCCGCGGATGGCCGAGCTGCACGCCAAGGAGGCCCCGGACCGGGTGTGGGAGCTGGAGGCGTGGGGCGCGGTATTCGACCGGACGCCGGATGGCAAGATCAGCCAGCGGAACTTCGGCGGGCACGAATACCCGCGGCTGGCGCATATCGGTGACCGGACCGGGCTGGAGATGATCCGCACCCTGCAGCAGAAGGTGGTGGCGCTGCAGCAGCAGGACGCGCGTGAGCTCGGCGACCCGGAAGCGATGATCAAGGTCTTCGCGGAGACCACGATCACCCGGCTGATCACGAGCGCAGGCCGGGTCGCCGGGGCGTTCGGGTACCTGCGGGACACCGGCCGGTTCGTGTTCTTCGAGGCGCCCGCGGTGGTGCTGGCCACCGGCGGGATCGGCAGGACATTCAAGGTGACGTCGAACTCGTGGGAGTACACCGGGGACGGGCACGCGCTGGCGCTGCTGGCCGGGGCGACGCTGCTGAACATGGAGTTCGTGCAGTTCCACCCGACCCACATGGTGTGGCCGCTGTCGGTGGCTGGGCTGCTGGTGACCGAGTCGGTGCGCGGCGACGGCGGGGTGCTGCGCAACTCCGAGGGCCAGCGGTTCATGTTCAATTACGTGCCGGACGTGTTCCGCCCGATGTACGCCGAGACCGAGGAGGAGGCCGACCGCTGGTACGCCGACCAGGCCAGTAACCGGCGCCCGCCCGAGCTGCTCCCCCGCGACGAGGTGGCCCGGTCGATCAGGGCCGAGGTCAAGGCGGGCCGCGGGTCCCCGCACGGCGGGGTGTTCCTCGACATCGCCTCCCGGCGGCCGGCCGAGGAAATCTTGCGCAAGCTGCCGTCCATGTACCACCAGTTCAAGGAGCTGGCCGACGTGGACATCACCAAGGAACCGATGGAGGTCGGCCCGGCCCAGCACTATGTGATGGGCGGCGTGGAGGTGGACGCGGACAGCGGCGCGGCCATGGTATCGGGCCTGTTCGCGGCGGGCGAGGTGTCCGGCGGCATGCACGGGTCCAACCGGCTCGGCGGCAACTCGCTATCGGATCTGCTGGTGTTTGGCCGCCGGGCGGGCGCGGGCGCCGCGGACTACGCTGACACCGCGGGTCCCCCGCCGCCGGTGCCGGACGCGGCACTGGACGGTGCGCGGGCCGAGGCGCTCGCCCCGCTGGAGCGGGACGGCGGCGAGAACCCGTACGCGGTGCACGCCGAGGTGCAACAGACGATGAGCGACCTGGTCGGCATCATCCGCCGCGAGGAGGAGATCAAGACCGCCCTCACCCAGCTGGAGAAACTGCGCGAGCGCGCGGCGCAGGTCAGCGCGCCCGGCGGCACCGCCTACAACCCGGGCTGGCACCTGGCCCTGGACCTGCGCAACATCCTGCTCATCGCCGAATGCGTGGCGCTGGCGGCGCTGGAGCGGCAGGAGTCGCGCGGCGGGCACACCCGGGACGACTACCCCGCCATGTCGCCGGAATGGCGCAAGGTCAACCTGATCTGCTCGCTGGACGGCGGCGGCCGGGTGGTGCTGCGCCGGCAGCCGATCCCGCCGATCCGGCCGGACCTGCTGGCCCTGTTCGACGTGGCCGAGCTCAAGAAGTACCTGACTGGCGAGGAACTGGGCGGGCTGCCTGGCGCTGCTGAGATCTCCGCGGAGGGGACGCGCTGACCGGCCACCAGGCTGCGCTGCGGATCGTGGTGCGCGTCCGGCCGGGTGCCGCGCGCACGGCGGTGGGCGGGCGCCACGGTGATGCCCTGGTCGTCTGGGTGACCGCCCGGCCGGCGGGGGGCGCGGCGACCCAGGCTGTTCTGCGGGCGGTGGCGGAGGCGTTCGGCCGGCCGCGGCGGGACGTCACGCTGGTGACCGGCGCGACCAGCCGGGACAAGGTCATCGAGGTAGCGGGGCCGCCGGGACCGCTGGCCCGGCGGCTCGGCGAACTGCTCGGCCCCTGACATCGCATCGCCTGGATGCGTGCTACGGCAGCGTGATCATTGCGGTGGAGCCTCCGCACCGCCCACATGCGGAGGCCGGGCAGGCCCAGCATCGGCCAGCGGCCGGGCTCTGGCAGTGGGCCAGCGGCAGTGCGGGCCGCCGCCGGGATCGTCCCGGCCTCACCCGCGGTCTAGGACACGCCTTGTATTGCGAGATTTGTTAATTGCAGAGATAATAGTTCCTTTAGGTCCCTGGGGCCGGTCTTGGTGCAGCGCCCGGCCCAGGGCGGAAGAGGCGGCTAGGAGAGCGTTCGCAGCCGGGCCGGAGGCGGGCAGGTATCGCCCGAGAGGCAGGTAAGACGGCCGGGCCGCAGCCTGCCGCTGATGCTCGCCGCGGCGGCCTGCCGCAGGCCGAACCGGCTGCGGCGACGCACCGCCCGGCCATGGCACCGGGCGCCCCGCCTCCGGCCCGGCCGGCCGCCGGAGAAACCACGGGAAGGAGACGGCATGGCGGAGGAGATCCCGGGGCTGGGCCAGGCCCCGACCCGGCATGGAGGGCTGGTCGCGTGGGTGGCGCAGATCGCCGCGCTGACCCGCCCCGCCGCCGTCCACTGGTGCGACGGCTCCGCGCGGGAGTGGCAGGATCTGACCGGCCTGCTGGTCGAGCGGGGCACGCTGACCCGGCTCAACCCGCAGCTGCGGCCGGGCAGCTTCGCCGCGTCCTCTGACCCCTCCGATGTGGCCCGGGTGGAGGACCGCACGTTCATCTGCTCCGAGCAGGAGGAGGACGCGGGGCCGACCAACAACTGGATCGCCCCGGCACAGATGCGCGCCACCTTCGCCGAGCTGTTCGCCGGCTGCATGGCCGGGCGGGTCATGTACGTGGTGCCGTTCTGCATGGGCCCGATCGGCTCGCCGATCTCCCAGCTGGGCGTGGAGATCACCGACTCGGCCTACGTCGCAGCCTCGATGCAGGTCATGACCCGGACCGGCACAGTGGTGCTGGACCAGCTCGGGGGGGACGGGTTCTTCGTCCGCGCGGTGCACTCGGTCGGCGCGCCGCTGGCCCCGGGGCAGGCCGACGTGCCCTGGCCGTGCAACCCGGTCAAGTACATCTCGCACTTCCCCGAGACCCGGGAGATCTGGTCGTTCGGGTCCGGGTACGGGGGGAACGCGCTGCTGGGCAAGAAGTGCTACGCGCTGCGGATCGCCTCGGTAATGGCCCGCGACGAGGGCTGGCTGGCCGAGCACATGCTGATCCTGAAGATCACCCCGCCCGGCAACGGCGGCACCCGGCCGCGGTACATCGCCGCGGCGTTCCCGTCCGGCTGCGGGAAGACCAACCTGGCCATGATGGTGCCCGCCCTGGCCGGGTGGCGGGTCGAAACGATCGGGGATGACATCGCCTGGATGCGGTTCGGCCCGGACGGGCGGCTGCGCGCGATCAACCCCGAGGCCGGGTTCTTCGGCATCGCGCCCGGCACCAGCACCTCCACCAACCCCAACGCGATCACGATGCTGCGCAGCGACACCATCTTCACCAACGTCGCCCGCACCCGCGACGGGGACGTGTGGTGGGAGGGGCTGACCGACCGGCCCCCGGCCGGCCTGACCGACTGGCAGGGCCGGGACTGGGACCCGCGGTCCGGCCAGCCCGCGGCGCACCCCAACGCCCGGTTCTGCGTGCCGATCGCCCGGTGCCCGTCGGCCGCCCCGGAGTGGGAAGACCCCGACGGGGTGCCGATCTCGGCGATCTTGTTCGGCGGCCGCCGCGCGACCGCGGCGCCGCTGGTGGCCGAGGCCCGCTCCTGGCAGCACGGCGTGTTCCTGGGCGCCTGCATCGCGTCGGAGAAGACCGCCGCCGCCGACGGGAAGGTCGGGGAGCTGCGCCGCGACCCGTTCGCGATGCTGCCGTTCTGCGGCTACCACATGGGCGACTACTTCGCCCACTGGCTGTCGGTAGGCGCCATGACCGACCCGGCCAAGCTGCCGCGGATCTACCACGTCAACTGGTTCCGCAAGAACGCGGAAGGCCGGTTCGCCTGGCCCGGCTACGGCGAGAACAGCCGGGTCCTGAAGTGGATCTGCCAGCGGCTGTCCGGGCAGGCCGCAGCGGTGCCCACCCCGATCGGCAACCTGCCCGCTAGCGGCGCCCTCGATACCAGCGGCCTGCAGATCAGCGAGGCCGACCTGGACGTGCTGCTGTCGGTCGACCCGGCCACCTGGCAGCAGGAAGCCGACCTGATCGGCGAGCACCTGGCTACCTTCGGCCGGCGGCTGCCCGGGCAGCTGTGGGAGGAACACGACGCGCTGGCCGAGTGGCTGAAGGCCGCCCGCTGAGCGCCGCGAACGCGGGCGGGAGGAGGCGCGCCCGCCGTGAACAGGACGCTGGTGCAACAGGTGATGACCACGCCGGTGGTCACGGCTACCGAGGCGATGCCGTTCCCGGGACCTGGCGGCGCTGCTGTACGCGCGGGACATCGGGGCGGTGCCCGTGGTCGCGCCGGCCGGCCAGCTCCTCGGCGTGGTCTCACGCCCTGACCTCATCCCGAAGGCGGCCGGGCTGGCCGCCGCCGCGGGACTGCGCCCGGGGTTCGGGCCGCGGCGCCGGGAGCGCCGCTGGGCCGTGGCGCGCACCGCCGGGGAGCTGATGACCGCCCCTGCCGTCACCGTCGCCCCGCAGGCCACCGTCGAGCAGGCGGCGCGCCTGATGCGCCGCCACCGGGTCGGGCGGCTGCCGGTCACGTCCCCGCCCGCCGGCCGGCTGGCCGGCATCGTGACCCGCGGCGGCCTGCTGCGCGTCTACCGGCGCCCGGGCGAGGACATCCGCGCCGAGATCGAAGCTGGGGTGCTGCACCGGGTGCGCGGCGCGGACCCGCGGCGGCTGGCCGTGTCCGTGCGCGACGGCGTGGTGTCGGTCTCGGGCCGGGTCGAAGCCTGTGGGGTGCCAGAACTCGGCCACCGTCTTTGACCAGGGATTTTACGCAGCCGGCTCGTATTCGTTGATGAGGCCGCCGAGGACGGGTCGGCGCTTGATGCGTTCCCGGGAAGGGCGGGCGATGGGGTGGTCGGGCCGGGGCGGGCGCAGCTGGCGGCTGCGGTGGGGTCGTCTTCCGTTGTAGTGGGCTTCGTATCCGGCCAGGATCGACCGCAGGTGTCGCTCGCTGAAGATGAGTATCTGGTCGGTGACCTCGGTCCGGGCGGTGAGGACAAATCGCTCGGCGTGGGCGTTCGCGTGAGGACTTCGGGGCGGGATCTTCACGGCTTCGATTCCGGCGCCTGCGAGGACAGTGTCGAAGGATTGGGTGAACTGCCCGGCGCGATCGCGGAGCAGGAACCGGAAGCCCGCTGTGCGGTCGCCGAGGTCCATCAGGAGGTTGCGGATCTGCTGGGTGGTCCACGGCCCGTTCGGATGGGCGGTGACCCCGAGGATGTGGACGTAGCGGGAGCCGACTTCGATGACGAACAGGCAGTACAGGCGCTGGAGTGTTACCGCGCAGTCAACGTGAGAGAAGTCGGCGGCGAGCATGGCCGCGGCTTGTGCGTGCAGGAACTGCCGCCACGTGGTGTCGGTGCGCCGGCTGGGCGCCGGGGAGATCTTCAGGGCCTTGAGGACTCTGCGGATTGTCGAGGCGCTGACCCGGTGACCGAGCTTAAGCAGTTCGCCCTGGATCCGCTGGTAGCCCCAGCCGTGGTTTTCGGTGGCGAGCCGCTCGATGAGCGCGGCGCTCTCGGCACTGACCGGCGGCCGGCCCGTCCGGTACGGATAGGTCCACTTCCTGGTGACCAGGCAATGCCGTTGCTTGAGTTACTGAAGTAATGCTGGGTGCAGGGTGATAGTTCTGGCCGGCGCCCTGCGGGTGGGTCGCAGCAGTTGGCCCTTGGCACGGTAGGAATACTTCGAGTCCGGTCGTTTCAGCAGCCGGTCGGCCACGCGCGGACGCCGGGGACCGCTGTCGAGTTTGCGGCCCACCTTTGATGCCAGCGTGTCCATGAAGTCCGTCATCTTCGCGGCTGTGGTGACGGTCCGTGCGATCACACTGCGCCGCACGTGCTTGAGGACCTTGAGGAAAGAGATGCGGTCCGGGTCGATTCCCGCGCCTGCGGCCAGCTCCATGATGATCCTGGTCAGGCAGTGGTGGATGACCAGGTGCGCCCATGCCTCCTGGCACGCCAGGGCGGGGTCGGCGGAGCGCAGGATCTGCTGTGGACCGCGCTGGAACGTCTTGATCTGGCGGTATGACAATTCCGCCTCCCACCTTTCGCGGTAAAGGGCCGCGAGTTCGGCAGCTGGATATGCCCCGGGATCGAGCAGATCGGTCAGCAGCCGGATCACCTCGCCGCCGTCGACCTGGTACTCGATCACGCGCACGACGACATGCCCCGGTGCTGCCCGCTTCTGCCCGGCCAGGTTCATCCGGGCCAGGTAGGTCCCGTCCGGCAGGTATTCGATCGGCCGGGCGGCCACACACGACCGCGCCCGGATCAGCAGATGGGCACCGGCCCCGGTATACGCGCGCCACAGGGCGACTCCGGGGAAGCCCCTGTCCATGATCACGAGCATTCCTGCGGCCGAGGGGGCAAGCCTGATCGCCAGCTCCGGTTCCCCGCAGCTGAACCCGTCCACTGCCGCGTCGATCTGCGCGTGGGTCCCAGTCTCGGTCAGCGTCACCACCCTCACCTGGGGAAACCCGGCCACCTGCCCACGCGCATCCTTCGGCCCGCCGAGCCGCCGCCGGTTCGCCTCCGTCTCCGGAGCATCCAGCACAAATCCGTCCACGGCGGCAAGCCGCATCCCACGGTAGAACGATCCCTCCAGGCCGACAGGGGCCAGCGGCCCGGTCAGCTTGCGGAAGACCTTCTCGATGGCCTGCGCTCCCACGCGCTGGCGAGCCCGGCTGAACGAGGACTTGTTCGGGATGCTCTCGCCTAACTCCGGGACGCCGCCCACCATGTGCTCTGCCACGTCGTCGTAGGAGTCCTGCTGGAACAGAGCCAGGGCGAGCGTGAAGTAGACCATGAACCTGGCAGGGAGCGCGCCGGGCTTCTTGTCCCTGACCTCGCAGTCGTCAAGCGCCTCTGCGACAAGCTCCGGGGTCACCCACCGGGCCACCGCCCCCAACCGCACATGATCAGACAAGCCCGCCCATGGATGCATGTCGATTCCAACGACTGCACCACCGCAGCGTCACCATGAACTGCTTTGCGGCACACAAGCAACGGCATTGGGTGACCAGGCGGCGGTGCCATCGTAGGACGGTGCACGGGTGACCAGCCGGTGCATCCGCAGACTTCGGGGCAGAAGCCTGATCAGCGCGGCGAGGATCGCGCGGTCGGCCCAGTCCAGCCGGGGCCGGGGGCTGGCGCGGCCTAGGGCGTGTTTAAGAAGTCGGGGAGGAGCCACTCGTTGATTGCGGCGATGTGGACGGTGGCTTGGTAGCGGACGGCGAGCTTGTCGTATCGGGTCGCCACGGCGCGGTGGCGTTTGAGCCGGTTGATGCCGCATTCCACGGCGTGGCGGGCCTTGTAGCGTTCGGGGTCGAAGGCGGGCGGGCGGCCGCCGGCGCGGCCCTTGTTCTTGCGGTTGCGGGCCTGGTCGGCCTTTTGCGGGATGGTGCAGGCGATGTTCCGCCGCCGCAGGTAGGCACGGTTGGCCCGGGAGCCGTAGGCCTTGTCTGCCAGGACCCGGTCCGGGCGGGTGCGGGGCCGGCCAGGGCCCAGCCGGGCAACGGCGATACCGTCCACCACGGCCTGGAACTGCGGGCTGTCGCCGCGCTGCCCGGCGGTGATCACGATCGACAGTGGCTTTTGCCGCTGCTCACAGGCCAGGTGAATCTTGGTGGACAGCCCACCGCGGGACCGGCCCAGCCCATGGTCAGCCGGCTCGGCACCGGGCGGCTGCACCTGCAGATCCCCCTTTTCCGCGCTCCCGCCGCGTGCTGGTGCGCCCGCACCACCGTGGAGTCCACGCTGACGTCCCAGGTGATCAGCCCGGCCGCATCCGCCCGCGCCCGCAAGCGGGCCAGGATCTGTGCCCAGGTGCCATCGCGCTGCCAGGACCGGAACAACCCATACACCGACGCCCACGGCCCATACCGCTCCGGCACATCCCGCCACGGCACCCCCGCCCGGGTGCGCCACCGGATCCCATCAATGAGCTGCCGCTTCGCCCACACCGGCGGACGGCCTGGCTTCTTCCCCGTCGGCAGCAACGGCTCCAGCACGGCCCACTGCGCGTCACTCAAGTCCGCGCGGCCACTGACCGGTACGGTAGGCACGAGGTCTCCGGTGCGATGGTCTTCTTGGTCGATGACTCATCTACCGAAGACCTCACTGCTTTCCTGGCAGCGACACGCCCACGTCACCAGCCCGTGATCAACCCACCGCCAACCACTTTCTAAACACGCCCTAGCACGGTGACCTCGTGCCGGAGCACGAGCAGTTCGATGTCCTTGGACGCCGTTGACCGGCCGAACAGGACCAGCCAGCCGCACAGCCGGACGAGGATCAGGTAGACGGAAAGACACGGGTGATCATCATTCCCGATGGCCGTGACGCCTATCGACGCAGGTCACAGGAGCGAGCAAACTTCTGGCACCCCGCAGCCGCTGCACGGACGGCAGCAGCTTGAGGGCTGTCGTCTCTCGGTTGCATGAGTGACGTGCGGATGCCTCGTAGCGCATTAGAGCTACGTTGCGGTACAATGTCCTTGAAGCACGAGGAGGTTGCCGTGGCAACAAGCACATCGTTTCGTATTGGTGACGCCGCCAAGACTCGGCTGGCGTCACGCGCCGCTCGCGAGGGCATGACCGCCACCGCATTGCTTGACCAGCTCATTATTGAGGGCATCGATCAGCTCGACTACCCAGGAATCATCTTCCGAGGCCCGGCGCACGATCGGCGCGCCGCACTTGCCGCTGGTCCGGATGTCTGGGAGATCGTCGCGCGCCTTCAAGAACTCGATGGCAGCGAGGAGCAACGAATCAGCCTGCTGGGCGCCGAGTCGGATCTGCATCCACGGCTCATTCGCGTCGCTCTCGACTATGCCGCCGAGCACTCAGACGAGGTCCGAGAGCGGATCGACCGCAACCGGGCCATGGCGGAGCGAAGCCGCAGGACGTCGCGGCAGCGTGAGGCGTTGCTGGCGTGACAGCCTTCCTGCTCGACGAGATGTTCCCGATGGCCACAGCCGTGCTCCTGCGCGATACCTACGGTCACGACGCGGTCCACGTCGCCGAGGTCGGCCTTCGCGCGGCCGACGACACGCAAGTGGCGGAAGTCGCCCGGGCGGAAGGCCGGGCTGTCGTCACTGAGAATGTCGCGGACTTCGCCGGCGAACGCGATGTAGTGCTCGTGTTCGTGCTGAAGAAGAACCTGCCTGCAGGAGGCGGGCAAGCCGCCGCACTCGCAAAGGTCCTCGACCGATGGGCGCAGGACCATCCCGGCCCCTACCTCGGTCCTCACTGGCCACCAACGTAAAGAGCGGCGAGACTCCGCCGCGCGTGCAAGACGATAGGCCCTCGATCCCGCTCCGCGCCTGCGGGGCAATGCCGTGGGCAGCGGAAGATCCACAACCCGGATCGCCTGACGGATCTCACCGCGAGCGCAGACAGCCACAATGCGAACGCACCCAGACGGATGTCCTGTTCTCGCCAGGACGAGTACACCAGCCGTCATAACGACCAGCGCGTTGCAGCGCCCTCGGACCGAATCGGCAGTGGACGGGCAGGGGCACCCGTCGCCCGGGTCGTCTGCAGTCCCCGGACGACGCAGCCCACCGCCCGGAATGGAACGGCGCAGCTCAGTCCTCCGGGTCGTGGCCCATGTCGAGTTCTTGGCGCAGCCAGCCGGTATCGACGCCTGATTTTCCTTCGGTGGCGAGCAGGTCAGCCTCGTACTCGAACTGCCGCAGCAGCGCCTCCGGCAGCGGCCGTTCCTTCCGACTCGCGGCCTGCCGCGGTGTGCGCCCACGCAGCGCAGGCACCGGCTCGTCGAGCCAGTGCTTCTCCCAGCCTTCGGCCGGCGGCGCGGTACCGCGCGAAAACGCGTCCTTGCCGAGCGGCCATGCGAAGTCCTGCATCGGGTCAATCCGCTTCTCGTCGGTGACAACCAGGTCCGCCCCGATCCTGGCCAGCACGTCCAGCAGGCGCGCGAGCCGCTTGCGGGATTTGACCTCGGCCACGATCTGGCCGTCACGGACCTGGAGTGTGCCGCGTATCCAGCGCTGCGGCGTGCGGGGATCTTCGATGCCCGCATCCGGGTACCCGTCCGTGCGCAGCTGCGCCCTGGCCTCGGCCAGCATTGCCGCGCGCTGCGCATCCGGAATCCGCAGGCCGTACCAGGTAACGCGGGTTTGATCGTCAGTGTCGCGTTCGAAGTCGGGGCGGGCCGCCAGCTGCTTCGCTGCCTGCTCGCTGTCGCTGACCCTTATCTGTCCGGTGACCAGGCACATCGCGTCGCCGTCGGTGTTGCGCAACGCGGGCGGAGCCGAGCGGTGCAGATGCACCTCCGCGACGATGCGCGGCAGCAGCACCCCGGGATGCACGCCGGCGGCGCACGCCCTTCGCTGGATTGCTGACGCGCTGCTGCTCCTGCTGGCTGTCAGCGTGGGCGCCTCCGCTTCCACCGCACCGCCGCGAACGCCTCACCCGGGCCGCCCCAGCTCGACACTTCGTCGCCGAACACGCACCCGTCATCGCAGCCCACCCCGAACTGGATACGCGCTGTTCCGGCTGACCAGCTCCCCGACCAGGACCGGCCCCGCACATGGTGGGGCAGCGGCTCATGGCCGGTGTTGCGGTGGCAGCGTTCGTACCCGCCGAACTGTGCCCGGATCACCTCGTGGCAGCGGGCAAGCTCACCCAGGCTGAGCTGCTCGCCCGGGACCTGGGTCATGGGCGTCTCCTTTTCGCTGCCTGCCCTTCTCCGCATGCTGTCACCACGCCGGGTCGTTTCTCGTTCGCCGGCCGAGCTGCCACGCGAGGCCAGCGGGGCTGGGCTGGCGATGCTGGCCGCCCCGGCATGCGGCACAGGCGGGGAAGGAGGGGAACTCCGCTGGGTTGGCGGGCATACAGAAGCGCCGGTTCTGAGCGGCAGCCATAACCGACAGGGCGCAGCCGCTGCCGCGCCGCGCCAGGCGGTTCGGCGTGCGTTCTCCCTGACCTTCTCCATCACTTAGCGTGATGCATTCTATCGGCGCGGCTGATGCTGGCGGCTGGCTCGGCACGGCGTGACTGGTCTGGAGGTCACCGCCGGGCGGGGACCCGTCAACGCTGCGAACGGACGGCCCGGCTGCGCCGCTAACGCGGGGTCGCCCCCGCCAGGATCGTGGTCACCAGGTCCCGCAGCGGGCCAGTCAGGTCCTGCTCACCTACCAAGACAGCGCGGTCAGCGGCGTGGATCACGTAGACGGACCTGCCCGGAGCCGCCCGGTACGGCGGGGGGAAGGCCAGGACCTGCTCGATCAGCTTTTCCCAGCGGCCAGCATCAGTGAGGCCGGAGGTGCCGAGCGCCCGGCGGCGGATGCTCCCATCCCAGCTGATCTCGGTGATCACGACCCTCACCCAGACCAGTCTGCCCCGAACCCGAATGCTCTTATGGCAGTTGATGATCACCTGCGGCGAACTTGTGCCCAACCTGCGGAGGCCACGAACCGTCAGTTTCATGCCCAGCTTCGCGGGCACCATCGGTTAGCCCGGTCCAGCCCGCTGGGCTCACCGTGACCGCCAGGGACGGGCGCGGCCGGCAGTGTGCCTGTGCCTTCAGGCTAGAGCCGGCCAGGTCGCCATCCAAGGCTCGCCTTGTCGTACCTGACGGAGTAGGCACAATCAAGCGGGGTCTCGCACGACCCTCAACTGGACGCCCAGCCCGCTGCGCAGGGTCCTTCCTCGCGGCCAGCTTGCGGTGCCAGGCCAGCGGCGTTGCTGGCGTCACGGGGAAGATTCCGGTCCAGCGCCTGCGGGGGAGCAGCCGTGCCAGCGCGGCGAACCACACCCGGCCGGCCGGCTCGTATCGCACCCGGCCGGTGTGACGGCGCAGCACTGTGTTCTGGTGCCAGAGCACCAGCAGTTCAGCATCCTTCGCCCGGTCGCCACGGGAACACCAGGACGGCCGCGCCGAGTGCCCGGCACGTCAGCATGTAGATCTTGAGCAGCACCTGGCCGGCCAGCCATCACCGCATCAAGCCTGCTGGCGATAGCGCAGGCCAGCCACTCAATCGATTATTCAAGCGGCACACGATCGTGACACCTCCCGCGCCACCGTGACTGGCCCCGGCATTGCGCGGATCCGCTGAAGACCCGTCCTGGGCGGCCTGATCAGCGAATACACGCACGCCGCCTGACCCCAGCCGAGAACCCGAAGGTCACCAGCCGAATCCTGTTTTCGCGGGGTACAGGGCCGTGTGGCCCGTCAGTACTGCCTGGTCCCGGCCTAGCCCTGGCCGCCGTCCGCGGCGTAGCTGTCCGCCGCGGCCCCGGGGTTGAACCCGGGTGGGGAGTCCCTCAGCGCAAGGCCCATGCCGGTCAGCTTCTGCTTGACCTCCTCGATCGACTTGGCGCCGAAGTTGCGGAGGTCAAGCAGGTCCTGCTCGCTGCGGGCGGCCAGCTCACCCACGGTGTGAATGCCCTCGCGCCGCAGGCAGTTATAGGAGCGGACAGTGAGGTTCAGCTCCTCGATCGGCACGGCCAGGCCGGCGGCGAGCGCAGCATCGGCCGGCGACGCGCCCATGTCGATGCCCTCGGCGTCCACATTCAGCTCCCTGGCCAGGCCGAACAGCTCCACCAGCGTATTTCCGGCGCTGGCCACCGCGTCCCGCGGGCGCATGCAGGGCTTAGTCTCCACGTCCAGGATCAGCTTGTCGAAGTCGGTCCGCTGCTCGACCCGGGTGGCCTCGACCTTGTAGGTGACCCGCAGCACCGGCGAGTAGATCGAGTCGATCGCGATCCGGCCGGCCTCCAGGCCCGGCTGCCTATTCTGCGCGGCCGAGACATAGCCGCGGCCGCGCTCCACCGTCAGCTCCATCTCCAGCTCCCCCTTGCTGTTCAGCGCGGCGATGTGCAGGCCAGGATTGTGCACCTGCACGCCCGCCGGCGCGGCGATGCCGGCGGCAGTCACCGGGCCGGGTCCCCGCTGACGCAGGTACATCGGCACCGGCTCATCGTGCTCGGAGGAGACGGCCAGCTCCTTCAGGTTCAAGATGATGCCGATGACATCCTCGCTGACCCCCGGAACGGCGGAGACCTCGTGCAGCACTCCCTCGATCCTGATGCTGGTCACCGCCGCACCAGGGATCGAGGACAGCAAGGCCCGGCGGACCGAGTTCCCGATCGTGTAGCCGAAACCCGGCTCCAGCGGCTCGATCACGAACCGGGACCGGAACTGGCCTACCTGCTCCTCGGTGAGGCCCGGACGCTGGGCGATAAGCATGACGTTCCTTCCGCGATGCCCTCACATGACTATCGCAACTTCACCGGCCGCTGGCCGCCGTCATCGGGCACGGCATGGCCGTTACTTCCAGTCATACCCGGCGATCAGCTGGGACTGGCGCAGGCCCATCGCCTCGATGACGGCAAGCCCGGCGCCGGTCTCCTCGCCTGGCTCGCTCATTTGACCACCTCCTCCCTCCCCTGCCTCACCGGTCATCACCCGCCAGCGCGGCGCCCAGCGCCGGCGCGGGAGAAGAACCGGCCGGCCCAGCCGAGCAGGTACCCCAACTGCACCTCGGCGGAGGCGGACATTGGCTCCTGGGCGCTGGAGTGTGCGCGCCGGAAACCTCGCCGGTGTCATGCGGCCTGCGCGTATTCGTAGATGACACCGCCGATCAGATCGCGGCGCCGGGCTCTGAACGCGTCGAGGTCAGCGGCGGCGCCGGGCAGCGGCTTGAGTGGTGCGGCCTGCCCGGGCGAGCGGTGCGGCCGATGCTCGTTGTGGTGGATCTCCTATTCTCGCAGCACCCGCAGGAGATGCCGCTGATGCCAGATCAGGGTGCGGTCGACCAGTTCCCGCCGGCATCGCCGATCCACCTTTCCATGACCGCGTCCGCCCGGGGTGCCTGCGGCGGGCTCTTGAAGATGCGGAGGTGCGCGGCATGCAAGACCTCGCCGAAGGCAGCGGTGAACTTCGTGTCGCGGTCACCGATCACGAACTTGATCGCCTCAGCCTTGCCGTTCTTGCGGTTACTCCCCGGTGTGGTCGTAGATCATGATCTGCGATGCGTTGTCCTTGACCCAGTACACCTCGTTCACGCACGCCTGCTTGATGGTGTAGGCCTGCCCCGACCGGGCGGCAACCCGGCTGCCGGCGGCCTCAAGGTGCCAGTAATATTCGCCGTCGGTGTTCTTGAGGATCTTGAACTCAGGTTCTCGTGCCATGATCGGCTCCCCGGGGATCCGGCCGTTGCTGGCCCGCTCCCTGAGATGGTCCCACCAGGTGCCCGGGTGCGTGGAGGTTCCGGTGGCCGTATTCACACCCGCGCCGGGGCGGAGGTGGCGCGTGCCGCGTGAGGCCGGGATCAGCGGGTGACTGCTGCGGGGACATTCGCAGCGGCCAGCCGACCGCGTGAACGCATCGTCCTTGGCCGAATCCGGGCAGGCGACCTGCATCATCTTCGTCGCTTTGGTGGTTTGGCCTGCCCCCGTTCCCTGGCTGGTCCCATCCGCGAAGGCGGCAGGCGGGCGCCCGGATACCGGTAGCGGCGTTCGCCCGCAAGTCTGTGCTGGACGCCGCCGGGTCCTGATCTGAGCTGGCCCCCGTGCCCCGTTCAGCCGCGGTCGTGGGCCGGGTTCGGATCAAGGCCCCAGCCCGAGACTGCTTTCCCGTGATGCGCGGCCAGTTTGTGCGCCTGCGCCCAGGCATCGATCGCAGCGCGCTGGGCTTTCTCCCAGTCGCCGTCGGGGAACATCCGGGAAGCTCCGCAATCTGCGCAGGTGACTCTTCGTTCTGGCATGGGCCCAGTATCCCGCGACGCGCTAGGCCGAACGCCGCCCCTTTGCCGGTTCGCTGTGGGTGGCGCCGGCCGGGGCCTGACGCCGGCGCGATCGGGGCCGAGGCCACAATGGTTGCGGCAAGGGTCTGCCGCCAGGGAGTGCGCCCGGGGGCGTATCCGGCCCGCGGCCGGTTGATGCCTGCTGGTTCATTGGCGGGATATCGTGGTTCGCTGCTTGGGAGGTAAGGTGCGGCCCGGCTCGGCTCCTCGCGTGGTGGTTCGTCCGCTGGGCTGGGACCTGGCTCCGGTGGACGTTTTGAGGCTGGTGCGGTCGGATGCACACCCGGTCGCGCTGACCGGGGCCTGGGCCGGTGGCGCCGACGTGATCAGCTCTGAGCCTGCGCTGGTGCGCAGCCCGCCCCAGTCCATCGGAGATGTCCTTGACTCGCCCTGCGCTCCGGGCGATTGGGCCAGCGGCGGCGTGGGCGGGCACGCTGAGCACGCCCGCCAGCTGCGGGCGGGGCTTGCGGATCCTGTCTGTCCCGGTTTCGGCGGCGGCTGGATCGGCTACCTGGGCTTCGGCTTTGGCGGCGAGGTGCTGCCGGTGCCGCCCGCGCCTGGCGGCTCCAGCCGACTGCCCGCCTGGTGGTTTGGCTACTACGACCATGTCCTGCGCCGCGACCAGTCAACCGGGAAGTGGTGGTTCGAGGCGCTGTGGACCGCCGGCCGGGAACAGGTGCTGGAGCGCCGGTTCGAGGAGCTGTCCGGCCGGGCGGGCGCCGGCGGGCGGCCGGCTCGGGGCTACTGCTGCGGGGACTTCCTGCTGGCGCCGCCGGCGGCCGAGCATAGGGCGGCGGTCAGCCGGGCGGTGGACTACATCCGGCGGGGCGACATCTTCCAGGCGAACATCTGCCTGCGGCTGGAGGCCGGCTTCGGCGGGGATCCGCTGGACGCGTTCTGCCAGGCGGCGGCGGTGCTGCAGCCGCCCTACGCCGCCTTCGTGCGTGTGCCCGGGGGCGCGGTGGCCAGCTTGTCGCCCGAGCTGTTTTTGCGCCGGCAGGGCAGGACGGTGCTGTCCCGGCCGGTCAAGGGCACGCACCGGCGGTCGCCGCGCCCGCGGCAGGCCGCCCGGCAGCGCGCCGAGCTGGAGCGCTCGGCGAAGAACCGCGCCGAGAACGTGATGATCGTCGACCTGATGCGCAATGACCTCAGCCGGGTCTGCGACGCCGGCAGCGTGGCGGTTCCGCGCCTGCTGGATGTGGAGCCGCATCCGGGCGTGTGGCATCTGGTCTCCGATGTGCGCGGGACGCTCGCCGCGCTGGCCGGCGACGGCGACCTGGTCCGCGCGGCCTTCCCGCCCGGGTCGGTGACCGGCGCCCCGAAGGTGCGGGCGGTGGAGATCATCCATGAGCTGGAGGCGACGCCGCGGGAGGTCTACACCGGCGCGGTGGGGTATCGCAGCCCGGTCGCGGGCCTGGAGCTGAACGTCGCCATCCGCACCTTCGAGTTCTGCGCCGGACGGGTGTGGCTGGGCAGCGGCGGCGGCATCGTCGCGGACTCGGCCCCCGGCGAGGAGTACGCCGAGTGCCTGCTCAAGGCCGGCCCGCTGATCCGCGCCATCAGCGGCCGCCTCGGCGGCGAGCCTGGCGTGCCCGCGGCCGGGGCCCGCGCCGGCGGCGTTATGGCCAGGCCGGCCCTGCGGCCGCGGCCCGCCGCCGGCGTGTTCACCTCGCTGCTGGTCACCGACGGGGACACCCGCGGCCTGGCCGGCCATGTCGCCCGGCTGGACGCCAGCGCCCGGCAGCTGTTCGGCAAGGCCCTGCCACCGGCCCTGGCCGGCGACCTGGCGGCTCAGCTCGCCGGCAACCCGTCCGGGCGGCTGCGGATCACCGTCCAGCCAGCCGGCGGGCCGCTGCGGGCTCTCGTCGAGGTCGTGCCGCTTGACCAGCCTCCCGCGCAGGTGAGCCTGCGCCCGGCGGTGATCGAAGGCGGCCTCGGCGCGCACAAGTGGCTCGACCGGCGGCTGCTGGCCGAATTGGCCCGCTCGATGGCCCTGCAGCCCGGCGAGCAGCTGCTGATCGAGGACGCCGACGGCCACGTGCTGGAGACCGACCGGGCGAACCTGTTCGCGGTGATCGGCGGGATGCTGCACACCCCGCCCGCGGACGGGCGGCTGCTGCCCGGCGTCGCCCGGGACGCCGTGCTGCGCACGGCCCGCCTGCAGGGCCTGGGCGTCAGCGTGACGCCGGTAACCAGGGCAGGGCTGCAGGCCGCCAGCGAGGTGTTCGTCACCAACGCCGTCCACGGCGTCCGGCCCGTCCGGTCGCTCACCGGCAGCCCAGCGGCCTGGGCGGCCGGCCCGGTCGCCGGCCGGATGGCGGCCTCCCTGGCCGCCCAGCCGCCCAGCCGCCGCCAAGGCGCCACCGCAAGCCGCCCGGGCCGCCTCCGGCCCGCATCACAGCCGGGAAGGCGGCCAAGTCGCGCCTCCCCGGTCACGGTCCTGATCGACAACTACGACTCGTTCACCTATAACCTCGCGCACATGCTCACCGCCTGCGGCTGCCGCGTGGAGGTCGTCCGCAATGACGAAGTGACCGCTGAGCAGGTCGCCGCGTTCGGCCCAGCCGGCGTGGTGATCTCGCCGGGACCATGCACCCCCACTGACGCCGGGATCAGCGTGGACGTGGTGCGGGCCTGCGCCGGCCAGACGCCGCTGCTCGGCATCTGCCTCGGGCACCAGGCGATCGCCGCCGCATTCGGGGCCAGGATCGTTACCGCGCCCCGCCCGGTGCACGGCCAGACCTCGGCGATCACCCACGACGGCCGCGGCTTCCTGACCGGCCTGCCGCAGCCATTCCAGGCCACCCGCTACCACTCGCTGATCGTGGACCAGGGCTCGCTGCCGCCCTTCCTATCGGTCACCGCCACCGCCGCCGGGCAGATCCCGATGGCGGTGCGGCACGCCACCCAGCCGACCGAGGGCATCCAATTCCACCCCGAGTCGATCCTCACCACCTGCGGCCAGACGATCATCCGCAACTTCGCCCAGGCAATCCGCGGCACGGCATCCTGTGGGGCTCGGAAATGCGATTCAGCAGAATGACCTGCTTCTTTCCGTAGCAGCGTGGGATGGTAAGGCGGCGATGTAGTACTCGTGGGTGAGTCCGCCGAGGACCTGCTTCTGGCGGATCCGGCGCTCAGCAAGGTCGACCGGTTCGGGTGGCCGGGTGCCGGCCTGAGCCGGGGTGAGCTGGCCGAGGGCACGGTGCGGCCGCGCTGTGTTGTAGTGCCGCAAGTACTCATCCAGCACCCGGCGCAGATGGCGCTCATTGACGATCAGCAACTGGTCGAGGAGCTCCCGGCGCAGGGTCCCGATCATCCTCTCGCAGATGGCGTTCGCTCTGGGCGCCTGCGGCGGGCTTCGGAGAATCCTGATTCCTTCCGCCGTGAACACGGCGTCGAAGGAACTGGTGAACTGGCCCGCGCGGTCCCTGATCAGGAACTTGACTGAGGCCGCGCGCTGCCCGAGGTCAATCAGGAAGTTGCGGGCCGCCTGGGTTGTCCATGCGCCGTCCGGGTACGCAGTGATACCGGCCAGGTGGACACCTCGGGTGCCATGTTCGATGACGATCAGGGCATAGATGCGCCGCAGGAGCACGGTGTCCACGTGAATGAAATCGGCCGCAAGGATGCCGCGAGCCTGAGCGGCCAGGAACTGCTTCCAGGTCGGGCCGGTGCGACGCGGCGCCGGATCCATCCCGGCATCATGCAGGATCTGCCACACCGTGGAGGCGGCGATCTGATGGCCGAGCTTGACGAGTTCGCCTTGCACGCGCCGGTGCCCCCAACTTGGATTGTCGGTTGCCATGCGGATCACGAGCTTGCGGATCGAGGCTGTCGTGGACAGCCGTCCGGGACGACGCCGGCTGGTGTAGTCCCACTTGCGCGCGACGAGCCGCCGGTGCCAGGCGAGCAGCGTCGCCGGGGTCACCGCGAAGACCTCACCCCACCGGTGCCGGGGGACCAGCCCGGACAGTGCCGCAAGCCACAGCCGGTCGCCCGGCTGGTAGCGAACCCGGCCAATCTGGCGGCGCAGCACCGCGTTCTCGTGTCGCAGCACCAGGAGTTCAGCATCCTTGGACGCCCCACCCCGGGCCAGCACCATCAGCCAACTCAGCAGACAGCGCACAAGCAGGTAGACGGCCGAGGAGATCACTTAGG
>Ga0335085_10004720_pt1 | contig 22351 bp, 26 predicted proteins | sample Lox_Sample_45_FD_206712 | JGI IMG/M metagenome (GOLD analysis project Ga0335085, IMG submission 206712) | Soil microbial communities from Loxahatchee National Wildlife Refuge, Florida, United States - Lox_Sample_4.5 | ecosystem: Environmental > Terrestrial > Soil > Wetlands | place: USA...
ACGTCGACGACGCGCTCGCCCGGCTCGATCGCGAGATCGGCGACGACGCGGTCGTGGATCGGCGCGAACGTCTCCGCGAGACGCTCGTAGCTCGCACCGCTCCAGGTGTCTGCCGCAGACCCCGACACGTCCCGCTACGGCGCCGGCCGAGCCGCCGCCTTCGCTCCTGGATGTGCTCCGTCGAGCCTACGCACCTGGCGGAGCATACTGAGGTCGTGGGTGACCTCTTCTCGGACGCGGCGGACGCACGCGCCGGTGACGTCGCACCGCTCGCGCAGCGGCTGCGGCCCACGGACCTTGCCGAGTTCGTCGGCCAGGCGCACGTTCTCGGCGACGGCTCCGCGCTGCGGCGGGCGATCGAGGAGGACCGCGTCCGCTCGTCTATCCTCTACGGCCCTCCCGGCAGCGGCAAGACGACACTCGCGCGGATCGTCGCGGCCTCGACCGGCGCAGCCTTCGAGGAGCTGTCGGCCGTGTCGGCGACGGTGAAGAACGTGCGCGAGGTCCTGACGCGCGCGCAGGAGCGGCTCGGCACGACCGGCCGCCGCACGATCCTCTTTCTCGACGAGATCCACCGGTTCAACAAGGCGCAGCAGGACGCGCTGCTGCCGGGTGTCGAGTCCGGGCTCGTGACGCTGATCGGCGCGACGACCGAGAACCCGTACTACGAGGTCAACTCGGCGCTCATCTCCCGCACGCAGGTGTACGAGCTCGAGCCTCTCACCGAGGAGGAGCTCGAGGAGATCGTCCGGCGTGGGGCAGCCGAGCTCGAGACGAAGCTGGAGCCGGAGCTTGTCGCGCTCGTGGCCCGACGCTCCGGCGGCGACGCTCGCTCGGCGCTCAACATCCTCGAGCTCGCGGCCGAGACGGCGAAGGCGGAGGGAGCGCCCGTGACGGAGGCGCACGTCGAGGATGCGGCGCGGAAGCCGCCGCTCGTCTACGACAAGGCCGGCAACGCGCACTTCGACTTCACCTCCGCCTTCATCAAGTCGATGCGCGGCGGCGACGCCGACGCGGCCGTCTACTACCTCGCAGCGATGCTCGAAGGCGGCGAGGATGCGCGCTTCGTCGCGCGGCGGATGATCGTGCTCGCCTCCGAGGACATCGGCAACGCCGATCCGCGCGCGCTGCTCGTGGCGGTCGCGGCAGCGCAGGCCGTGGAGCATGTCGGCCTGCCCGAAGCACGTCTCAACCTCGCGCACGCCGCGATCTACCTCGCCCGCGCCCCGAAGTCGAATGCGAGCTACCTCGCCCTGAACCGCGCGACGGCCGAGGTGCGCGAACGCGGCGTGGCACGTCCGCCGAAAGCGCTCCGCGACGGCTCCTGGTACGGCCGCCGACTCGGGCACGGCGAGGGCTACGTCTACCCGCACGGCGATCCGGAGGGTTTCGAGACGAGCTACCTGCCGGAGGAGCTCGAGGGCCGGCGCTTCTACGAGCCGTCCGGGAGCGGCGAGGAGATCGCCGACGAGAACGCGTCGTAGGCGTCGGCGCCGAAGACGGCGAAGATCACGCGCTCGAGCGACCGCGGCTCGAAGGCACGCGCCTCCTCGACCATGATCCGCGCGCACTCGCCGAGCCCGAAGCCGCCGACTCCCGTGCCGAACGCGGGCAGCGCGAGCGAGCGGCAACCGAGCTCGTCGGCGAGCTCGAGACAGGAGCGCGTCGTGCGTCGGACGAGATCGCCGTCCGTCCGCAAGTCCTGCCCCATGGCCGCGCCGTGGATCACCCACCCCGCCGGCAGCCGGCCGCCGCTCGTCGCGACGGCGCTGCCGAGCGGAATCGGCCCGAGCGCCATCGCCTCGCGCTCGATCTCGTCACCGCCCGCCCGCTTGAGGGCTCCTGCGACACCGGCACCCATCCAGAGCCGGTCGTTCGCGGCATTGGCCACCGCGTCCGCCTCGACGGCGGCAATGTCGCCCTCGCGAACCTCGAGCTCCACCGGCCTAAAGGATGCGCGCGCCGAGTGCCGACTCGACGAGCTCGACGGCGAGCTGCCCCGTCGCATTCTCCCGATCGAGGACCGGGTTGACCTCGAGCACGTCCATCGAGTCGAGGAGCCCGGAGCTCGCCACCGTCTCCATGGCGAGGTGCGCCTCACGGTACGAGAGTCCGCCTCGCACCGGAGTGCCGACACCGGGCGCGGCGTCCGGATCGACGGCGTCCATGTCGAGCGAGACGTGGAGGAAGTCGGCGCCGGCCGCGTGCGCGAGGGCGTCGCGCATGCACGGCTCGATCCCGATCCGGTCGACCTCGCTCATGGTGAAGACCTTCGCGTCGAGCGTCGACAGGAGCTTCCGCTCTCCGTCGTCCAGGGAGCGCACTCCGACAAGCGCGAGCTTGCCTGACGCGATCGCAGGCAGCGGCCAGCCGTCGCGCCGGAACGAATCACCGGCGAGACCGAGCGCGGCCGCGAGCACCATCCCGTGCACGTTCCCACTCGGCGACGTCTCGGGAGTGTTGAGGTCACCGTGCGCGTCGATCCAGACGACGCCGCCGGCGCCCCGAACCTTGGCCATCCCGACGAGCGAGCCGAGCGCGACGGAGTGGTCGCCGCCGAGGACGAGCGGCAGCGCCCCGCGTTCGGCGGCATCGGCTACGAGCACCGACAGCCGGTCGCAGAGGTCGAGGATCTGAGCGAGGTAGCGTGCCTGCGTGTCGCCCATCGCCGTGGTCTCGACGACGGGCGAGGTCACGTTCCCGGCGTCGACGACCCGCACTCCGAGCTTCTCGGCGAGTCGCTGGTCAAGGCCGGCGTAGCGGATCGCGGACGGCCCCATGTCGACGCCGCGCCGCCCGGCCCCGAGATCGAGCGGAGCCCCGATCACGGCGATCTCACGCCTACTCTCCTCCACGCTCACGGCGAGGAGGCTAACGCGCCCGGAGGAGGAGACCCGGCTACACTGACCGCCGCCCAGCCGCGGCGAGGTAGCTCAGCTGGTAGAGCACTCGGCTGAAAACCGGGGTGTCGCCGGTTCGAGTCCGGCCCTCGCCATCTTTCTAGGCGCTCGCCCGCTTAGCTTGCCCAGGCGCGCCTTCGGCGTGCGTGGCCTGCGCTGTGCTTTCCGCTCGCGCCCAGTGCCGCGCCCGCGCATGTCGGGCGCGGCACGGGCAGATCCGTAGGAGATGCGGGGCAGCCCGCGGCGGTTGATGCCGCTGCGGCCGGCGATTGCGTCCGGGAGCGCGTGGTGGAGGAGGTTCGTCCGCGGCTGCGGGATTGCGTCCACCGGGCACCAGCTCACCTCCGCTACCTCACCGCAATCCGGGACCGCAGGCGTGCCGGTGAGGATCGAGCAGCGGAACAGGCGGCAAGTCAACGAGCTGTCCGCTAGCGAGTAGGTACCGACGAGCGCGTCGATCCGGATCGCTGCTCCCGTCTCCTCCAGTACCTCGCGCACCACGGCTTGCTCCGCTGTCTCGCCCAGCTCGACGGCGCCGCCGGGAAAGCCCCACCGTTCCCGGTCGTAGTTCTCCTTGATCAGGAGGACGCGCCCCTCTGCGTCGAAGACGACCGCTCCTGCAGCCTCGATCGGCAGCCCCGAGCACACAGCCGAAGGAGGCTACCTCGGCGTCCCCGTGGCGCTACTCGAAGAGAGGCCCCCGTTGACGCTGACGCGTGCTCGGGGGCCTCGGGTCGTTCGGACCGGTGCAACCGTGTCGCGGACGACCGTTGCCGAGGACCCTACTGCTTCCTCGCCCGCAGCGCCGTGGCCGGGTCGGCCGAAAACTCCGCAAATTCCGCGAACCCGCGACGGCCGAGCTCGCGCCGCAGCCGCTCGGGCGCGACGTAGATCGGCGTCTCGGCGCCCCTCGAGAACGAGAAGACGAGCGTCCCTCCCGACGCGACGATGCGCGCGAGCTCGTCGTAGAACGGGATCATGTTCGAGAGCACGACGAGCTCGAACGCGCCGTCCGGACAGGTGAGCGCGGAGGCATCGCCGACCTCGAACTCGACGCGGCCGGCGAGCTCCGGCGGCAGCGTCCGGCGGGCCTCCTCGATCATCGCCGGGCTGAGATCGACGCCCGCGACGTCGGCCCCTGGATAGCGGTCGGCGAGCGCCTTCGCCACGAAGCCCGTTCCGGTACCGAGATCGAGGACACGTTGCGGCGGCGCCACGTCGGCGAGCGCGAGGTCGAGCGCCCAGAGATGATGCGGGCCGATCCGCGTCTCCCACGTCGGCGCGAGCTCGTCGAAGCGATCTCGCAGCCGTCCCCGAAAGAGACGCCAGAGCGACGGATTGCGGACGACGACGTCCGTGACGAGACGGGCGAGGGACTCGCTCTTCACCGCGCCGCGAGGTCGAGGACGATCTCGCCCCCCTCCTCGACCCGGAGAAGCTGGGCTGCGCTCCCCCGGGAGACCGCGAGGGCGAGGCTGCCGTAGCTGTCCTCGTAGAGAATGAGCGATCCGGGCGGCGCGTCGGCGAACGTGCGCGCGGAGACGGCGTAGAACCGCTGGCCACTGCAGGTGAGCTCGACCCGGGTGCCGGCGGCGAGCTCGGCGTCGTCGAGCTGGTCGCGGCGAAGGTTGAGCGCGACGTTGCCGAAGCGGTCGACGACCATCACGACCGCGCGAATGCGGTGCTGTCCCACCTCCGGCTCCGGCATCTCGAGCCGCACAAGCTCTTCCGGATCGACCGGTGGGCCGAGCTCCGCGAGCGCGACGCCCGCCGCGAGATGTGCCGCGGCCGGAGAGAAGAGGTCGCGGCCGTGGAACGTGCGGGACACGGGCTGCAGCGAGTAGTCCGCATTCGTCAGCTCGCGTGCCTCGACGACACCGCCGGCCCGATCGGCGGCCGGCAGGAGGAGCCCGTTGTCGGGGCCGACATAGAGCCTGTCCTCCCGGTCGCGCAGAGCGAGCGCCCGCCGCCCGCTCCCGACGCCGGGATCGACGACCGCGAGGTGGACACCCGCGGGCATGTACGAGAGCGTGTTCGCGAGCACGAGCGCTCCCTGCAGGACGTGTCCCGGGCGGATCCCGTGCGTGATGTCGATCACGCGGGCCTCGGGTGCGATTCGCGCGATCACGCCGTGGCACGTGCCGACGAAGTCGTCCTGCAGACCGAAGTCGGTCAGGAAGGTGATGAACACGAGGCGGAACGTAATGCCTCGACGAGACCGTCGAGGTCATGAGTGACCGCCACCGCGACGACGTCCAGGCCTGCCGCCCGGGCCTCGGCCGCGGTCTGCGGCCCGATCGCGACGACGGGCACACGCGTACCGGTCGCCGCGAGCGCCCGGCCGGCGGAGCCGGACATGAGCAGCGCGACGTCGGCGTCCGGCACCTCGGGACGCAGCTCGATCGTCCGGTACAGCGGCAGGAAGTCGGCGTCGAGGACGTCCTGCCGCGCGCCTTCCGCGGCGGCCAGCAGGATCGTCCCCTCCGGCAGCTCTTCGCGCAGCCCCTCCTGCGTGTGCGTAGCGGCGACGAGATCGACGCGCAGCCCGTGCGACCGCAGTACCTGCGCCGTGCCTGGACCGATTGCCGCGATGCGGTCCGCCTCCACGCCCCGACGGGCGAGCTCCAGCGCCCCGTTACGACTCGTGACGACGAGCCAGTCGTAGGCACGGGCGTCCACGGGCTCGTCGCCGAGCGGTTCGACGCGGATCAGCTCGCAGAGGACCGCGTCGTGCCCGAGCGACTCGACCCGGGCGACGAGCTCTTCACGCGTGACGAGTACCCGCATCCGCAAGCTCCGCCCCAAGCACGGCAGGGTCGGTCCCGGTTCGCCGCTCGAGCCACGACCCGTCCTCTGCCGCGACGAGGCCCGTCAGCGTCGAACCGTCGTGGTAGGCGGCGACGGGCGCGAGGCAGCCGCCGCCGACCGCGGCCACAACGGCACGTTCCGCCTCTACCCGCTCCCGCGTCTCGGAATCGTCGGCGGCCGCCACGAGATGCTCCTCTCCCGCGCGCACCTGGAGGGCGAGCGCGCCCTGGCCGGCCTCGGGAAGCATCGCCTCGGGCTCGAAGCGATGGCCGATCTCGCCGCCGAGCCCGAGCCGCTCCAGCCCGCAGGCGGCGAGCACGATCGCGTCGAGGCCGCGCTCGCCTCGCTTCCGCAGGCGGGTGTCGACGTTGCCCCGCAGCGGCTCGATCGAGAGCGTCGCGTCGAAGGCGAGCAGCTGTGCTTTCCGCCTCACCGAGGCGGTACCGATCCGCATCCCCGGCCGCAGCGCAGTCGCGCCGCAGAGCGCATCGCGAGGATCCTCACGGCGAAGGTACGCCCCGATCACCAGCCCGGACGAGTCGGTGGCGGTCAAGTCCTTCGCGGAGTGCACCGCGACGTCGATCCGCCGTTCGAGCAGTGCTTCCTCGAGCTCCTTGACGAAGACCCCGCGGGAGCCGATCTCGCCGAACGGCCGCGAGCGGTCGCGGTCGCCCGCCGTCGTGATCGGCACGAGCGCCAGCTCGATGCCGGGCGCCCGCAGCGACGAGAGGGCGCGCTCGGCCTGGGTGAGCGCGAGCCTACTGCCGCGACTGCCGACGCGGACGAGCACAGGCCAGTCGTCTCCGCACGGGCGGCGCGCACCCGACGCCGCGTGGCCGGACTCGGATGAACGCGGTCGGCGCCTGCAGCGGCAGAGGACGGCCCGTTACAGGCTTGACCTTCAGCGCTCGTCCTCGCCGAGACCGAAGAGGTGCCGCACGGTCTCAGCATAGAGGACCCCATCGGCTGCCGCGGCCGCCTGCTTCATCCGCACGGTCGGCAGGTGGAGGAGCTTGTTCACGATCTGCGCCGTCACGGCCTCGACCGCGCGGCGCTGGCTCTCGTCGAGCCTTCCGAGCAGGGACTCCGCCTTCAGCAGCTCGGCCGCACGGATCTCCTCGGCGCGGGCGCGCAGCGACGCGATCGCCGGCACGACGTCGAGCGAGGCGTGCCACTCATGGAACTTCTCGGCCTCGACCGCCACGATTGCCTCGGCCCGCTCCGCCTCGCGCCGCCGCCCCGACAGCGTCTCGACCACGATCTGCTCGAGGTCGTCGATGTCGTAGAGATAGCAGCCGTCGAGCTCGCCGATCGCCGGATCGAGATCGCGTGGAACGGCAAGGTCGACGAGGACCAGCCCACGTCCCCGGCGTAGCCGCAGCGCCTCCGCCACGCCGGACGCATCGAGCACCAGTCCCGGGGCGTTCGTCGAAGCGATCACGACGTCGACCGCAGCGAGCTCCTCGTCGATTCGTTCGCGCTCCGTCTTGCTGTTCGCGACGAGCGTGATCTCGGCACCGCGGCTCCGCAGGTTGCGGGCGGCCTGCTCGCTCACCTTGCCGGCACCGAGCAGCAAGATCGAGCGGCCTTCGAGGCTCCCGAACACCTGCTCCGCGAGCGCCGCCGCGGCGGACGACACCGAAGCCGGGCTCTGGCCGATCGCGGTCTGGGCCCGCACCTTGCCGCCCGCATGGAGTGCCTGCCGGAAGACCCGGTCGAGCAGCGGTCCGATCGTCCCGAGCTCGTGCGCGACGCGCACCTGGCCGAGGATCTCGCCCTCGCCCGGAACGAGCGAGTCGAGGCCCGCCGCGACGCGGAAGAGATGGTAGGCCGCGGCCCCGTCCTGGAGCCGGTAGAGGGCCGGCTCGACCTCGGGCCCCAGCGCCGCGAGCGCCGCGACCGCGTCGTGCTCGGCCTGCTCGGCGTCGTCCGCTGCGAGGTAGAGCTCGGTGCGGTTGCAGGTCGAGAGGCAGACCGTCTCGCGACCGCCAGCCGCCAGCCGGGCGGCGAGCGCCTGCGCGTCGTCGCGGTCGAGCGCGACCTGCTCCCGCAGCTCGATCGGTGCGTGGTGGTGGGAGGTGCCGACGAGGACGATACGCGTCATGCGAAGTGGGTCGCGGGAAGGGCGAGCCGGACGACGACGACCAGGGCGAAGCCGGCGAGCGCGAGATACGCAGCGCGGCGCCCCGTCCAGCCGCCGAGCAGGCGGAGGCCGAGATACAGACACCAGACGAGCCAGGTGGCGACCGTCACCGCGATGAGCGCGTCGAGCCGCTCGCCCCGGACGACGAGACGGACGAGTCCGACTGCGGCACCCAGCGTCAGCAGCGGCACCGACCAGGCGACCGTCCGCAGGGCGAGCGAGTCGAGCGTCGCGAGCGCCGGCATCTGTCTGCGCAGGATCGTCGCGGGGCGCGTTCTCAGCCGCCGCTCCTGCCAGATGTACAGCCCGGAGAGCGCAGCGGCCAGCGTGAAGCCAGCGAAGGCGGCGAGCACAAGCCCGACGTGGACGACGAGGAAGAGGTTCGAGTAGTGGCTCACGCTCCCATTCCCGGTCCCGCCGCCGACGCGCGCCGCCACAAGAAGCGCAAACGCGAGCGGCATCACGACGAGGCCGAGCAGCCGGTACGGCCGGCGGCAGCCCCAGATCAAGTACGCGGAGACGACGAGCCAGACGAAGAGGCTGAGTGAGGAGGCCCACGTCCCCCACGGGAAGCCGTCGTCGCGCGTCGCCTGGAACGCGAGCAACGCGGTCTGGGCGAGCCAGCCGAGCCTGACGCCCCACGTGGCCACACGTCCCGCACGGCCGGGCCGCCTGACGTCGCCGAGGTAGCCGACGGCCGCCTCGCCGTAGAGCAGGAGCGCCGGCCAGAAGAGCAGCTCAGCCAACGCGCGCCGCCTCCCGCGGCGCCTCTTCCGTGTCCTCGTCGGGCACGCGTTCGGCCAGCTCGTCCACCTCGCGCTCGAGCCGTTGTAGCTTGAGTGCCATGATCAGGACGTAGGCGAGAACGACGGCGAACACGACGCAGTACGCCGCGGTCACGTACTTCTCGGCCGTGGTCACGCGAGCACTTCCCGCAGGTCACGCAGCCGCCCGTCGAGCCGCTTGCCGCTGAGCTCGAGCCGATAGAGCGTGTACGCGAGGACGAGCATCGCCGCCTGTGCGATGCAGTACGTGACGAGGATCCAGCCGCCGAAGTTCGGCCCGTGCCGCGTGAACACGACCGGATGGATCAACCCTTTCGCGAGGCGGATGGCCGCGAAGCTGATCGGGATCAGGACGACGCCGAAGAGCGCGTAGACGGCACTGAGATTCGCGCGCTGCGGCCCCGGATCAACCGAGAACCGCAGCATGAAGTACGCGCAGTAGAAGAGGAACAGGACGAGGAAGAGGACGAGCTGGTCCTCGCTCCAGAGCCACCAGTGGCCCCACGAGATCTTCGCCCAGATCGAGCCCGTCAGCAGCACGAGCGTCCCGAAGATCAGTCCCTGGTGGACGCAGACGTAGCTCTCGAGGTCGGAGCGAGGATCCCGCTTCCAGAGGTGCAGGAACGCCTTCCACGCGCCGCCGATGAAGCACGCATAGGCGGTGAAGGCGATCGAGACGTGGAAGTAGAAGATCCGCTGCGAGAAGCCCTGGTTCGCGTCATTCGGGGCGACGAAGAAGACGAGCACGAGCGCCGTGGTCACGAGCACGAGCGCGGTCGCGGCGAGCGCGGGCAAGGGGATCCGACTGCGACCCACGGCAGGGATTGTCGCAGCAGCCGCCCTACTCGGCGACGACATACTCGAACGAGGCCCAGCACACGACCGCGAAGAGAAGGTCGTAGAGGGCGAGGAAGCCGAGGTAGCGGCCCGGCGAGTCGGCGACTCCGGCGCCGACGCCCCCGACCACGATCGGAATCGAGAGCGGCAGGAACATCAGTGGCAGCAGCAGCTCACGCGCGCGGGTCGCCACCGCCATCGCGCCGAGAAACGTGCCCACGGCGCAGATGCCGAGGTCGGCGAGGGCGACGCCGAGCACGGCCGCGCCGCTCAGCGGCCGGAAGAAGAGGGCGTAGACCGGCAGCGCCACGACCTGGGCGGCGACGAGGAAGGCGAGCGTCGCCAACGACTTCCCAAGCCAGATCGCGCTGCGATCACAGGGCGCCAGCACGAGCCCGTCCAGCACGCGTTGCTCCCGCTCGGGCACGAACGCCCGGCCGAGCCCGAGCAGCGCCGTGAAGAGGATCGCCACCCACAGCAGCCCGCTCGCCGCGAGCTTCGAGGGATGGGCGGGCAGCGAGAAATGGAAGACGACGAACGTCGCGACGACGAAGAGCAGCATCGCCGGCAGCGTGTCGCGCGCCCGCAGTTCCAGGAGCAGGTCCTTGCGGGCGAGCGCCCCGACATCGCGGAAATAGGTCACAGCGCGAGTGCGAGCCTGCCGCTCGCCGCCGGCTCGACGCGCGCAGGGTCGTGGGTCGCGAGGAGGACGGTGCGTTCCCGCCGGAGCTCGGCGAGCTGCGCGTCGAGGAGCTCGGCCCCGGCCTCGTCGAGAGCGTTGTACGGCTCGTCGAGCACGAGCAGCTCCGGCTCGTGGAGGAGGACGCGGCAGAGAGCGAGCCGTTGGGTCATCCCACGCGAGTAGGCGGCGACGCGCTCGTGCCGGGCGTCCCAGAGCCCGAAGCGCTCGAGCAGCATCCCGATCCGCTCCCGCCGCTCGGACAAGCGGTAGAGGCGCCCGTAGAGGTCGAGGTTCTCGAGCGCCGTCAGCTCGCGGTAGACGAGCGGCTCGTGGCCGAGGTAGCCGACCTGCGCCCGGGTGGCGCTCCGCTCGATCGTCCCCTCGGTCGGCTGCGCAAGGCCGGCGCAGATGCGAAGCAGCGTCGTCTTGCCCGACCCGTTCGGGCCGGTGACGACGAGGAAGCCGCCGCGTGCAAGCGCGAGGTCGATTCCGCGCAGAACGCGTTTCTCCCCATAGCGCTTGCCGAGCCTGCGGGCCGTAAGCACGCGGCCAGCATACGGCGGTCCGTGCGCTTTACCGCCGTTTTACGCGCCCTTTGCTCAGGCAGTGCACGAGTCGTGCCTTATTCGACCAGGGCAAGAGATCACGGCAACCAGGAGGAACCATGTCCAAGAAGCGACTCGCACTGTTGGGGCTGTTCGTCGTGGCGGCGCTCGCCGCCGCCGGCGTGGCAGGGGCGCACCGCGGCGCTCCGTCGGTGCAATCGGTAAGCGCCTCGTTCGACGCCACGACCGTCTCGCAGCATTACCTGACGACGTGCTCGGTCAACGGGGGCGACACGTTCCAGGCGACGAGAGCGACGTATACGGGAACCGCAACGAGCTCGGACGCCCGGCTCACCGGTGCGCTCACGATCCACGCGTGGAGCCTCGTCGACACGACGAACGGCGTCGGTCACCTGTTCGGCAACTTCCGGATCAAGGGCACCGGCCGCAATGAGGCTCACGGCACGCTCAACGCGGCGATCGCAGGTGGCAAGGCATCCGGACTCGCGCACGGCGTCGTGAGAGGGCAGTGGGGACATCTCGTCGCGTCCCTTGGCTCGTTGTTCGATCCGAGCGCAGGCTTCTCCTCGGGCTCGATCGGCACGGGCACGGCAGGCGCGGGATTCCTTCGCTCCGGCCGCTGGTGCCATCCGCCGAACTGGCCCGCCAGCACAGGGAGCTAGAGCAACAAGTCCTTCCGGGGCGCCGTGTCCGCGGCGCCCCGGACACCCGTCACGTCACGGTGTCGAGGATCACGAACACGGCGAAGACGACGCTGATGACGCCGTTCATCGTGAAGAACGCCGTATCGAGCCGCCGCAGGTCGCCGGGCCGCACGAGCGAGTGCTCGTAGGCCAGGAGAGCGGCGACGGCGGCGACGCCGAGCCAGTAGAGGGCTCCGACCGAAAGGCCGAGGCCGGCCGCGATGAGGCAACAGATCGTCGCGGCGTGCGCAAGGCGGGCGCCGACAAATGCGCCGCGAACACCGAACCGCGTCACGATCGAGTGCAGGCCTTCCCGCCGGTCGACATCCTCGTCGAACAGGGCGTAGAAGAAGTCGAACCCGGCGATCCAGAAGGCCACGGCCGCGCCAAGCATCCACGCCTGCCACGGCAGCTTTCCGGTGATCGCGACCCACGCGCCGACCGGCGCGAGACCGTCGACCGCGCCGAGCCAGAGGTGGCAGAGCCAGGTGAAGCGCTTCAAGTACGGGTAGACGACGAAGCCGATGATCGGAATCGGCCAGAGCCAGCGCACGACCGGGTTCAGCTGCCAGACGGCGGCGAGGAAGAGTGCGAGCGAGGCGAGGCAGAAGACGACGACCTGGGCGACCGAGAGCTGGCCGCTTGGGATCTCCCTGCCCGCCGTGCGCGGATTGCGCGCGTCGATGCCGGCGTCGATCAGACGGTTGAGAGCCATCGCCAGAGAGCGCGCGCCGACCATGGCGAGCGTGATCCAGAGCAGATCGTGCCCGGTCGGCATCCCGTCCACCGCCAGAAACGCGCCGACATAGGCGAACGGCAGCGCAAAGACGGTGTGCTCGATCTTGACGAGGCGCGCGAAGCGTGCGGGGAGCGGTGCCGGTGTCGAGCCCGCCGTCACGTCTGCTCGTGCTCTGTGGGTGCGTCGGCGAGCAGCTCGAGCGCGTGCACGAGCGCGGGCCGCAGCACCGCGAAGCCGTCACGGCAGCCGCCGGTCGACCCCGGCAGGTTGACGACGAGCGTGGAGCCGAGCACGCCGGCCGTGCCGCGTGAAAGGAGGCCGTGCGGCGTCTTGGCGATCGAGTCCGCGCGGAGCGCCTGGGCGATGCCCGGAGCCTCCCGCTCGAGCACGTCACACGTCGCCTCCGGCGTCACGTCGCGTGGCGCGAGGCCGGTCCCGCCGGTGGTGAGGACGAGCCGCACCGAGACCGCGAGCTCCCGCACGGCGGACGCGATCGCGTCCCGCTCGTCGGGAACCACACGCCGCTCGACCTCGAAACCGTCGCCGAGCAGCAGCTCCTCGAGCGCGTCGCCGCTGCGGTCCTCGCGCGTCCCGGCCGCGACACCGTCCGACACCGTCAGCACTGCAGCTCTCAGGTCACGCTCTCCTTCGTCTTCGACACGAGCACGACCTCCGCGATCCGCATCTCCTTGTCGACCGCCTTGGCCATGTCGTAGACGGTGAGCGCCGCGACCGCCGCCGCCGTCAAGGCCTCCATCTCGACGCCCGTCTGCGCCGTCGTCTCGGCGGCGGCGACGATCTCGACGGACTCTTCACCGACCGCGAGCGTCACCTCGACGTGCGTGAGCGGCAGCGGATGACACAGCGGGATGAGCTCGCTCGTCCGCTTCGCAGCCATGATCCCGGCGACCTGCGCGGTCGCGAGGGCGTCCCCCTTCGGGAGCTCGCGCAGGATTCGTGCGGTCTGGACGGCCATCCTCACCTCGGCCCGCGCGACGGCACGTCGGCGGGACGATTCCTTGTCCCCGACGTCGACCATCCGGACGGCGCCCGAGGAGTCGACGTGCGACAGATCGTCCATCAGGTGGATCGTACGGCGTCGAGGTCGGCGAGCTGCGCAGCGATCCACCTCCGGATGTCGTGAGTGCGCACGTGCTCGTCGATCGCGCGCGCCCGCCGCCGCCGCTCGGCGGGGTCGAGCGTCAGCGCCGCGTACAGGGCATCGGCCTGCCCCGAGACGTCGAGCGGGTTCACGGTAACCGCCCACTTCCCGAGCTCCTCGTGTACCCCCGCGTTCTCCGACAGGACGAGTACGCCGTCGCGCTCGTTGACGAGGAACGCCTCCTTCGCCACGAGGTTGAGACCGTCGAAGACGGGGTTCACGAACAGGACGTCGAACTGCTTGTAGCCGGCGATCGAGCGGGGGAAGTCGTCGGCGATATCGAGCTCCACGGGCAGCCAGCCGGGTCGTCCGAAGCGCTCGTTCACCTCCAACGCCGCAGTCTCGATGGCAGCGGCGTACCCGGCGTACTCCGGGATGTCCTGCCGCGACGGTGCGAGCATCGCCGCCATTCCGACTCGCCCGTGCAGCTCGGGATGGCGTTCGAGGAGCAGCGCGAAGGCGTGGAAACCGCGCACGACGTTCTTCGACGGATCGGTCCGGTCGACACGTAGAACGAGCTGCTCCGGCCGCCGGGCCACGATCGCCGCCTCTCGCTCGAGGACGGCCGGGTCCTCGCGAAGCCGGTCGAACTCGTCCGGATCGACGCTGATCGGCCGGGCGACGACGCGCGTCGTGCGCCCGCGGTGCTCGACCGTCCCCGCCTGCCGGTCGACGCGCGCGCCGAGGAGCCGCTCGGACGTCAGCAGAAACGCCTGTCGCCAGCGGTCGGTGTGGAACCCGACGACGTCGTTCGCGAGCAGGCCCTCGTGCACGGCGGCGCGCAGCTCCGACGGCAACGCGTGCCAGTAGTCCGGCTCCGGCCACGGGATGTGGACGAAGTGAGACGTCACGGCCTCCGGCCGCGCTGCCCGCACGAGTCCCGGAGCGAGGTAGAGGTGGTAGTCATGGAAGAGAACCTCGGCGTCCGGCTCGCGATCGAGCTCCTCGAGGGCAGCCTCGGCCAACGCCTCGTTCACCGGCACGTATCCGTCGCTCCACGCCTCGTGCAGCTCCGGCCCGAACTCGGGGGCCGAGCCGAGCCCCCACAGGTAGTGCTGCAGGAACCAGAGGGTCGGGTTCGCGAACACGTTGTAGAAGCGGTCGTAGACCGCCGGGTCGTGCGCAACCAGGCGGAGCCGGTACGCGGCCCCGTCCGCCGTCTCCTCGACGAACGAGCCGCCGTGCTCGCCGGCGACGACTGTGTCCTCGTCGGTCATCGCACTCGCAACCCACGTCACATCGTGGTGGGCGAGGAGGCCGCCGAGAGCCGTGACCACGCCGCCGCCGCCGCGGCGCGCCGTCCGCCGGCCGTCAGCCTCACGCGAGTAGGCGACCGGCGCGCGGTTGAAGACGACGAGGAGCTTCCGCCGAGACGTTGTCCTGACTGACAACGATCAGGCCGACTGCCGCAGCCGCTTCACGAAGCGAATCCGCGACCCGTGGACACCCGGCCGGGAGTCCAGCTCGAACTCGTCCGCGATCGTGCGGATGATCGCGATGCCGAGCCCTCCCTCGGGAAGCTCGACGCTCTCGCGCGCCGGAGACAGCTCCGGGTCGAAGCCGTTCCCATCGTCCACGACCTCGACCGCGAGCGTCTCGCCGCGCAACTCGTAGACGATCGAGACGAACCCTGCCCCCTCCGCATACGCATGCCGCACCGAGTTCGACACCGCCTCGGTCAGTGCGAGCTTGAGGTCCGCCAGCACGTCCTCGGGCAGGCCGATGATGTCGGCAAGGCCGCTGAGAGCGAGCCGCGCGAGGGCGACGTACTCCGCGCGCGCAGGAACCCGCAGCCGGACGGTCCGCATTCCCTCCAGCTCGTCCTTCGCCGTGTCGACAAGTGCCGCCTCGTCCACCCGCACCTCTGTGGTGTTTCCCGCAGATTCGCTCGCTAAACCCGCCGATTTCTACCAGTAACGCACGACCCAGCCGGCCGTTTTCACGGGAAAACGCTCCGCCGTGATCCCACCACCGCCCTAGACTGGACGACCGTGACGGCCGCCTCGCCCGTACACGAGCGTCGACGGTCCCGGCCGGGATCCCTCGAGCGTCCCGTCAACGGCCGCCTCTATCGCGGCACTTGGCTCCTCGTCGGGCTGCCGCTGCTCCTGCTCGCGTTCAGCGTTGCGCGTCCGCCGGCGCTCCAGGCGCCGAACCTGCCGCCGGCGTTCGACGGCCCGGCAGCCGCCTCTCTCGCGTCGGATCTCGCGGCCAACTACCCGGACCGGCGGCCCGGCACGCCCGGTGCCAGAGGAGCCGCGGCATGGCTTCGCCGAGAGCTCGAGCCGTACGGCTTCGATGTCCGCTCCGAGCACTTCACGGCGACGATCGACGGCCGCCGCACGACGCTCGTCAACCTCGTCGCCGAGAAGGCCGGTCTCTCGCCCCGGCAGGAAATCGTCGTCATGGCACATCGCGACGACAGCGGCACCGGCAACGGGCTGAACGACAACGCATCGGGGACGGCGGCGCTCGTCGAGCTGGCCCGCTCATACGCGCCGACCGCAGCCGCCCCGCGCATCGCGCTCCCGTACTCGCTCGTCTTCCTCTCGACAGACGGCGCGGCCGACGGCGGCCGGGGCGCCGCCCACTTCGCGGCGGAGCAGCAGGGCCGCCAGGACATCCTCGCTGTCGTCAACCTCGACTCCGTCGCCGGCCGCGGCAGACCACGTCTCGTCTTCGGGGGGAACACGGCCCGCACTCCTGCGCCCGGGCTGGTCGAGACGATGCGCGCCGCCCTCGCCCAGGAAGGTGGCGGCGACCCATCGCGGCCGAGCGGATTGCAACAGCTCACCGCGCTCGCGTTCCCCTTCGACCCCTATGAGCAGGCGCCGTTCGTGAGCCGCGGCGTCCCGGCGGTGACCATGACGACGGCGGGCGCGCGGCCGCCCGAGGCTCGGCGCCCCGGCGGCGGCCGGCTCGCCGTCGCGCATCTCACGCAGGTCGGACTGGCGGCGCAGGACACCGTCGACGCGCTGGAACAGGGCGTCTCGCTCGCGGAGGGGCCGGCGAGCTACATCTTCCTCGGCCAGCGGCTGATCCGCGGGTGGGCGATCGAGATCGTGCTCATCGCGATGCTCTTTCCGTTCCTCGCCGCGGCCGTCGACCTCTTCGCGCGCTGCCGCCGCCGCCGGATCCGCATCGCACCTGCCCTCCGCAGCTACCGCAGCCGACTCGGCTTCTGGGCGTGGGTCGGAGCGCTCTTTCTCGTCTTCGGAGCCTTCGGCCTCTGGGGAAGCAGCGATGGAAGCCCGCCTTCGCTCAGCTCGGTCACTTGGCCGAGCGCAGCGTTGCTCTCGCTTCTCCTCCTGGCAGGTGCAGGCTGGGCCGTTGCCCGCAGCCGCCTGCTTCCACGGCGGCCGATCCGAACCGAGGAGCGGCTGGCAGGACACAGCGCCGCCCTGCTCGCACTCGGCGTCGTCGGGCTTCTGGTCGCCGCAGTGAACCCCTTCGCTCTGATCTTCGTACTCCCCTCGCTCCACGCCTGGCTCTGGCTGCCGCAGGTGCAGAACCGGAATCCGTCGGTGCGCGCGAGCGTGTTGCTGATCGGCTTCGCAGGCCCGGCCTACCTCGTCTGGTCGTTCGCGACGCACTACGGGCTGGGCTGGGATGCGCCGTGGTACATCGTCAAGCTGTTCGCGATCGGCTATGCGCCGCTGCCGCTGCTTTTGATCGGAATCGGCTGGCTCGCGGTCGCCGGCCAGCTCGCCGCGATTGCGGCCGGCCGCTACGCGCCCTATCCGGCGCCCAAGGAACGCTCACGGCGAGGGCCGGTGCGCGAGCTCATCCGTACGCTCGTCCTAGCGCCGCAGCGCCGAGCCGCCGCGGCCGAGACGCGCCGCGCTGTCAACGAGTAGGGGCCGTCAGACGACATCGAGGCGGAGCCATTCGACCGTGGAGCCCGCCGCGAGCTCGCCGTTTCCACGTGGAATGTGGACGAGGGCGTCCGCCGCAGCGGAGCGGACGATCATGTGCGACTCCTGACCGTCGACCGGGTCGAGCACGACGGCGTCCCCGTCGACACGTGATTGCGCCCGTACGAACTCGTCGCGCTCCTCCGTCTGTCGAAGCGCCTTCGCCAGGCGGCCGGTTTCGTAGCGTGGCAGCACCTCCGCGAGCCCCTGCAGCGCACGGAGCGCCGGCTTGACGAAGAGTTCCGCGCCGACGAGCGCCGAGACGGGATTGCCGGGCAGGCCGAAGACGAGCGTCTCGCCGCGCACGCCGAACGAGACCGGCTTGCCCGGCTTGATCGAGACGCGCCAGAAGAGCTCCTCGACTCCGAGGTCGCGCTCGACCGCGCGGACGAGATCGTGCTCGCCGACCGAGACGCCGCCAGAGGTGACCAGGACGTCGGCGGCGAGCCCCCGCTCGAGCGCGTCGCGCAGTGCTGCCTCGTCGTCCGCAACAGGCGGTCCGGACACGATCTCCGCGCCGGTGCCGACAAGCGCCGACCGGAGCATGAGCGTGTTCGTCTCATAGATCTGCCCGGGCCGCAGCGCCGCTCCCGGCAGGACGAGCTCGCTGCCGGTGGCAAGCACGGCGACACGGGGACGGCGCCTGCACGCAAGCTCGGCGATCCCGCAGGCCGCAGCCGCGGCCAGCCGCGCGGGCGTGAGCCTCGACCCTGCCGGAACCGCCACGTCCCCCGCGGCGAGATCGCCTCCTCGGGGACGAACGTACGCCCCCGGTTCGGTCGGATATGAGATCTCGATTTTGTTGTCTGAACAGACAACCCTCTCGATCGGAACCACGGCGTCGGCGCCTTCCGGAACGACCGCCCCGGTCGAGATCGACACGGCGTCGCCGGTTTCGAGCCGTCCCTCGTACGGCCGCCCCGCAGCGGATTCGCCGGCGATTCGCAGCGTCGCCGGAAGATCCGAGGCGCGGACGGCGAAGCCGTCCATCGCAGAGCTCGCAAAGGAAGGAAGATCGACGCGCGCGCGTACGTCTTCGGCGGCGACGCGCCCGCCTGCCTCGCCGATCGGCACAGACTCCGGCGGGAGCAGCCGTGTCCGTCGCAGTACCCGCTCCTGCGCCTCCTCGAGCGTAAGCAGCGCCGCCATGTTGGGTGGAACCGTAGTCGCGGGGTCACGCCCAGACGCCGAGAGCGCGGAGGCGTCCGTGGGCACGCAGCCGGAGCTCGTGCTCGAGCCGCTCCGCTGCGAGGTCGTCCGGGGCCGCGGCTCTGACCGTGACCGTCGCGGGATCACCCAGCGACGTGACGTAGACGGACGCGTCACGTTCCTCGCCGACGACCTCGCGCAGCGCGTCGAGCGCAGCTTCGAGGTCCGCGGCCAGCGGCACCGGAACTGCGACTTCGGCGAAGGTCTCCCGGCTGCGGATCGAGGCGTTGACGATCGTGTCGGAGGCGAGCTTCTCGTTCGGGACGACGATTCGCCGGCGATCGGCGGCGCGGATGAAGGTGTAGGTGAGGCCGATCTCCTCGACCACGCCGGTGGTGTCCTCGTACTCGACGCGGTCGCCGATGCGCACGGGCTGCGCGAGACCGATGAGGATCCCGGCGACGAAGTTTCCGAGCGTGCGCTGCGCGGCGAAGCCGAGGATGACGGCCAGGAGCGCGGACGACGCGAGCAGCCCGCCGGCAACGGCCCGCACCTCGGGGATCGCGAGCATGGCCGAGAAGAGCCCCACCAGGAGGATGGCCACGATCACCGCTCTGCGGAAGATGCGGTAGCGGGTCGCGGAGTCGGGCGGCAGCGGTCTTCGCTGCAGCAGCCAGTCGATCGCGCGGGCGAGCAGGACGACCGCGACGAGCACCGCCGCCGCAATCACGATGTGCTTCCAGAACGGGCTCATCCCCGTGACCGAGTTCGCGGCGGACCCGCGAAGTCCTCAGTCCAGCGGGAGCGGACGACGGCCTTCGAAACCGTCCTCGACGCCGTGCCACCAGGCGATCTCGTCCTCGCCGAGCTGCCAGCAGAGCAGCACCGTCTCGCCGTGCCGAAGCGCCGGGAAGTCGATGAGGCCCGTGTCGAGATCCTTCACCTGCGCGCCGTGGCTCGTGATCTCGTCGACGAGCCGCGCGAGACGGCGGCCGACCGCGTCGACCTCGGCAGTCGCAGCGGCGAGCTCCGCCGGCGGGATGCCTCCGCCGTTGCCGCGGATCTTGCGCTCGAGCTCCTCCTGGCGTTCGAGCGCGGCCGTATGCTCCTGGCGGCCCGCAACGAGGTCGGCGACGAGCGGTCGCACGTGCTCGAGCTCGGCGTTCGCCTCCTCAGGGGTGAAGTGGCGCATCGCGGGAACCCTATGCTGCGCGGTCGTGGAGGTCGAAGCCGCTCAGTCGCGTCCACGCCCGGGCCGCACGCGCCTCGTCTGCTGGAGCATCTTCGTCGCCCTGATCGGGGCGCTCAACTACGCAGCTCGCTTCTCCGGAGCGAGCGGCAGCAGCGGCGGCGTCTCGCACCAGGAGATCTACTCCTACTCGACGTTCGTCGGCGGGACGGTCATCTACGGCGTCTGGCTCGGAATCGTCCTGCTCATCGCCATCGACCGCTTCGACCTGCTCGCCCTGCGACGGCCGCGAGGCTGGTTCCGGGCACTCGGGCTCGCGGCCTCCGTCGTCGTGGGCATCTTCGTCTGGGAGGCCGTGATCTCCCTGCTGCCGCTGCCGGAGAGCCCCGCGAAGGAGCAGGGGATCACCAACGTGCCGTGGGAACCCGCGCACGCCGGGGCCTTTGCCGCGAACCTCGTCCTGTTCGCCGTGATCGCCCCGTTCGTCGAGGAGCTGACCTTCCGCGGGGAGGGGCAGTCGCTGCTCCTCTTTCTCGGTCGCGTGCCGTCGATCCTCATCGTCGGCATCGCGTTCGGCCTCGCACACGGGCTCGTCGAGGCACTCCTCGTTCTCGTGCCGTTCGGCATCGCGCTCGCCTGGCTCCGTGACCGCACGGACAGCGTCCTGCCCGGGATGCTCGTGCACGGCTTCTTCAACGGGACGGCCCTCGCCCTGATCGTGGTGCGGTAGCTACTCCTCCTCGTCGCCGTTCTCGACGACGAACTGATCCGGCGTGACGTCCTCGAGGAAGCTGCGGAACTTGAGCACCTCCGCCTCGAGCTGTTCCTCGTCGACCTCCTCGCCCTCGAACTCGATCGCCGACTCCGCGATGACGTCGTCCGCGGCGAAGATCGGCGCCTCGGCGCGAATGGCGAGTGCAATGGCGTCGGAGGGGCGGGAGTCGACCTCGATCTCCTGTCCGTCCTGGAGGACCGTGATCTGGGCATAGAAGGTGTTCTCGCGGAGCTCCGTGACCGTGATCTTGCTGATCGACGCGCCGAGCTGCTCGAGCATCTCGCTGACGAGGTCGTGCGTCATCGGCCGGACGGACGTCTGGCTCTGCAGCTTCATCAGGATCGCGGCGGCCTCGGGATGGCCGATCCAGATCGGGAGGAACTTGTTCCCGTCGGCCGTCTTCAGCAGGACGATCGGCTGCTTGCCGACCAGATCGAAGCTGACTCCGTAGATGTGCATCTCCTGCATCCCGAGCGCGACCTCGCCTCGAATATAGCTCAGGCCGGGTCGCTGGAAACCCGCGCGTCCGGCTAGAATGCGCCTCCGCGCGGGCGATTAGCTCAGCTGGTTAGAGCGCCGCTCTGATAAGGCGGAGGTCCCTGGTTCGAATCCAGGATCGCCCATGGCGTCAGCCGATCACGCGTTGGAGCCGCCAACCATCTGCGCCGCCGACCCTACTTCTTGATCTAGCCGCGCGGCGTAACGCGAGGAGGCGCCGTCGAGGTCCGGACGATGAGCCGGGTGCCGAGCTCGACGTGCAGCGTTTCGAAGCGTTGGCTGTCGAGCAGCCGGCGGAGCAGGCTGACCGCGGTCCGTCCCATCTCGGCGAGCGGTTGCCTCACGGTGGTGAGTGCCGGAGTGACGAGCGAGGCGTGCTGGCTGTCGTCGAAGCCGACCACCGACAAATCGTCCGGCACCCGCAGATCGCGGGCGCCTGCGGCCTGGATCGTGCCGATCGCGAGGTTGTCGTTGAACGCGAAGATCGCCGTGGGCGGCTCCGCCATGTCGAGCAGTCTCAGGGCTGCGCGCACTCCACCGCCGATCTCGAAGTCGGACTCGATCTCGAGAGCAGGGTCGGGCAGAACACCCACGGACGCGAGGGCCGCGTGATAGCCCCGCCGCCGCTCCTCGGTCGCCACCCAGTCGCGGGGGCCTGTGATCACTCCAATCCGCCGGTGGCCGAGCTCGAGAAGGTGCCGCACCGCGTCGTCGGCACCCGAGCTGTGAGCGGCCGAGACTGCCGGGATGCGCGCGTCCAGGGGAAGTCGTGGGTCGATGACGACGAAGCGGAAGTTGCTGTCGAGCAGCCGCTCGAGCTCCTCACTCGACTCCTCGGGGAGGACGAGTAGCGCACCGTCGGTCGTACCGTGCATCAGACGGTCGAGCAGCGTGACCTCGCGGTCGTGCTTGTGCTCGGTCGGCGCGAGCACTGCACGCAGGTCGTATTCGTAGAGCGCCTCCGTCGCGCCGGCGACGATCGTCGAGAAGTAGTCCGGATGCACGAGTGGAACGAGGAGCCCGACCAGCCCGGTGTTCCCGAACTGCAGGCTTCGAGCGCTGCGGTTCACGACGTACCCGCGGTGCCGCACGATCTGAGAGACGAGCTCGCGCGTCTCCGGGGCCACGTGATCGCGCTGGTTGAGGACCCGCGAGACCGTGGCGACCGAAACGCCGGCTTCCTCCGCGATGTCGTGAATCGTGGCACGGTTCCGGGATCGTTTACTCATGGTTCCCACTGTATACACCTAGGTAGATAGCCACAATCGTAGAAACTACCGTTGCATTTGGAGCTCGTCCATGTAAGAGTTCCGGTAACGATCACGAGAAATCGCCGTAAACGTTCCGGTGACGAATGTCGAAAGCCTTACCAGTCTCCGCCCGTCCAGGGCGACGCGAAGCGTTGGCGGCCGGGACCTGGGGCGCAGCGTCGCGACGCGTAGACCCTCCCGCGCCGCTGCGCTCCCCGGCCGAAACCCCGGCCGCCACCGCGCGAGAAGGGAGGGATGCCGAAGCGTGAGG
>Ga0335085_10004721_pt1 | contig 22350 bp, 32 predicted proteins | sample Lox_Sample_45_FD_206712 | JGI IMG/M metagenome (GOLD analysis project Ga0335085, IMG submission 206712) | Soil microbial communities from Loxahatchee National Wildlife Refuge, Florida, United States - Lox_Sample_4.5 | ecosystem: Environmental > Terrestrial > Soil > Wetlands | place: USA...
GACGATCACCGACGTCGAGATGGCGGCCGACCTCCGTTCGGCCCGGGTCTTCGTTTCGGTCTTCGGAGACGCCGACGCGTTCCGGACGACGGTGGCCGCCCTCAATCACGCGCGGGGCCTCCTCCGGTCGCTCATCGGACGGAACTGCGGCCTCCGGTACGCTCCGGACCTCCACTTCGTCGAGGACCACACCCTCGAGCGCGGCGCCCGGATCAACGAGCTGCTCCGGAAGCTGCCGGAGGGCGGCGAGACGCCGTGAGCGACCCGCTCGACGCCTCCTACCGCGCCGTCGCCGACCTTCTCGAGGGCGGCCGGCGCTTTCTCGTCACCGGGCACCGGAACCCGGACGGCGACGCGCTGGGCTCGGCCCTCGGGCTCGCCCTCGCGCTCGAGGCGCGCGGAAAGGAGGCCCGGGTCGTCATGCGGGACCGGTGGTCAGCCGCCTACGCCGGGATGCCGGGGATCGACCGGGTCGCCGTGGCGGACGCGCTCCCGCCCGACTGGCCGGCGGGCTGGGACGCCCTCATCGCGGTGGAGTGTCCCTCGGCCGACCGGACCGGCTGGACGAACCAGGGCGAGGGGCGCGTGGCCAACGTGGACCACCATCCGGGGAACACCCTCTGGGGCACCGTGAATCTCGTCGACCTCCCGGCGGCCGCCGTCGGCGAGATCGTCGCCGACCTGCTCGACTTTCTCCGGTGGCCGCTGACACCGGCCATCGCGACGAACCTCTGGGTCTCGCTCGTATCCGACACCGGGTCCTTCCGGTACGGGAACACCACGCCGAAGGCGCTGGCCCTCGGCGCGCGCCTCGTCGCGGCCGGGGCCTCGCCGGGCGGCGTCAACGAGTTCCTCTTCGAGGCGCAGCCCCTGTCCACGTTACGACTCGAAGCGCTCGTTCTCGGAACGCTCGCCCTCCATGCGGGCGGCCGCGTCGCCACGGTCGACCTGCCGAAACGATTTCTCCTGGAAAGCGGTGCGCGCGACGAGGACACCGAGGGACTCGTGAACCGCGCCCGGGGCGTCGAGGGTGTCCTCGCCGCCGCCCTGATCCGCGAAGGGGAGGACGGCGAGATCCGCTGCTCGCTTCGCTCGAAAGGGCACGTCGACGTCCGCGCCGTGGCCGCGCGGCACGGGGGCGGCGGCCACCGGAACGCCGCCGGCTGCCGACTCGCCGGAACGATCGACACCGTCCGGCCGCTCCTCGCGGCCGACCTCGCCGCCGCCGTGGCGGCCGCGGAGGCGGCCGGGTGACCGCCGCGACCGCGGACGGACCGGCGGGCCTTCTCCTCGTCGACAAGCCGGAGAAGCTCACGTCGCACGACGTCGTGGACGAGGCCCGCCGCCTCCTCGACCGGCGCCGCATCGGCCACACCGGGACGCTGGATCCCGCGGCGACCGGCCTCCTCGTGCTCTGCGTCGGGCGCGCCGTCCGCCTCCAGTCCTTTCTGACCGGTTTCGACAAGACCTACGAAGGCGAGATGCTGTTCGGGGTCGAGACGGACACCTACGACCGCGACGGGACGCCGGTCGGTCCCCGGCATCCCGATCCGGATCCCGACCCCGTCCGGCTCCGCGAGGAGGCCGCCCGGTTCACGGGAGAGCTTCTTCAGACGCCCCCGCCCTTCTCGGCGAAGAAGGTCGCGGGACGGAAGTTCTACGACCTCGCCCGCCGCGGCGAGCCCGTGCCGCACGCCCCGAAAAGCGTGACCGTCTCGGCCCTCGACATCCTGGAAGTTCGGGGCGACCGGGCCACGTTCCGCGTCTCCTGCTCCTCGGGGACCTACGTCCGCTCCCTCATCCACGACATCGGCAAGAGCCTCGGCCCGGGGGCCCACCTCGTCGCCCTCCGGCGGACCGCCGTCGGCTCGTTTCGCCTCGAGGAGGCCGTCACGCTCCCGGCGCTCGAGGCGATTCCGGCCGGCGAACGGCTGGTCCGCCCGCACTGGATTCCCCTCGCCGGGATCCCGCTCCCGTACCCGACCGTCCCGCTCGCGGCCGCCGAGGCGACGAAGGTCCGCCACGGAAACGCCGTCCCCGTGCGGCTCCCCGCCGGGGCCGCCGGCGCCGACTGGATCCGCCTCGAGGCGGGCGGCGAGCTGATCGCCCTCGCGGAGCTGGAGCCGCTGGGGCGGGGCGCCGTCGCCCTGGCCCGCCCGAAGATCGTGCTCGCGGAGTAAGGCCTCCGCCGTAAAGCGAGACGGTGCAGGAGGATTGACCTTTCCGACCCGTCAGGTTAGAGTTCGCCGTTCGAAAGTAGAGAAGAAGGGACAAGAAGACATTGGCCCACCCCAGGACGAACAAGGCGGACACGATCAAGTCGTACAAGCGACACGAGGCCGACACCGGCTCCCCCGAAGTTCAGGTCGCTCTCCTCTCCCGGCGGATCACCGAGCTGACCGAACACTTCAAATCGCACGCGAAGGACCACCATTCGCGTCGGGGGCTGCTGCAGATGGTCGGTCGGCGGCGCCGGCTTCTCGACTACGTGAAGAAGCGCGACGTGGAGCGCTACCAGGTCCTGATCGAGAGACTCGGGCTGCGCAAGTAGCCCTCCGCCGTCCCCTCATCCCGGCGCCCCCGGCACCCCCGTCCCTCCGGGGCTGAAGGCGCACGCCGGGCACGTCCTCAGGGCCCCCGCACGAAAGGAACCGACATGCAAGACTCCGTGACCATCGACCTGGGGGGACGTCTCCTCACCATCGAGACCGGGAAGCTCGCCAAGCAGGCCGACGGCGCCGCCGTCGTCCGGGCCGGCGACTCCTGGGTGCTCGTCACCGCCTGCTACGCCAAGGAGCCGAAGGACGTCGACTTCCTGCCGCTCACCGTCGAGTACAAGGAATACCAGTACGCGGCGGGGCGTATCCCGGGCGGCTTCTTCAAGCGCGAGGGGCGGCCGACGGAGAAGGAGATCCTGACCTGCCGGATGATCGACCGCCCGATCCGGCCGCTCTTTCCCGAGGGGTTCAACCACGAAACGCAGATCGTCGGCCTCGTTCTGTCGGCCGACGGCGAGAACGACCCCGACGTCCTCGCCATCAACGGCGCCGCGGCGGCGCTCGCCATCAACACGATCCCCTTCCGGAACGTCCTCGGCGCCGTCCGCGTCGGGCGCCTCGGCGACCGCTTCGTCTTCAACCCGACCACGAAGGAACGCGCCGAGTCCGATCTCGATCTCGTCGTCGTCGGCACGGACGAGGCCGTCTCGATGGTCGAAGCGGGCGCCAAGCAGGTTTCCGAGCAGGTGATGCTGGAGGCGATCCTCCAGGGCCACGAGCAGGTCCGGAAGATCGTGGCCGCCATCGCCGGGATGGCCGCCCGGCGGAACGTCGTGAAGGCGCCGTTCGTCTCGCCGGCCCCCCTGCCGGCCGACGTCGTCGCCTCGGTCCGCGCGCAGTGGGAGGGACCGATGATGGAGGCCCTCACCCACGCCGGCAAGATCGAGTCGTACGCGAAGATCAAGGAGGTCAAGAAGTACGGCGTGGACCTGATCCCGGCCGAGCAGGAAGAGACGCGCCGGATGACGAAGCGCGCCCTCTCCGAGATGGTCGAGACGCTCACGCGCGAGACGATCCTCCGGAAGCGGCAACGCCTGGACGGCCGGGCCTTCGACCAGATCCGCCCGATCTCGATCGAGGCCGGCGTGCTCCCCCGCACCCACGGCTCGGCCCTCTTCACCCGCGGCGAGACCCAGGCTCTCGTCACCGTCACGCTCGGCACCTCGGACGACACGCAGCTCATCGAGGACCTCGAGGGCGAGTCCGAGCGGGCGTTCATGCTCCACTACAACTTCCCCCCCTTCTCCGTCGGCGAGGTGAAGCGTTTCGGGTCACCGGGCCGCCGCGAGATCGGGCACGGCCGCCTCGCCTGGCGCGCCCTCCAGGCGGTTCTTCCGGACGAGAAGGAGTTCCCTTACACGATCCGCGTCGTCTCCGACATCCTCGAGTCCAACGGCTCTTCCTCGATGGCGACGATCTGCGGCGCCTCGCTTTCCCTCATGGATGCGGGCGTCCCGGTCTCGGCGCCGGTCGCCGGCGTCGCGATGGGCCTCGTGAAGGAGGGAGACGCCTTCGCCGTCCTGACCGACATCGCCGGCCAGGAGGACCACTACGGCGACATGGACTTCAAGGTCGCCGGCACTCACCGGGGGATCACGGCCCTCCAGATGGACATCAAGATCTCCGGCATCACCCGGGAGATCTTCGCCCAGGCGCTCGAGCAGGCCCGCCGCGGGCGGCTGTTCATCCTCGACCGGATGGACGCCGTCCTGAAGGCGTCGCGGCCCGAGCTGTCCGCCTACGCGCCGCGCCTCCTGACGATCCAGGTACCCGAGGACAAGATCCGGGACGTCATCGGATCCGGCGGCAAGACGATCCGGTCCCTCCAGAAGGAGTTCAGCTGCAAGATCGACGTGCAGGACGACGGCACCGTCACGGTCGCATCGAACGATCTGGTCACCGCCGAGAAGTGCCTCGACGCCATCCGGGCCCTGACGACCGTCCCCGAGATCGGGACGGAGTATCTGGGCACGGTCAAGCGGATCGAGCCGTACGGCTGCTTCGTCGAGATCCTCCCGGGCCTCGACGGCCTCGTCCACATCTCCGAGCTCGCGCCGGGGCGCGTTCGCGAGACGACCGACGTCGTCAAGATGGGTGACAAGGTGAAGGTGAAGATCATCGCCATCGACCCCGTGAACGGGAAGGTGAAGCTCTCCCGGAAACAGGCGCTGACGCCGGAGGAGAGCGCGGCGGAGGTCGAGCGGCTCGGCCTCGCGGCCGTCGCGGCCGGCGGCCCCGGCGAGGGCGACGACCGCCCGCCCCGGCGCTTCGACCGGGATCGCGACCGCGGCGGGCGACCGGGCGGAGGGGGGTTCCGCGGCCCGCGCCACGGTGGCGGACACGGAGGCCCGGGGGGCCACGGTCCGGGCGGCGGATACGGCGGCCCGCGCCCCTGATGACCCCCTAGCGTCCCGTCCCATCCGCCGTCGCGCCGTACCGGCGATTGGGAGGCGCGATCCCTCCGGGCGCGACGCGCGTGAAATCACGCCGTCCCGTCAGCCAGACATCGGTCCCTTTCTTCCCCTCCTCCCGCTGCGGATCGTCCCGCCCTTCTTCGAGGTATCGGCGGATCTCCTGCTCGCCGGCCCGGGGCCCTTCGCGCGCCTCCGCGAGGGTCGCCGCGACGATCGTGTCGGCCCAGCGGTGACGCGGCGTGGGGATCGGCGACGGGAGAAACGCCGAGAGGCCGCCGACGAACAGGGCTGCCGCCCCCCGTAGCACGACCCGCGCGCGCCGGCGCGCCCGCCAATCTTCGAAGGACAGAAGAACGAATAGCCCGAAGCCAAGAGCCAGGGGCGGTACGACACCCACCCGGTAGCGCGATGTCGTCTGGACCAGCAGGCACGCGGCCAGCGGCGTCGCGATCGCGACCGCCATGAGCCAACCCTCCTCTTTTCGAAGAACGCCGCGCGCGAGCGCGGCGACGAGGCCGACGAGGCCGGCGCCGACGAGGCAGGGAAAGACCGGCAGAACGCGCAGGACCGGCAGCCGGTCCCGGAAGAAGTACCAGTTCGAGTTGTCCGGGACCTCGTACGAAAGGAAGAAGGTCAGCGCTTTCTTCGCCCAGAGGATCGGCAACTCCCACGGCGCGTCGGCGTAGCCCTTGAGGACGAACCACGCGGTCCTGGACGTCGAGCCGCCCGCGTTTTCGAGGATCGATTTCATCGCCTCGGGGGGCGCCGTCGTTCCGTCGGCTCCGCGCGCGTTCCCCCAGGCGAGGCCGATCGCCTGCCGTGTGTCGAACGTCAGGGGCGGAACGCCCGCGGCGAGGTTTCTCGCCGCGAGAGCGAGCAGAGGAATCGCGAGGCCGAGAGCCCCGAGGGCGAAGCGGCGCTTCGCGCCGACCGGAGATTTCTTCGAAAAGAGAAGGACGGAGAACAGAGCCAGAGGCAGGAGCGTCTGCTTCAGGAGGGCCGCGAGGCCACCCAGAAGCCCCAGGAAGAACCCCTTGGACATTCCCTTCGAGGAACCCTTCCGGTCTTCCCTTTCTCGGGCTCCTTCCAGAAGCGGCAGCGCCAGCAGGAGCGCCGAGACGTGGGCCACGGGTCCGTCGCGATAAGCGAATCCGTCGTGGAAGACGAGAGGGCCGTAGAGCCCGTAGAGAAGCCCTGCAACGAGGCCGGCCAGGAGGGGCGATACCGAAAACGCTTCGACGTTCCTCTTCGCATCGCCCTCTCTCCCCCGTCGAAGAAAACGCAGCGATGCAGCCTGAACGGCCGCTGCAATTGCCGCTGCGGCGATTCCGGCGAGGAGAAGCTGAAGCAGCCGCACAGACGGCACGAGCGGCAGCCCGGCCATGCGGATCAGGGCGAGCGTGTACGGATAGAGCGGCCCGGCAAAGTAGGCGTTCTTCCGATAGAGGGTCTCCCACGCCTCGGGCGAACCGTACGGCTCCTGCCAGGAGAAATACGACCTCCAGGCGGGGACGTCGAGCCAGTTTCCGGCGGCGAGCCGCGCCGACCAGTCCATGTAGCCCCACTCGTCCGTCTCCGTCCAGAGCGGCCAGGCGGAGAGCGGCGAGGCCTCGAGGGCCCGGTAGGCCGCGATCCGGAAGGCCAGGACCACGAGGAAGACGACGGCCGGTCCTCCCCGGCGCCGAAGCCGGTCGCCGTTCCTACTCCGGGCGGGAAGATCCATCGATACCGCGCATCCGGTCGAGGTAAGCCAGGAACCGGAGGTAACCGTCGTACGCGGGGATCAGGAGACGCGGCGGAAGGAACTCCAGCGCCGACTCCTTCCACGAGTGGGCGCCCCTCCGGGACCAGGCCGCCACGATGCTCTGGATCGCGGCCGCCGCTCCCTCGTCCTGAAGCGCCCCCTTCGACGCGATCCCCAGGACGGTGTGGGGCAGGCGCGCGAGGCCGCACATGGTGATCGCGACGGGCTCGAGCCCCTCGAACAGGCTCCGGAAACCGCTGGCCGTGAACCGCCAGTAGTCGTCCGGGTAGGCGTGGATCGGGAAATACCAGTGTGACGTCATGACCACGAGGCCGCCCGGCTTCAGGCATCTCCGGACTTCGGCGAGGGCGCGCCACGGAATGCGGACGTGCTCGATCGTGTCGAACAGGAGCGCCGTGCCGACCGAGTCGTCCGGGAGCTTGAGATCGTGAAGATCCTGCACTTCGTCGACGCCGTCGCCCGGCTGAAGATCGCAGCCGTGAAACTCCCGGCCCGGAAAGAAGCTCCGGACGGGTGCGAGGTGACGCTGACCGGGGACGCGGAAGGCCCCGAATTCGTAGATGGGCCCGGGGAGCTCCACGCCGCGCGTGAGCTGCTCCAGAAGGGCCAGAACGGTGACTCGCATCAGCGGCTCCTGTCCTTCGCGGCCGGTTCACCCGCGCCCCGTTCGTCAGGGTCCGGCATCGATTCCCTGTATCGGGCCTCCGGCGGAGCCACGCCCGCCGGGGCGACCCGCGCCGACGTCCGGTCGCCCGCCTTCCAGGCCGACAGGGCCTTGAGGCCCCGTTCGTACCGGGGATCGTCCCTCCCGGAGCTCCGGTACCGGTCGATCTCCCGGGCGGCCGCGGCCGGACCCTCCCTCGCCTCCGTCAGCGTGGCCGCCACGATCGTGTCGGACCAGCGATGGCGCGGCGCCGGGATGGGCGACGGAACGGCCGCGGAGAGGACCCCGGCGAGGACGCCCGTCGAACAGAGCGCGACCGCGGCGCCCCGATCCCCCGCTCGCCACGTCCGGGCGAGCCAGACCACGAACAGACCGCACCCGAGCGCCAGCGGCGGGGCGACGGAGGCGCGGTACCGGGACGTCGTCACCGCGAAGACACACGCCGCCAGAGGAACGGCGAACGCCGCGAGCGCGAGCGCGGAACCCCCCGGAGGGAACTGCCCGTACCGGACCGCGACCAGGAGCCCCAGAACGCCGAAACCGACGAGGCACGGAAAGACCGGAAGGAGCCGGAGGACCGGAAGACGGTCCCGGAAGAAGTACCAGTTCGAGTTGTCCGGGACCTCGTAGGAGAGAAAGAAGGTCGCGGCCTTCTTCGCCAGGAGGCGCGGCAGCTCCCACGGAGAGTCCGCGTAGCCCCTGAGGACGAGCCACGCCGTCCGGGATGTGGAGCCTCCCGCCTCTTCCAGGATCCCCTTCAGGGCCTGCGGCGGCGTCGTCGTCCCGTCGGCGCCCCGGCCGTTCGCCCACGCCACGCTGATCGCCTGCCGGGTGTCGAACGTCAGGGGCGGCACGCCCGCGAAGACGTTTCGTCCGGCCAGGGCCGCGAGCGGCAACGCCAGACCGAGGGCTCCGAAGAGGACGACGCGGCGCTTCGCGCCGACCGGGGCCCTCTTCGAGAGGCAATAGACGGCCGCCAGGGCGAGGGGCGCGGTGGTCTGCTTGAGGAGCATCGCCAGGCCGCCGAGAAGCCCGAGACAGAATGCCCCCGCCCCACCTCCCGGGGCCTCTCCTTCGCGTTCGCCCGTCCCGACCCGTCCGAGAAGCCCTCCGGCGAGCAGCAGCGCCGAGACGTGCGCGACCGGGCCGTCGCGGTAGGCGAATCCGTCGTGAAAGACGAGAGGGCCGTAGAGACCATGGAGAAGCCCGGCAACGAGGCCGGCGAGCGCCGGTCCCGGGAACGACCCGGCGGACTCCGCCACCCCGCCGGAGCCTCCGCTTCCTTCCCGCAGAGACCGCCCGGCGACGGCTTGCGCCGCCGCCGCAAGAGTCGCCGCGGCCACGCACGCGAGAAGAAGCTGAAGGAGACGGACCGAGGGGAGAAGAGGAAGGCCCCCGACCCGAATGAGGGCGAGGCCGTACGGGTAGAGCGGTCCCGCGAAGTACGCGTTCTTCTGGTACCACCTCTCCCAGGCCTCCGGCGGGCCGTACGGGGTCTGCCAGTAGAAGTAGGAGCGCCACGCCGGGATGTCCAGCCAGTTCCCCGACGCCAGATGGGCCGACCAGTCGACGAAGCCCCACTCGTCCGTCTCCATCCAGAGATTCCAGTCCGAAAGCGGCGACGCCTCGAGACTCGCCCAGTGGGCGGACCGGACCGCGGCGACGACGACGAAGACGAGCACCGGGACGAGCCGGCGCCACCTCACCGGACGGTCCGTGAAGGGCACGCGCGATTGTAGGACGGAGGGCTTTTCTCTAGCTGCCGACCTTGCGCGGAGTCCCGCCGTGCGTGGCGCCGCCCTTCTTTCCCGAGCCCTTCGGGGCCCGGGGTCCCTTGATCGTGTGCGGTTTCTCCGCGGCTTTCGCCTTGGCCTCGACCTTCTCCTCGCCCTCTCCGGCCGGAGCCTCGGCCTTCTCGCCCTTCTCTTCGGCGCCCTTGCCGGCCACGAGCTTCTTCGCCTTGTCGAGGAGCGACTCCTTCTTCTCGGCGGCGGCCTTGGCGGCCACCTTCTTCTCGGCCTGCCGCTGCGCGAAATCGAAGTCGATGAACTCGAGGATCGCCATCTCGGCGCCGTCGCCGGGGCGGCGGCCCAGCTTCAGGATGTGCGTGTAGCCCCCGACCCGGTCCTTGAAGCGCGGCGCGATCTCGTCGAACAGTTTCTTGACCACACCCGCGTCCGGCAGGGACTTCAGCGCGAGCCGCCGGGCGTGGAGCCCTCCGCGCTTGCCGAGGGTAACCATCTTCTCCGCCAGCGGGCGGAGGTCCTTGGCCTTCGGAAGCGTCGTGGTGATCCGTTCATGCGTGAAGAGCGACGCGAGCTGGTTGCGGAAGAGGGCGCGCCGGTGCGACGTCGTCCGGCCCAGCTTGCGGCCCGCGCGATTGTGCTGCATGGCCCTCGCCTCACCGTCCCGCGCCGGTCGGGGCCTCGAGCTTCATGCCGAAGGCGAGCCCCTTCTCACGCAGGATCTCCTTGATCTCGTTCAGGCTCTTCCGTCCGAAGTTCTTGGTCTCGAGCATGTCTTTTTCGGTCTTCTGCACGAGCTCGCGGAGCGTCCGGATCCCGGCGTTCTTCAGGCAGTTCGCGCTCCGGACCGACAGCTCCAGCTCCTCGACGTTCGTGTCGAGGAGGGCATCGAGCTCGCTCTGGGGCAGCTCGGGCCCCGTCGAGGGCTTTGCCTCGTCCGTCTCCACGTTGACGAAGATGGCGAGGTGGTCGCGCAGAAGCACGGCGGCCAGGCCCATCGCGTCGCGCGGCGTGATCGTGCCGTTCGTCCAGACCTCGATGACGAGCTTGTCGTAGTCCGTCGCCTGGCCGACGCGCGCGGCCTCGACGTGGTAGTTCACGCGGCGGACGGGCGAATGGGCGGAGTCGAGGGGGATCGTCCCGATGGGAGCCTCCGGGTCGAAGTTCCGGTCGGCCGGAACGTACCCCCGCCCCTTGCCGATCGTCGCCTCGAGCCGGAGCCTCCCGCCGTCGGCGAGCGTCGCGACCGGGGCGTCGGCGTTCAGGATCTCGATCTGGGCGTCGTCGTCGAACGCGTCGGCCGTGACCTGGCCCTTCGTCTTGGCGTCGAGGACGAGCGTCCGGGGGCCGTCCTCGTGCAGCCGGATGGCCAGCTGCTTCAGGTTCAGGATGATGTCCGTGACGTCCTCGACGACGCCCGGAACGGCCGTGAACTCGTGTTCGACGCCTTCGATCTTCACGCCGGTGATCGCCGCTCCTTCGATGGAGGAGAGGAGGACGCGCCGAAGCGCGTTGCCGACCGTGGTCCCCCAGCCGCGCTCCAGCGGCTGGGCCGTGTACCGGCCGTAGTTGCCCTTCTCCTCCTCGACGTCGAGACGGTTCGGACGCTGGAAATTCTTCCACATCATGGTCTTTTCTCCCGGCCCGGCGTCTTACCCGCTGTGCGGCGCGCGCGAGTCCTGTTGGCCTTACTTGCTGTAGAGCTCAACGATCAGCTTCTCGTTGACGGGAAGCGCCACGTCCTCGCGCTTCGGCAGCGCGACGACCTTCCCCTCGAACTCGGCCGCGTGCAGCTCGAGCCACGCCGGAATGCCGCGCCCCTTCGCCGTCTCGACCGCCCCGACGATGAGCGGATTCTTGCGGCTCTTCTCCTTGACGGAGACGATCGCACCGGCGGTGACGACGAAGCTGGGCACGTTCACCTTCCGGCCGTTGACCCGGACGTGTCCGTGCCGGACGAGCTGGCGGGCCTGCGTCCGCGAGGCGGCGAAGCCGAGCCGGTGGACGACGTTGTCCAGCCGGCGCTCGAGGAGCGAGAGGAGGTTCTCGCCCGTCACGCCGCGCATCCGCTCCGCCCGCTGAAAGGTGAGGCGGAACTGCTCTTCGAGGATGCCGTAGAACCGCTTGACCTTCTGCTTTTCGCGGAGCTGGATGCCGTAGCCGAGGATCTTGGAACGCCGCTTCCCATGCTGCCCCGGCGGGAAGTTGCGGCGTTCGATCGCGCACTTGTTCGTGAAGCAGCGGTCCCCCTTGAGGAACAGCTTCATCGCTTCACGCCGGCAGAGCCGGCAGACGGACTGGCGATAGCGAGCCATTAGACCCTTCTCCTCTTGCGCGGCCGGCAGCCGTTGTGCGGAATGGGCGTGACGTCCTTGATGGACCGGATGTCGATGCCCGCGGCCGCGAGGGCGCGAATCGCGCTCTCGCGCCCGGCGCCGGGTCCGTTCACGCGGACCTCGAGCGAGCGGACGCCGTGCTCCTGCGCGAGCTGTGCGGCGTTGCCGGCCGCCAGCTGCGCGGCGAACGGCGTCCCCTTGCGGGAGCCCTTGAACCCGATCCGCCCGGCCGAGGACCAGGAGATGACGTTCCCCTGGGCGTCGACGATCGAGATGATCGTGTTGTTGAAGGACGCCTGCACGGTCGCCAGGGCGTGCGGGATGTTCTTCTTTTCCTTCTTCGGGCCTTTCTTCTTGCCCTTCACGACGGTCTTGGCGCTCTCGGTGGCGGTGGCCATTCCTGTCATCTCCCCTTACTTCTTCGTGGCCTTCTTCTTGCCGGCGATCGCGCCCTTCCGCGGGCCCTTTCTCGTCCGGGCGTTGGTGTGAGTCCTCTGGCCGCGCACGGGAAGCCCCCGCCGGTGCCTGAGGCCGCGATAGCAGCCGATCTCCATGAGCCGCTTGATGTCCTGGGAGACCTCCTTCCGGAGGTCCCCTTCGACCCGGACGTCGTCCTGGATCACCTTGCGGATGCGCGAGACCTCGTCCTCGGACAGGTCCTTCACCCTCGTGTCGGGGTTCACCCGGGCCGTCGCGAGGACGCGGTTCGAGATCGGGCGGCCGATCCCGAAGATGTAGGTCAGTCCGATCTCCACGCGCTTGTTCGGGGGCAGGTCGATGCCGGCGATTCGAGCCATTGGTGCGTTCCTCTCATCCCTGGCGCTGTTTGTGCTTCGGGTTCTCGCAGATGACGCGCACGACACCCGCGCGGCGGATCACCTTGCATTTGGTGCAGATCTTCTTGACGGACGTTCTCACTTTCACGGATGGGACTCCTCTTACTTGTACCGGTAGATGATCCGCCCCCGGGTCAGGTCGTAGGGGGACAGCTCGACGAGCACCTTGTCGCCGGGCAGGATGCGGATGAAGTGCTTGCGCATCTTCCCCGAGATGTGCGCGAGCACCTGGTGATCCGGCTTGTTGTCGAGCTGCACCCGGAACATCGCGTTCGGCAGCGGCTCGACGACGGTGGCCGTGACTTCGATGGCGTCTTCTTTCGACATCTGTCTTGTCCGTCTCCCTCAGGCCACGTTCGCCCGGAGGCCGGCGTCGGCCGCGCCCGGGTACTCGCCGACCGACGGCGCGCCCGGAACCGTCCGCTCCTCGGCGTACCGCCCGAATCCGAGGACGACGGGCCCGTCGGCCGTCGCCACCACGGTGTGTTCGAAGTGCGCGGAGGGCTTCCCGTCCACCGCGCGGACCGTCCAGCCGTCACTGCCGACGACGACCTTCGCCGCGCCGAGGTTGAACATCGGCTCGATGGCCAGCGTCATCCCCTCCCGGATGGTTTCGCGCCGTCCGGCCGGTCCGTAGTTCGGCACCTGCGGCTCCTCGTGGAGCGAGGTCCCGATGCCGTGCCCGACGAACTCGCGGACGACGCCGTATCCCTTGCTCTTCGCGACGGACTCCACCGCCGCGCCGATGTCGCCGACCCGGCCGCCGACCCGGATCGCCTCGATCCCCGCGACGAGCGCTTCGTGCGTCGTGGCGACGAGTTCCCGGACCGCCTCGGACACGGGCTCGAGAATCGCGGTGCGGGCCGCGTCGCCGTAATAGCCGTCGACGATCGCGCCCAGGTCGAGCCCCACGATGTCGCCGGTCCGAAGGACGCGCTTCGGCGAGGGAATGCCGTGGACGACCTCCTCGTTGATCGAGACGCAGATGGACTTCGGGTACCCCCGGTACCCGAGGAAGGCGGGCTTCGCGCCGCGAGCGCGAATGCCCGCGTCGGCGATCCGGTCGATCTCCTCCGTCGTCGCGCCCGGCCGGCACGCGGCCAGGCACTCGGCGAGGACCTCCTGGACGATGCGCGTGGCGCGCTCCATCTTCAGGATCTCCGTCTTCCCCTTGCAAGTGATCATCGGGCGCCCTTCCGGGCCGCCTCCGCGGCCTTCCGGACGTCGGCGAAGACGGTCTCGATCTCTCGGTGTCCGTCGATCGTCACGAGGACGCCGGCCGCCCGGTAACGGTCGGCCAGCGGAGCCGTCTTCTCCCGGTAGACGCGAAGCCGCTCCCGGATCGTCTCCGGGGTGTCGTCCGCCCGCCCCTCCAGCTGCGCCCGCTTCACGAGCCGGTCGACGATGGGGGCGTCCGGCACGTCGATGAAGAGGACGGCGCCGACCTTCGTGCCGCGCTCGCGGAGGATCCCGTCGAGGGCGGCCGCCTGCGGCACCGTCCGGGGATAACCGTCGAAGAGCGCGCCGCCGGCCGCGTCCTTCTCGGCGAGGCGCTCCTTCAGCATCGCCGTCACGAGGTCGTCCGGGACGAGCGCGCCGGACTCCATGATCGGCTTCGCGGTCTTTCCGAGCCCGGTGCCCCGGGCCACGTGCGAGCGGAGCAGGTCGCCCGTCGAGATCTGCGGGATCGAAAGGTGGGCCGCGAGGCGAGAGGCCTGCGTGCCCTTGCCCGAGCCGGGAGGTCCGAAAAAGACGACGTAGATTGCCACGCCTCTATCCCCTTCGCCCGCGGATGCGGCCCTTCTTCAGGAAGCCGTCGTAGTTGCGCATCACCAGCTGCGACTCGATCTGCTGGACCGTGTCCATCGCCACGCCGACGACGATCAGAAGCGACGTGCCGCCGAAGTAGAACGGCACGCCGAGTCCCTGGGTGACGAACGCCGGCAGGTGCGCGTCGAGCCACGCCCCGAAGCCCGGGATGTTCTGGACCTTGAAGCCCATGAGCAGGAACTCCGGGATGAGCGCCACGACGACCAGGTAGAGCGCCCCGACGAGCGTGATCCGCGTCAGCACGTTGTCGATGTACTCGGACGTCGCCTTCCCGGGGCGGATGCCCGGGATGAACCCGCCGTACTTCCGCATGTTCTCGGCGGTGTCGTTCGGATTGAAGATGATGGAGATGTAGAAGTAGCAGAAGAAGATGATGCCGGCCCCGTAGAAGAAGTTGTAGAGGGGCTGCCCCATCGACAGCTGCTCGGCGATCTTCTTCATGACGTCGCTCTTGAAGGCCGACGCGATGTACTGCGGGAACTGGATGATCGAGACGGCGAAGATGATCGGGATGACGCCGCCCGTGTTGACGCGCAGCGGCAGGTAGGTGTTCTGGCCGCCGTACACGCGCCGTCCGACGACCCTTTTCGCGTACTGGACGGGGATCCGCCGCTGGGCCCGCTCCACGAAGACGATGGCCGCCACGACGGCGATCATGAAGACGAGCAGGAAGAGCGCCGTGAAGAGCGACATCTGCCCGCGCTGGACCTGCTGCAGGAAGCCGAACGTGGCCGACGGCAGGCTCGCCACGATGCCCGCGAAGATGATCAGCGAGATGCCGTTGCCGATGCCGCGCTCGGTGATCTGCTCGCCGAGCCACATGACGAAGGCGGTTCCGGTCGTCAGGGTCAGGATCGCCATCAGGACGAACGGGACCTTCCCGACCTCCGACGAGGGATCGCGCAGCGCCAGGTGCCGGCCCGTGGGCGTGGTCTGCGACCAGAGCCAGAGCGCGATGCCGGCTCCCTGAACCACCGACAGGAGGACCGTGCCGTAACGCGTGTACTGGGTGATCTTCCGGCGGCCCATCTCGCCCTCCTTCGAGAGCTTCTCGAGGTAGGGCCAGACGACCGTGAGGAGCTGCAGGATGATCGACGCCGTGATGTAGGGTGTGATCCCGAGGGCGAACACGGAAAGCCGGCGCAGCGCGCCGCCCGAGAAGATGTCGAGAAAGCCGAGAAGGCCGCCGGCCTGCGACTTGAAGAACTCTTCGAGCGCCGAGGCATCCAGCCCCGGCGTCGGCAGGTGCGAACCGATCCGGTAGACCCCCAGAAGCGCGAACGTGAACAGCACCCGCTTGCGCAGGTCCGGGATCGCGAAGACGTTCCGGATGGAGTCGAAGATGTTCACGCCGGAAGGACCTCGCAGCGGCCGCCCGCGGCCTCGATCTTCTTCTTGGCCCCTTCCGTGAACTTGTGGGCCGAGACCGTCAGGGCCTTCTTCAGCTCGCCCGTCCCCAGGATCTTCAGGCCGTCGCCTTTCCGCTTGACCGCCCCGGCCGCCCGGAGGCTCTCGGGCGTCACGGCCGCGCCGGCCTGGAACCTCTCCTCGAGGGCGGCGACCGTGATGGTCACCCAGTCCACGCGGAAGATGTTTGTGAAGCCGCGTTTCGGGATGCGGCGGTGAAGCGGCATCTGGCCGCCCTCGTGCCCGCGGAGGTGAGAGTAGCCCGACCGGGAGTTCTGCCCCTTGTGGCCCTTCCCCGAGGTCTTGCCGAGACCCGAGCCGGGCCCGCGGCCGAGCCGCTTGCGCGAGGAGGTCGCCCCCTTGCGGGGTCCGAGGGTGTGGAGTCCGTGCGCCATGTCAGTTCGCTCCCGAAGCCGCCTCGTCGACGATTTCGACGAGGTGGCGGACCTTGTGGATGAGACCCCGGACCGCCGGGGTGTCGGGCCGGACGACCTCGTGCCGGATCCGGCGGAGGCCGAGGCCCTTGAGGGTCAGCTTCTGGTCCACCGGGGCGCAGATGCCCGAGCGGACCTGGCGGATGCGGAGCGTCTTCGCGGTCATCCCTTCGTCTCCGGGGCCGGGGTCGCCTCGGCGGCCGGGGCCTCCTTCGCGGCCCTGGTCTCTCTCGCCTCGTCGGCGCCCTCGCGGCCGAGGGCCTTCCGGATCGCGTCCTCGAGGTGGAGGTGGCCGAGGGCGTCGAACGTCGCCTTGACGACGTTGTGCGGGTTCGTCGTGCCGAGCGATTTCGTCAGGATGTTCTGGACGCCGGCCGACTCGAGCACGGCCCGGACCGCACCGCCGGCGATGACGCCGGTACCGTCCGAGGCGGGCTTGAGCATCACGCGGCCCGCGCCGAAGTGGCCGATGACCGCGTGCGGGATCGTCGTTCCCTTCAGCGGGACGTGGATCATCCGCTTCTTGGCCATCTCGATCCCCTTCTTGATCGCGACGGGAACCTCCTTGGCCTTGCCGGCGCCGTAGCCGACCCGGCCGTGGCCGTCCCCGACCACGACGAGCGCGGAGAACGAGAAGTTCTTCCCTCCCTTGACGACCTTCGTCACCCGGTTGATGTGGACGACGTGGTCGATCAGGTCGGCCCCGGCGCGCCCCTCGCCCAGCTGGCCGGGCTGGCGGGCCGGCGGCCCGGCGGGGCCCGACGGGCGCGACGGACGGTTGAACCGGGGGGGACGGCTGCCGGGTGTCACGTTGGTGCTCAAAACTTCAACCCCTTCTCGCGGGCCGCGTCCGCGAGCGCCTTCACGTTGCCGTGGTAGAGGTGGCCGCCGCGATCGAAGACGACGGCGGAGATTCCCTTGCTCTTCGCGCGCTCGGCGATGAGCGTGCCGACCTTCGCCGCCGCCGCCTTGTTCGCCGCGCTCTTTCCCTTGCCCTTCACGTCGCCTTCACGAGACGAGGCGCAGGCGAGCGTCGCCCCCGCCTCGTCATCGATGAGCTGGACCGAGATGTACTTCAGCGACCGCGACACGCAGAGGCGCGGCCGGTCCGCCGTCCCCTTCACGGTGCTGCGGATCCGTCGGTGAATCCGCTCGCGCGCTTCGCGCCGTTCGAGAGCCTTGTCCATAAGCCGTCCTTACTTGCCCGTCGCCTTCCCGGCCTTCTTCTTCAGGACCTCGCCGACGAATCGGAAGCCCTTCAGTTTGTACGGGTCGGGGGGCTTGATGCCGCGGATCTCCGTGGCCGTCTGCCCGACCCTCTGCTTGTCGACGCCGGTCACGATGATGTGCGTGATGTCCTTCGCCTTCGCGTCCGGAGCCACGTTGATCGTGATTCCCTCCGGCTCCGGGAAGCGGACCGGGTGCGAATACCCCACGTTGAAAATGACGTCCTTCCCCTTCTTCTCGGCCTTGTAGCCGATGCCGACGAGGTCGATCTCCCGTTTGTAGCCTTCCGTCACGCCGAACACGGCGTTCTGGAGGAGCGCCCGGTTGAGGCCGTGCAGCGCCTTGTCGCGCTTCTCCTCGCCCGCCCGGGACACCTCGATCTTGCCGTCGCGGGTCACGACGGAGATGCCGGCGAGGATCGGGGCGGAGGTGGCCCCCTTGGGCCCCTTCACCTGGACCGCTCCGGACTGGACCTTCACGTCGACCCCCTTCGGGATCGAAATCGGCTTCTTGCCCACTCGAGACATCGATTTCTCCTCGCGCCTTACCAGACCGTGCAGACGACCTCGCCGCCGAGGCCGCGTTTCCGGGCGGCGTGCCCGGTCAGGAGGCCCTGCGACGTGGAGACGATGGAGATGCCGAGGCCTCCGAGGACCTCCGGCAGCGCGTCCTTGCCGCGGTAGAGGCGGCGTCCCGGCTTGCTCGTCCGCGTCAGGCCGTGAATGACCGGGGTGCCGGAGTCGTCGTACTTCAGGTAGAGCCGCAGCAGGCTTCCGCCGCGGTCGTCCATCACCTTGAAGTTCTTGATGTAGCCCTCGTCCTTCAGGATGCGGGCCAGCTCCACCTTGAAGCGCGACGACGGGACGTCCGTCTTCTCGTGGCGGGCCGACAATGCGTTGCGAACGCGGGCGAGGAGATCGGCGATCGGATCCGACATGCTCATGCGTCCCTCCTCACCACGACGCCTTGGTCACGCCCGGAACGTAGCCCCCGAGCGAGAGATTGCGGAAGCAGATCCGGCAGAGGCCGAACTTCCGCAGGTAGGCGCGAGGCCGGCCGCAGCGGCGACAACGGTGGCGCTTGCGGATGGCGTACTTCAGCTTCGAGTTCGCTTTGATGATTGCAGCGCGGCGAGCCATCGTGTCAGCTCCTTGAATCAGCGTCCGAACGGCATGCCGAGCTCCCTGAGGAGCACCCGGGCCCGGTCATCCGAGCCGGCCGTCGTGACGATCGTGACGTTGAGACCCCGGGACTTCTCGATCTTCGCGGGATCGATCTCGGGGAAGATGACGTGGTCCTTGACGCCCAGGGTGTAGTTCCCGCGCCCGTCGAACGCGCGCGTCGGCACGCCGCGGAAGTCGCGGACGCGCGGGAGGGCGACGTTCAGGAGCCGGTCGAGGAATTCGTACATCCGCTCGCCCCGGAGCGTGACACGGCATCCGATCGGCATCCCGGCCCGCAGCTTGAAGGAAGCGATCGACTTCTTCGCCTTCGTCACGACGGCGCGCTGGCCGGCGATCTTCGTCAGCTCCTCGGCCGCCGCGTCGACGATCTTGGCGTTCGAGATCGCCTCGCCGATGCCCATGTTGAGAATGACCTTCTCGACCTTGGGGACGGCCATCGGGTTCACGATCCCGAACTCCTTCCGGAGCGCCGGGATCACGTCCTTCCGGTACTTTTCCAGCAGACGGGCCGCCATGGCTCACTCCCCCGAGGCGGCGGTCACGGCCGAAACCGTCACGCCGCTCTTTTTCGCAAAGCGCACCCGCTCCCCGCCCTCGGTCCGCACCCCGATCCGGGTCGCCTTGCCCGTCTCCGGGTCCCGGAGCTGGACGTTCGCGACGGCAATCGGCGCCTCGCGCTCGAGGATCCCGCCCTTGATGTTCTTCTGCGGGTTCGCGCGGGTGGCGCGCTTGATCTTGTTCACGCCCTCGACGATCACGCGCCCCTTCGCCGGCAGGACCCGGAGGACCTTGCCCGAGGCGCCGCGGTCCTTCCCGGCGGTGACGAGGACGACGTCGCCGCGGCGGATCCGCAGTTTTCCGGTGAACAGGGACTTCTTCTTCTTCACGTCAGATGACCTCGGGTGCCAGGGAAATGATCTTCATGAACTTCTTCTCGCGCAGCTCGCGGGCCACGGGCCCGAAGACCCGGGTGCCGATCGGCTCCTTCTCGTTGTTGATCAGGACCGCGGAGTTCGTGTCGAAGCGGATGTAGCTGCCGTCGCGCCGGCGCTGCTCGCGCACCGTCCGGACGATGACCGCCTTGACCACCTTCCCCTTCTTGACCGGGTCGGGTGCATCGGGGTTCGACTCGCGGACCGCGCAGGTGATGACGTCCCCGAGACGGCCGTACCGCCCCGCCGAGCCCCCCTGGAGACGGATGCAGTACAGGCGCCGCGCGCCCGAGTTGTCGGCCACTTCCAGGATCGTTCCCATCTGGATCACGGCGTCCTCCTTCGTCCCTCGTCGCCCATCAGGAGGCCGACGCCTCGCTGATGATCTCCGGCACGACGCCCCGTCCGCGGGTGACCACCGATTTCACGCGCCAGCGCTTCTTCGCCGAGAGCGGGCGGGTCTCTTCGATCTCGACGACGTCGCCCGGCTGGCACTTGAAAACGCGGTCGTCGGCCAGAAAGCGCGCCGTGCGCTTCTGGATCCGTCCGTAACGCGTATGCCGGACGAACCGCGTCACCTCGACGACGACGGTTTTCTCCATCTTGGCCGATACGACCGTGCCGAGCTTGTGCGCGCGCCGCACGGCCGCCTTCGGGCTCTGGGTCTCTGTGCTCACGCTCATGTTCTGCTTTCGCCTTCAGTTCCTGGCTGTCTATTTGCTTTTCTTCTTGGAAGCTGACTTGACGGACGAGCCGGCCTTCCCCGCAGGAGAGGTCTTCTTCTTCTTAGAAAGTGAAGGACCCTTGCCGGCAGCGGCTGTCTTCTTCCCCGGGATCTTCGCGCCCGCAGCCTTCTTCTTCGCGCTGCCCGCGTCCTTCTGCTTCGGCGCTGCCGCGGCCTTCTTACCTCTAGAAGAAACGGTCTCTTCGGACTTCGCGGCCTGCTCCGTCGTTGCCGCCTGAGGCGTCGCCGCGGAATCAGCCGGCGCGGCCTGGTGCGCCGCGTGCTCGGCCTGTTTCGCCTTCCGGGCCGCGTCCATGTGGTCGAGCGTCTTCAGCCGCGCGATGTCCCTGCGGATCTCGCGGAGCTTGATCGGGTTGTCGAGCTGGCCGGTCGCCTTCTGCAGCTTCAAGGTGAAGAGGGCCTGGCGCCATTCCTTCTCCTTGGCCACGCGCTCCTCGGCGCTCCATTCGATCATGGCGTCGATCTTCATCGCCTACCTCACCGCCGCGAGGAATCCGCGCGACACGAAGCGCGTCCGGATCCCGATCTTGTCGGCGGCCAGCTGGAAGGCGTCCCGGGCTGTTTTCTCGTCCACGCCTTCCATCTCGAAGAGGACACGGGCCGGCTTGACGACGGCGACCCACCCCTCGGGCGCGCCCTTCCCCTTGCCCATCCGGGTCTCTGCGGGCTTCTTGGTGATCGGCTTGTCCGGAAAAACGCGGATCCAGAGCTTTCCGCCGCGCTTGACGTGGCGCTGGATCGCGACGCGTCCCGCCTCGATCTGGCGGGCGGTCAGCCAGCCGGGCTCGGTCGCCTGCAGCCCGTACTCGCCGAAGGCGAGCTCCGAACCGCGAAGGGCCGTGCCGCGCATCCGCCCGCGCTGCTGCTTCCTGTACTTGACCTTGGAGGGCATCAACATGGGATGACTTCCTTACGCCGCCTTGCGGCGGGACTTCGCCCGGTGCAGGTCGCCCTTGTAGATCCAGACCTTCACGCCGATGGCGCCATAGGTCGTCCGCGCGCTGGCGACGCCGTAATCGATGTCCGCCTTGAGCGTGTGGAGCGGAAGGCGCCCCTCCTGGTACCACTCGGAGCGCGCGATCTCGGCGCCGTTCAGCCGGCCGGAGCATCGGATCTTGATCCCCTGCGCGCCGAACCGGAACGCCGACTCCATCCCCTTCTTCATCGCCCGGCGGAAGGCCACGCGCCGCTCCAGCTGCATGGCGATCGACTCGGCCACGAGCTGGGCGTCGGTCTCCGGGCGCTGGATCTCCACGATGTTCACGTGGATGTCCTTGCCCAGCCGCTGCTGCAGCCGGTCGCGGAGCTGGTCCACGGAGGCGCCCTTCTTCCCGATGATGACGCCGGGGCGCGCCGTCATGATGTTGATCTTCAGCTTGTTCCCGCGCTCGATCTCGATCTCCGAAACGGCCGCGTTCGCGAGGTCCCGCTTCAGCTCCTCGCGGAGCTTCAGGTCATCGTGCAGGAACCGGAGGTAATCCTTCTCCGCATACCAGCGCGAATGCCACGTGCGGTTGTAGCCGATCCGGAATCCGTAGGGATGTACTTTCTGGCCCATCTTTTCGCTCCGCGGCTCCTCAGGATTTCTTCGTCTTCTTGTCGGTTTTCGGCGCGGCCTTCTCGGCCTTCGGCGCGCCCTTTCCGCGGACGCCCGCGGCGGCAACGGCCTGGGCCACGCGGCCCGGCTTCTTCTTCACGAGAGGTTTCGGGGCCTCCGGCGGCAGTCCGGCGGCCTTCCGGACGGACGGCTCGTCGGAGAGGATGACGGTGACGTGGCAGAACGGGCGCGGGATGAGCCACATCCGTCCCTGGGGCCCGCTCATGAAGCGGGGCCTGGCGAAGCGCTTCTTGTAGTTCGAGACGGCCCGGATCATCGCGTTTCGCTGGAGCGGCTTGCGACCCGCCTCGTCGACCGTGATCTTCCGGACGACGAGGGCGTCCGCGTCGCCGCCGGTCTCGTTCTGCTGGGCGTTGGCGAGCGCCGATTCGACCAGCTTGAGCAGGGCCGGCGAGCAGCGCCGCCGGGTCGTCCGGAGGGTGTCGATCGCCTTCCCGACCGGCTTCATCCGGATCAGGTCGGCCACGAGACGGACTTTCTGCGCAGAGCCGCGGTAGTGGCGCAGTCGGGCGACGGCTTCCATTCTCTCGCCCTCCCTCACGCCTTGGCCGCGGGCGCCGCGGCCGGCGTCGCGGCGGCGGGAGCGCCCGGCGCGCCCGGGGCGCCCGGGGCGCCCGGAACGGCGCCTTTCTCGACCTTCTTGCCGGAGTGGCCC
>Ga0335085_10004722_pt1 | contig 22344 bp, 23 predicted proteins | sample Lox_Sample_45_FD_206712 | JGI IMG/M metagenome (GOLD analysis project Ga0335085, IMG submission 206712) | Soil microbial communities from Loxahatchee National Wildlife Refuge, Florida, United States - Lox_Sample_4.5 | ecosystem: Environmental > Terrestrial > Soil > Wetlands | place: USA...
CGAACACGAATTGTGGTTGAGGTCATGTAAGGACACCTGCAATTTGCTACAGCGGGTTGCGCAAAAACGCGGCGAAGCGTTCAACTGGGACCGCTGTCATAACAAATGCCTTGCAGATGAACCTACCAAGAAAAAATGATACGAGAATACATCGCTGCACCGTCAGGCATACAAAAAAATATTCATTAAAACAGAAGGTACTTAGTTATCCAGGTCTCTCATGTTTGTTACACCGACGCCCATATAGCGGGCACCTGTCAAGCGAAAAAGATATCTTATCGAGAAGTTTTTGCCTTCCCCTTTTTATGAGCTGCCGACGATCCCACCAATGCCGTTTTTTCATTGGGCTTCGGCTGCAGTCTTCACTGTGCCAGACACCCATCAGGATCGAGGCCACACCCAGAGATCGCTCTCCGAAGAGGGCCCTTCCGCTTCAGAGCGGACCAGAAAACCTTCGGTTCCGTGCCGGGTCCACTTCGTTGTGTACAATTCCCATGGTTCTCACACCAGTCCGGTGAGGGCTCCCGGCCCGGGCAGTAAAGATCCCGGTAACCCTTATGTTGCTGGGTGAAGCAGTATTCCAATCAAACCCTTGGTTCAATGCCAGTCGGTGTATAGGTTAACCGCCTCACCCAGTCCTTCATGCAAATGCCTTCCCTGGCATGAATGGAACTCCGTCTCTCATCATGTAATACGCCGCCCTGGCCAATTTATGTGCGAGTGCGCTGTGTGCGACTGGTGCATTTGTCCTTCTCAGTTTCCGGTCATAATAGGCCCTCGCTTCACGATCTAATCTCCGCGCATGCTCTGCCGCCTCCCCATAGGCCCATGACAGATACTTGTTGCCGTTCTTCCTGTTGGTGGTTCCTTTCTTCTTCTCATTGCTGAATCTCGCGGCGGGTACCTTCCTGCAGTACGATACATAATTGCCCACCTCGGCAAATCGTTCAATCGGGCCTGTCTCCATCATGATCGTCAACGCAAGGACTCTTCCCACTCCCGGCAAGCTCAACAGCAGATCATACGGCCTCCTGATGTCGATCCTCTTCTCCACTACCACTTCGATCGCCTTGATCTGTCTCGTCAGAGCGTCAATCGCCTCCTTGCTCACCCTGCCGGCTAAAGAGAGATCATTGTTGCCTTCCAACAATGGACTCACATAGTCAGTGCTCAGTGACTTCAGATGATGCGTATTCATCTTTGTCCCTATGTTCCTGGCCAAGATGTTCTGAAGACTCTGAATGAGCGACGTCCTCAGCCTTACCAAATGCCCCCGCTTCCTCAGAAGATCTCGTAACGGCCTTTGTTCCTTTGAATAAATGTATCCCTCGGGCAATATCTTCAATCTCAGCATCTCGGCAAGCCAGAACGCATCATGCTCGTCATCACCATGCTTCAGCCCTGAATACTGCTGAATCCGGGAGGGATTGGCCAAATGCACACGGTAGCCCTCCTCCATCATGAGATCTACCAACCAGTACCAATTGTAGGTGGACTCCACAACAATCCCCTCAATATCCTCTTTGAATGGTTTGAGCGTTGCCGAGATAAGACTTGGATCGTTCCGAAGTTTCTTCTTCCAGAGCCTCCTGCCATCCTCGTCGATGATCCCCACATATGTGTTGCTTGAATGCAGATCAAATCCTGTGTACAATCCCATACGGCACCTCCTTAAGGTTAAGATTGGCTTCTTACCTACGAGCATACCGCAATACGATACGCTCAGGAGGTGCCCGCTATATGATTATCAAACTGACGTGGTACAAGAAGACGCAACTATGAAGATTATTGGTAGAAGCGGTTCACTGTTATCAAATTGGAACGTATACATATTGCAGATATTGAGACGAGTATGAAAAGAAGGTTATGATATAAGAAACGGTTCATAAAATATGATTCGATTTCTACTTATTGCATCCGAGAGAGGAAAAGTCTATTGGTGGCCTATAGAGAGCTGTCCGCAAAGCAAACAACCAGAAAAAGAACAAGTGATAGACGAATCGCGATTGAACATAAAATGAGAAAGGCTTTTGTGGGGGGAAAAGGACAAGTTAAAAAGTCAAAAAGGATAAAGATTCAAGCCGCGATGTTAATGTGTTATGTCCTTCTAAGCATCTTGTTGGCCTCTGCAGATGATTTTGAGGATGGAACAAAAGCATATAGGGGCGGGGACTACAAAACTGCATACCAGTTATTTTTGAAAGCCGCTGAGCAGGGAAATGCTAGGGCAAAAACCTATCTTCGCATGATGTGCGCTAATGGACAGGGAGTGGAGAAGGGTTGCAAGGAATCTGCAAAAAGTGACCGTCTTGTCACTAAAAACGGACAGGCTGGTGCACAACCTAACCTCGGTGCTCTGTACGATAAAGAACAAGGAGTACTGCAAGACGAAAAAGAAGCTGTGAAGTCATACCGTCTTGCCGCTGAGCAGGGAGATGCTAGGGCACAAGTCGCTCTTGGTGTTAGGTACGAAACAGGCGACGGTGTGCAGCGGGATTACAAAGAAGCTCTGAAGTGGTACCATCTAGCTGCTGACCAGGGGTATGCTTTGGCACAAACCTATCTTGGTGTTTTGTACAAGACTGGCGAGAGAGTTCCACAGGACTATAGGGAAGCTGCAAAGTGGTTTCGTCTTGCCACTGACCAGGGAGATGCTTTGGCGAAATGTAATCTTTCAGCTCTTTACGCCAGCGGTAGGGGAGTGAGCAGAAATATGTCTATCGCAAAACAACTTGCCAAAGAAGGCATAAATGCAGGAGAAAAGTTATGCCAGGAAGTCTGGAAAAAGTATAACCTGGCGAATTATTAGTCAAACAATCACGAAATAGTTCTAAGTTTTTGTGGGTGCCACGGCACGTCCCCTATAGATTTCCGTTTGCAGGGTTTGGTTATCAGAACTGCATTAAAGGTGTTGACTCCAGGAAGGAAATCTCGCCGCATGTTTCGGGCTGAAGCCGATTATCCCCCGGTGGGGTGGAGGGCACTCCCCAAGACTGTACAGAAAAAACTGGACGATTATCTGTGTCACAACTTACCATTTACTATTCACTTTTCACACTTCACCGTACCGAAGCGAGTGCTCCCCTCTGCCTGACCGCCTCATAAAGACAGATGGCCGCGGCTGTTGCAACATTGAGACTTTCTGCCCTGCCCAGTATTGGTATCTTCACGAAGACTTCTCCTTCCCTCCTCAGAGATTCATTTACTCCCTTCGCCTCATTCCCCAGTGCAAAGGCCAGTGGGTTTCGAAGGTCTGTCTCATAAATGGACCTCGATGCATTGACATCAGTTACAAAAAGGGTAATGGCCTTTTCCTTCAGCCACTGAAGCAACACCCTGGATTCTACAAAGACAAGAGGAATGGTGAATACGCTTCCCGCCGTGGCCCGTATCACCTTCGGTAGTAATGGATCACATGTGCCTGGGAGGAGAATGACTGCATCAGCTCCTGCGGCATCCGCAGTCCTGATGACAGTGCCAAGATTACCCGGGTCCTGGATGCCGTCGCAGATAACGACAAGGGGATTGACACTCAACGAGAGTTCTCCGAGTTCACGCGGCTTAAAGGCGGCAATGGCAGCAATGCCCTGGGGTGTCTCAGTATCAGAGAGGTGTGCAAGTACGTGCTCGCTTGTTTCCAAGAGTTCTGCATCAGTGTCTGAAAGTTGCTTGAACAACCCCGCGTTTTTCGACTGACACTTGTCCGTAAAAAAGACTTTTCTTATATCTGTGTGGGAAGCGAGCGCCATCTCGATGAGATGCGGCCCTTCAACAAGCACATCGTGACGCCTGCCCATTCTTCTTTCCCTTATCTTTAGGGCCTCTTTGATGTGAGGGTTTGACAGGCTTGTTATCTTTTTGTATCTCATAATTAAGATAGTAAGTGTCATTTCATTATACATAATTCCAAATTCAATCAGTTATAATGCTCACTGGCAGATGAAACATTTTCCCATCAACAGGATATGGCCCTTGCTGAAAAAGCAGGTGAAAAGCCTCCAGGTCCCATGGCTGGAAGATATGGCATCCACTGCACGAGACCCCTTCAAAATACTCATCTCCTGCATCTTGAGTCTGAGAACACAGGACAGGACCACAGGGTTGGCTTCGGAACGACTCTTTAAATTGGCATCAACACCGGAAGGCATGTCAGGGCTTTCACCCCGGCAGATAGAAAAGGCCATATATCCTGTTGGCTTTTACCGGGTCAAGGCACGGACGATCAGAACCCTGAGCAGAGAAATTTTCCTGAGGTACAATTCCCGTGTGCCGGATGAGATTGAAGAATTGCTTACGCTCAAAGGAGTAGGGAGAAAAACCGCCAACCTTGTGGTAACCCTTGGATATGACAAACCCGGCATATGTGTGGACACCCACGTCCACAGGACTTCAAACCGATGGGGATTGGTGAGGACAAAGACTCCTTATGAGACCGAGTGTGCACTCAGGGACATACTTCCTCAGAAGTACTGGAAAGAGATCAATGGATTATTGGTTGCCTTTGGCCAGGGCATATGCAAACCCCTCTCTCCCCTCTGCAGTACTTGTACCCTGAATAGATATTGTCCGAAGATTGGGGTGACAAGACATCGTTAACACGAATAAGAAGCCCTCTCTGCTGAGAGGGCTTGGAACGCAACTATCCCCTTTCCACTTTTCTATTTAATCAAACCAAAATCCTTTATGGTTTTCTTGAGCTTCTCCCTGTTCGCCTCAGACATTTCACAGAGGGGAAGCCGGAATTCTTCCCGTATCTTTCCCATCATGGCAACCGCTGTTTTTACAGGAATGGGATTTGTTTCTATGAACATGGCGTAATTGAGGGGCTCCAGTTTGTAATGAAGGGCCCTTGCCTTTTCATGCTTCTTCTCCTTCCAGAGTCTGCACATATCGGAGACCTCCCGGGGCGCAATGTTCGCCGTGACCGAAATGACCCCCTTGCCTCCCAGTGCAAGCAGGGGGAAGGTGGTAAAGTCGTCACCGGAAAGGACAGTCAGTCTGTCACCGCATAATCTGATGACCTCGCTCACCTGCTTCATATCGCCTGTTGCCTCTTTAATGGCAACGATGTTCTTCATTTCCAAAAGTCTCGCCACAGTGGAAGGGAGAATATTGACCGCGGTCCTGCCAGGGACATTGTAAAGGACAATGGGGATGTCCACAGCCTCTGCCACGCTCTTGTAGTGCCGGTAAAGGCCTTCCTGGGTTGGCTTGTTGTAATAGGGGGCTACGAGGAGTGCCGCATCCGCACCGAGTTTCTTTGCCTTCTTGGTGATCATTATGGTCTCATCCGTTGCATTTGCTCCGGTCCCAGCGATTACGGGAATACGTTTATTTGCCGTCTTGATCACGATCTCGATCACCCTGTAGTGCTCCTCGTATTCAAGGGTCGCGGATTCCCCTGTGGTACCGCAGGGCACAATGGCATTTGTGCCGCTGGATACATGCCACTCTACCAGTTCAGACAATGCCTTCTCATCAACCTTTCCCCCTTTGAATGGGGTCACAATTGCTACTATAGAACCTTCCAGCATAGTGTCCTCCTCACTGAATATAGAAAATTTCTCGGTTGCCTATTTAAGGAATGGGCGACCGTCCGCGCTCCTTCCCTCACCATGTTCATTTTTCCGGCACATTACTCTTACACGGTATCTCTTCTTATCTGCCCCCCCCGTGATGTGTATCACCCCTCCTCCCTCATCCCAATGAGTCAAGGTTGATCGTACCTGTGAATACCTCAGCCGCGGGTCCCGTCATGTACACATGGGCATCCTTGTCCCAGTCAATAAACAAATCACCACCGCCCAGATGAGTGGTGACGCTCCTCTCTGTGAGGCCCTGGAGGTGAGCGGCAACCGCGGCCGCGCATGCCCCTGTACCGCATGCCATGGTCTCCCCTGCACCCCTTTCCCACACTTTCATTCGTATCTCTGAGCGATTCAGGACCTCAATAAATTCCACATTTGTCCTCTTCGGGAAGAGAGGATGATGCTCTATTGCAGGCCCGTAGTATGCCACCGGGAATTCCGATAGACTATCAGTAACAATCACCGCATGGGGGTTTCCCATAGAGACACAGGTGACCCTGAATTCCCTGTCACCAATCTGAAGAGGATAATCCATAACGAACTTTGAGTTTTTGGCTCTTGGTTGTCCCGCTAACTGTTGACTGCTGACTGCTGACCGTTGACGAATATCCACCGGTATCTTTTCCGGCTCAAGAATCGGCTCGCCCATATCCACCCTGATAAGGCCATTTACCCTTTCTGGTCTTATAATGCCCGCGAGGGTTTCTACCTGGATGGCCCTCTTTTCAGAAAGGCCCCTGTCCCAGATATATTTTGCGAGACATCTGATGCCGTTGCCGCACATCTCAACCTCGCTTCCATCTGCATTGAAAATACCCATCCTGAAATCGGCGACGCGTGAAGGATAAAGGGTGAGGAGTTGGTCAGCCCCTATGCCAAACCTTCTGTCGCAGAGTCTCTCGGAGAGCTTTGAGAGATTGGGAATTTTAGTTTCCCTGCAATCTATGAGGATGAAGTCATTCCCCAGCCCGTGCATTTTGGTAAACTCTATTTTCATCTTGTCCTTCAAATAAACGAGGGGACGATCTCGCCGCTGATGAGGTCCTTGTAGGTCTCTCTCCTGCGCACGAGAGCAAAATCCTGTCCTTTTACCAGTACCTCTGCAACCCTCGGCCTGCTGTTGTAATTTGAACTCATGGTAAATCCATATGCACCGGCGGACATCACCGCGAGGTATTCACCTTGCATTACAACGGGGATCTCCCTCTCCTTTGCGAGAAAATCGCCGGACTCGCATATGGGGCCCACCACATCAGCGAGCATGCTCCGTCTTCGGTTTTTTTTCACCGGCAGTACCTGATGATAGGCATCGTAGAAGGAGGGCCTTATAAGATCATTCATCCCCGCATCCACTATCACGAAATCCTTTTCCTCCCCTTTTTTCAGGTACAAGACTCTCGTAACCAGTATCCCCGCGTTGCCCACAATAGACCTGCCGGGTTCCATAATGAGGGTGAGCCTTCGCCCCTTAAGCATCGGTATAAGGTTCCTTGCAAGGGCCTGGGGAACAGGGGCTTCTTCGTCTTTATAGGTAATGCCCAGCCCACCTCCTATATCAAGATACTGTAAATGTACACCATGGCCATTGAGTTCATCCACAAGGAGAAGCGTCTTTTTCAGCGCCTCCACAAAGGGGGAAACCTTGGTGATTTGAGAACCAATATGCTTGTGAATGCCCACGATGTGTGTGTTCCTGAGATGTTTTGCAAGTTTATAGTACTCAAAGGCATCCTCAATAGGGATACCAAATTTGTGTTTTCTCAGGCCCGTCGATATGTACGGATGCGTCTCAGGATCGATGTCAGGATTCACCCTGAGCGAAATTGGCGCCTTAACCTTCAAGGTCCCTGCAACCCTGTCAATTTCCATGAGTTCCTGTTCTGACTCGACATTGAACATCAGAATCTTTGACTTCAGGGCATAGGCGATCTCCTCTTCTGTTTTCCCGACCCCCGCATACACGATCTTGCGTGAAGGAATGCCTGCTCTTAAGGCCCTGAACACTTCCCCTCCTGAGACCACATCAGCACCTCCGCCGCGTTCTGCAAACAGTCTCAGTATTGCCGAATTGGAATTTGCCTTGAGTGCAAAGCAGATGATATGGGGGATGCCCTTAAAGGCATTAGCGTAAGCCCTGAAATGCCTGAGGAGAGTCTTATGACTGTAAATATAAAGGGGCGTTCCGTGTGCCTCGGCGATCTCCCTTACGGGGACGTCTTCCGCGTATAGTTCACCGTTTCGGTATCTAAAAAAGTGCACGTGGGTCTCCTTGATTTATCTCTATCTTTTCCCCTTAGATCAAGGTATTATATAATAAAAAATCAGTGAGGACAACCGCACAAAAAATCATTCGTCTTCTCCTCACCCTTTATGCGTGAGGTGCGATGCCGCGTCTGAGAGGACATCATCTCATCTGCCTCCATTTTTTTAATGGCGAGGGGTATAATCCAGAGTTTGTTGGGAATCTCAAAGACGTGCTGGAGAAAACAAAATCAGGGGACGTGGAAATATCTCCGGGAGCAGATGATATCTGTGAAGGATGTCCATATCTGAAGCAGTTCAGGTGCCGCTATACTGAAGATGCGGATGAGGGAATAAGGGAGATGGATAAGACGGCCCTGGAGTTGCTTAAAGAAGAGGAAGGCGCAAAGGTCAAATGGCATGAGGTACGGAAGAGGATTCCTGAGCTCTTTCCTTCCTGGTATAGGATATACTGTACTACCTGTGGGTGGAAGCGGGCATGTGAGCGGGACGCTTCATATCGGCAATTGAGAGATTCCCTTTCTTAGGATTCGATGAAAGCAAAGAAGAATATCATTATCGTAGGTGACAGGGTTCTCATAGAACAGGACGAGAAGACCGACAAGACGACCTCGGGGCTCTACCTCCCTCCCACTGTCAAGGAAAAGGAGAAGGTCTTGGGCGGCTATATCATTAGAGTCGGTCCCGGCTATCCGGTCCATGACCCTAACGTGGTGATTGAAGAACCATGGTCTTCTCACAAAAGGATGGATTTAAGATATCTTCCCCTCCAGGCTTCTGAAGGTGACTATGCCATCTTCCTCAAGGAGGCCGCAGTAGAAATCGAGTTTGAAGGGAAGAAATATCTCATAGTTCCCCATTCAGCAATCCTCGCCCTGGTCCGGACAGAGATAACCGAAGGGGAAGCTTGATGCAACTCTATGAACTTCTTAGGAAGGAGCTGGGAGGGGTAAACAACCGTAAAGGAGCTTTCTGATTCCCTGAGACTGGAGGCAAGTACCAGAGGAACAAGACTGCTGAACCTCTATAAGAAAAGACTTGCGAGAAAAACTGATGAGACGAGAAAAGGAGGAAGAGTCTGGGTGTATGAGAAAGTGTAACATCAGAGGGCAGACATGGAAATAATCGTTTATATCTTTTTTGGACTGATTCTCGGGGGAGCCGTGGGGTGGTTTTTTGCGGGTGCAAAAGCAAAGAGCACAGAGGCGGTCAATAATGAATTAAGGCAGCAGGTTCAGCAGAAAGACTCTGAGATACAGCAGGTGCGGAAAGAACTCCAGAATGAAGGACAACTGAAGACCGAGGCCCTCACCAGCCTCAGAGAATCCCAGAGGAGCTTTGAGGAACAGAAAGCCCTCATTGATGCCATGAAGAAAGAGATGACCGACACCTTTAATGCCCTTTCCTCGGCGGCACTGAAGAGCAGCAGTGAGGATTTCCTGAGGCTTGCCTCCGAGCACCTCGGCAAAGTGGTATCGGACACCAAAGGGAAACTGGGAGAGCATCAGGCGGCCATGGACGGGATGATAAAACCTCTCCAGGAGACACTCAAGAGATATGAAGAACAGATACGGTCCATTGAGGAAGGCAGGCATAAGGCCTACGGAAGTCTCGAAGAACAACTGAGAGCGCTGGCATCAACCCATGAAAATCTCCAGAGAGAGACGAGCAATCTTGTGTCTGCATTGCGGAAACCACAGGTAAGGGGTCGATGGGGTGAAATGCAATTAAGGCGTGTTGCTGAACTCTCAGGCATGTCTATGCATTGCGATTTTACCGAGCAACTGTCCGTAGATACTGAAAAGGGAAGGATTAGACCTGATATGGTCGTACATCTTCCCATGGAGAGAGAGATTGTTGTTGATTCAAAAGTGTCACTCGAAGCGTATCTTGACTCAATCTCCGCGTCGACGGAGGACGAAAGAAAAACAAAAATGGAGAAGCACGCGCAGCAGGTACGGGTGCATATGATAAAACTCGCGTCAAAGGAATACTGGAGCCAGTTTAAACAGTCACCAGAATTCGTTGTGCTTTTTATTCCAGGGGAAGCCTTCCTGAGTGCAGCCCTTGAAAGCGATACTTCCCTTATCGAGGATGGCATAGAGAAGCGGGTTATCATTGCAACCCCTACTACCTTTATTGCTCTGCTCAGGGCTATAGCGTATGGATGGCGGCAAGAGCAGCTCACAAAAAATGCCCAGGAAATAAGCGAGTTAGGCCGCCAATTATATGAAAGAATAGGGACGTTGGTTCAACATTTCGAGAGTATCGGTTCCAATCTCGAAAAAGCCATTGGGGCATACAATAAGGCTGTAGGCTCCATCGAAGCACGGGTATTGCCTTCTGTGAGGAAGTTTAGAGAACTCGGGGTGACTGCTGCAGATGAGATTTCTGTTTTGGAACAAATAGACCAGACACCAAGAAATCTGAATTTATTGCCTGAGGAATCTCAGGAAGCATAAATAAACCGTAGAAGGAGGGCACTATGTCTGAGAAAATGAGTCATGAGGAGTTTGTGAAGAAGGCCATTGTGAGTTTGAGGAAGGAAGGGTACAAGGGCATCCATACCGTCTATTCGGGCTTTAATGAGGCGTTCAAGAAGTATTTTTCCGGTGAAAACCCTGTGGAGGTGACCAATGGTCTGGCACAGGAGGGGAAGATCGTGATAAGGCCGGTTAAGGGTGGAGTTATGCTCTACCTCCCTGAAGACGCCCCGTCGGGCAAGAGTTCAGCGGATGAGGCACTCAAGAAAATGGGACTCTAATACTCTTAAGGATTTGTGATCATGAGATCCGGGAAGAAGGAAAGCGGTTTGATTGACACCACAGAATAAGAAAAAGGTTGCCGTGATGGGCGGCGCGTTTAATCCCATTCACTACGGACATCTCAGGGCCGCAGAAGAGGTGAGGATAAAACTCGGCTTCGAAAAGGTCCTCTTTATTCCCTCGGGCAATCCCCCCCTCAAGATGAAAGACCTTGCAGATGCCAACCACCGATACGAGATGACGAGACTCTCCATAGAGACAAATCCTTTTTTTGATATCTCTGATATTGAATGCAGGGGAAGTCGAAAATCATACACAGTGGAAACGCTTACGGCGTTGGGGGAAAGGCACCCCGAGAATGAGTTCTTCCTCATTTTAGGAAATGATTCGTTCCTTGACATCCCCGCGTGGTATCAGCCGGAAAGGCTCACGGAGCTTGCCAATTTTGTAGTAGTTTCGAGACCCGGTTTCCGTTTTTCCGGTCTTTCACCTGAAATCCCGATAGCGCCAGAGACTCTATTCGCGCTTGATGCCCGTGCTCTGGAAATGCATCGCCTGCGTCTGGAGGGCGGGAGAGAACTTCTCCTGCTCAATATCACCCCTATGGATATATCGGCAACAGCCGTGAGAACGCTTGCAAAAGCCGGGAAGAGCATAAAATATCTATTGCCAGAGCAGGTGGAATCCTATATAATTCTTCATAAGCTGTATAGAGAAGGGAGTGATCACCTTTAGAGGGAAAAGATAAGGCCATCGCTGCTGCTACGTCGGCGCTCGCAAAAAAGGCAAAGGATACGCTCATCCTTGATCTCAGAGGATTAGTCGTCTTTACGGATTATTTTGTAATCTGTTCCGGAGAAAGTACCACTCAGGTAAAAGCAATAGCAGAGCATATCGAGGCAGAGTTTATGAAAAATTCCCTCAAGCCGTTATCGATTGAGGGATCCAGCTATGCCCATTGGATTCTCATAGACTATGGTGATGTGGTTGTGCACGTATTCCAGAATGAGACAAGGGACTATTACGAATTGGAGAAACTGTGGCTCGATGCACCGAGGATTCCTTTGGAGAGGGAAAACACCTCTTTAACGGGTGAGAGGTATCATTTCTGATGGGTAAGCTCGCAGTGTTGCTTTTTGTAGTCATTCTCGTCGCATTGGGCTATCTTGCGGTACTCAACAAAGAGCCTATCACATTTGCTCTCGCCCCGAAAACGGTATACGAGATGCCGAAAATCGCCCTTATCCTGCTCTCATCCGCAGTGGGCGCTGCAGTAATGCTGCTGATATTCTTCATTAGGGACACCAAGCGGTTCATTGAGGGCAGACAATACCAACGCAAGCAGAAGAAGGATATGATTGTCCAGGAACTTTACTCCAAGGCCTTGAACGCCATTCTTGCCGACAACGAAGAGGAGGCGCGCTCTGCCCTCGAGAGTGTCCTCAAGGAAGAACCGCGACATATGGATGCCCTCTTGAGACTCGGTGATATCGCGGCAGGCGATGAAGACCACCAGAAGGCCATGAACTATTACCGAACAGCCGGCGAGATTCAACCTCACAGTCTCGAAGTGCTCTTTTCCCTTGAAAGGATCATGGGGAAGACCGGCAGGACCACCGAAGCGCTCATGTACCTCGATAAGATTCTCGAACTGGACCCCGATAATCTTGCCGCCCTCTACAGAAAGCGCACGCTTTTAGAAAGGAAGGAAAAATGGGATGACCTCATCTCCCTCCAGAGGGCGATCATCAAGTGTGAGCACAATGAGAAAGACCGCGAGCGGGAGCAGATAAACCTCCTGGGGTACAAGTATGAGCAGGGTCGTTACCACCTCGAAAACGGTGAACTGGAAAAGGCAAAAAAGGCGTTTAAGACCATATTACGAATGGATATGAACTTTGTGCCGGCATATCTCGGCCTGGCAGAGGCGATGCTCAGGGAAGAGGACACGGAAGATGCCATAGCCTTCCTTGAAAAGGGTTTTGCACAGACGTCCTCTCCCATTATCCTGGCACGGATAGAGGACCTTCTCATAAATCTGGGGGAGCCGGGCAGGCTCATTATGCTTTACAAGAACAGCATATTGAAGGAACCGAAGAACCAGGTCCTCCGATTCTTTATGGGTAAACTCTTCTACAGACTGGAAATGCTGGATGATGCCTTTGACACCCTCATTGCGGTGGATGGGACAAGCGCACCTTATCCGGAACTTCATCAGCTCTTGGGCAACATCTACTTGAGACGTCAGCAATGTGAGAGGGCGGTGGAAGAATTTAAGAAAGTAATCGACATCAAAAAACCCTTCCTCCTCCCTTACTGCTGCAACAGCTGCGGGTATGCATCTCTTGATTGGTCGGGCAGATGTCCCAATTGCAGGGAGTGGAATACCTATGAGTTTAACCTCCATGGTATTTGCAGGACGCAGTGACCGTAATGAGTGATGAATACACACCATAGCGAGGAAAGCCCCTGTGATCCCTTGCCCGTGATGCCCCACACGGTGCCTCACCGGGTTGTTTTGGATACAAGCCTCTTCGTGAATCCTGATGCAAGGACAAGTCTTGGCAATACCCCAACCGAGGCGTTGGAAACGTTTCTTTTTCTTGCGGCACAGATCCATATCCTTGAATTTTATATGCCCCCCTCCATATTTGAGGAACTCTTGCATTTTGTGGAAAAGGATAAGATACCCGGGGATCTCCTAGTCATTCTTCATCAAAAACCTCCCAAGAGGCATGAACTGAAATGTCCCGCGGTTCTCCTTTATGAATTAATCGACGATATGCGGGAAAGGGTGAACAAGGGTCTCAGAATTGCAGAGAAGGCGGTGAGGGGCGCGGAAAAGAATAAGGCGGATGAGATGATTCAGGATCTGAGAAGGAAATACAGGGAGGCGCTGAGGGAGGGGATAATCGACAGTAAGGAGGATGTGGATCTCCTCTTGCTCGCAATGGAACTGGATGCCCTCCTTATCACCGCTGACCAGGGTTTGATACGTTGGGCAGAAAAACTGGGGATACAATGGCTTTTCCCCGAAAAGTTTAAAGACTACCTCATGGGAGCGATAAAGAGAACAGAGTTAATCTCCGGGCAGAGAGAATAATTCGTCAGCAGTTGTCGCCTACACCGCACTCATTTCCTGTAGCAGAGACAGTGAGAACCCTGGACCGCGTTCCTCAGCTCAAACCGTTCCTTGATATTCCTGATAATTTCTTGCCGCGTTCTTTCCCATTTGGGAGCAATGAGAATATCATCCGGAGCCATGGCAAAGAGTCTCTGGAGGACAATTTCGGGAGAAAGACGCTGAATGAACTCCACAAGGAAATCCAGATATTCATCATAGGCGAACGTGGGGAAGGGGTTCTCCTGGTATCGCTTCGCGAGAATCGTGTCTCTAATGACCTGTAGCTGGTGTATCTTGAGAAATCCTATGGGAAGAGTTGACAGCTCGTCTGCCATGGCGAGCATCTCATCCCTGGTTTCTGTGGGAAAACCCATAATGGTGTGGACGCCGATGTGTATGCCACGGAGTGCGGTGAGATGGATCGCATCAAGAAACGCCTGATAATCATGCCCCCTGAGAATATACCTGAGGGACTTGTCATAAATAGACTGAACTCCATATTCTATGAGAATAAACCTGTCCTTTGCCAGCTCTTCAAGCATTCGTATCTTATTTTCATCAACGCAGTCGGGTCTGGTTCCTATGGCCAGGCCGATCACCGAGGGCATGGAAAGTGCCTCAGCATACATCCTTTCCAGCTCTGATACAGGGGCATACGTATTGGAATAAGGCTGAAAGTACACAAGAAATTTTTTCGCTTTGTATCTGGCAGTGAGATAGGTGATGCCCTTCTGGACCTGCTCCGTGATGGTCTTTTCCGCCTTGCATGCAGAAGGCCTGAAGCTGTCGTTATTACAGTAGACGCAGCCCGTTACTCCCACAGTGCCGTCCCTGTTGGGACAGGTGAACCCGGCATCCACATTCACTTTGTAGACAATGGTGCCGAATCGCTCCTTGAGAAAGGGTCCAAATGCATTATACCTTGGGGTCATGTTTAATTATTTCCTTTTGTAAGCGGTAATGTCAACGTAAGGGTGAATGAACATCCTTCTTGACGATTTTCTCCTTTTGATCTCTCACCTTAAGCTACAGGTTTAGTTTTGCCAGGACTTATTTTTGCTCTGTTTTTTGCTCTTGACAAAGGGCAGAGGTCATATTATCATAAGGTCATCAGATGGTCAGACCAATACCACAAAACGTCGGCGCTGAGGCATGTGGGAATTCCCGCGTTCAAGGGACTTGCACAAAGAACTTGAGGAGGTTTTGAGCATGGCAAAATGGAAATGCATCGCGTGCGGCTACATTTATGACCCTGAGGAGGGCGATCCGGACACCGGCATTGAGCCGGGGACCGCTTTTGAGGATTTGCCCGGCGACTGGGTCTGTCCCAGATGCGGGGTTACAAAGGATATGTTCGAGAGAATCTCCTAGAAGGAAGGACATGCAGGACCCGGTAATGGGTGCGGATCTGGAATTAAAAGTGAGTGAAGCATTCATCGAAGACGTGGGCAAGGGATGGGCCCGTCTCGACTCGGACGACATGAAGGCCCTGGGCGCCACACTGGGCGATCTCATCGAAATCTCCGGCAAGCAGAAAACCATTGCACGGCTCACCGCAATCACTGACCAGGACAGGGGTAAAAGGCTCATCCAGATAGACGGCATTATCAGGGAAAATGCCCAGGTCAATGTGGGGGATAAAGTGAAGGTATGTAAAGTTCCCCGTAAGACAGCAACGAGTATTGTCCTGTATCCTTTGGATATCAATAGCCCCCTTCCCACTGATGCCGAGCTGGAATACTTCGGGAAGGTCCTTCAGGGTTTTCCCGTTCTACAGGGCGACAAGATCAACGTACCACCCTTTGGGGGGAAGGACCGTTTCTTCAGAGTGGAAGGGACTTCACCTTCAGGGGGAGTGATCATCAACCAGCTTACCAAATTTGTCTTAAGGCAGCCTGACTATTCACCGGACAGTGGTGCGACTGTCTCCTACGAAGATATCGGAGGGCTTGAAAGAGAGCTCAAGCTTATTCGTGAGATGGTGGAACTCCCCTTGTACCACGCGGAGGTGTTTGAACGTCTGGGGATCGAGGCTCCCAAGGGGGTGCTCCTCTATGGTCCGCCCGGTACTGGGAAAACCCTTATCGCAAGGGCCATTGCCAGCGAAGCGAAGCTCTATTTCATCAGGGTCAACGGTCCTGAGATCATTCATAAGTTCTATGGAGAGAGCGAGGCGAGGCTGCGGGAAATCTTTGAAGAGGCATCACAGAATGCGCCCAGCGTGATCTTTATCGACGAGATAGACGCCATCGCTCCGAAGCGAGCAGATGTTCTCGGAGATGTGGAGAAAAGGGTGGTGGCCCAGCTCCTTGCGCTCATGGATGGTATGGTCTCGAGAGGTCATGTGATCGTGATCGGCGCCACCAATATCCCTGAGATGATTGATGCGGCGCTGCGCCGTCCGGGACGGTTTGACAGGGAGATTGCCATTCCTGTTCCTAATGCAGAAGGACGGCTCGCCATACTGAAGGTTCACAGCAGGCGCATGCCGCTCTCACCCGACGTGAATCTGGAACGCCTCGCCCAGATCACCCACGGGTTTGTGGGGGCAGACTTGGAGGCGTTATGCAAGGAGGCGGGGATGGTTACCTTGCGGAGATACCTCTCTCTTTGCAAGGATGGAGATTTCGACTTCAGTAGTGCACGGGAGCATCTCCAGATCACCATGGGAGACTTCCTCAGCGGCCTGCGTGAAATAGACCCCACCGCCACCCGTGAGTTTTTCACCGAAAGATCCACGGTGAAGTGGGAGCACGTGGGCGGCCTTAAGGACATCAAGGAGACCCTTGTCTCGACTGTAGAATGGCCTTACAGGTACCCCGAACTCTTTGCTGCGGGCAGGGTTTCCCCTCCCAGGGGAATTCTTTTTACCGGCCCCTCCGGGACCGGCAAGACCCTTATGGCAAAGGCCCTGGCAGGTGAGACCGGCCTGAATTTCATATCCATAAGCGGCCCCATTCTCTTTTCTAAATGGCTGGGAGAATCAGAAAAAGCCCTCCATGAGCTCTTCAAGAAGGCAAAACAATCGGCACCCTGCATACTCTTTTTTGATGAGATAGATGCCCTGGTGACCAGGAGGGGTATCTCCAGTGAAAGCGGGGCAGTGGAACGGGTGTCGAGCCAGTTTTTCAGTGAGCTGGACCGGCTGAGTGATCATTCGCAGGTCATCGTCCTGGGAGCCACCAACCGTGAGGACCTCATCGATCCCGCCCTGCTCAGGGCAGGCCGCCTCGATTTCATCCTCAGGTTCCCCGTGCCTGATGAAAAGGGGCGGTGGGAGATTTTTATGGTACACGCCTCGGGAAAACCCCTCAGCGAGGATGTGGACCTAGAGGAGTTGGCCAGAGAATCTGAAGGGATGGTTGGTTCGGATATCGCCTTTGTCTGCAAGAGAGCGACCATGCTCGCAATCGCCCAGGTGGTTCATGCATCTGAGGGGAAGGATTCGGAAAAGCTTTCAATATCCGCGGTTCATTTTAAGGTTGCATTGAACGAAGTGGGGAAGAAAAAGGAAATCTGACATGCTGAAGGCAGTGGAAAAGAAAAAGGCATATGAGGATATCGTGAAGCAGATTCGCGACCTCATCGAGAAGGGAAGACTGAAAAAGGGGGACCAACTCCCCACCGAAAGGGAACTGACCGAGACCTTCAAGGTGTCCCGCGCCACGGTGCGTGAGGCCATTCGCACCCTGGAATCCATGATGCTGGTTGAGAGCAGACAGGGAAACGGTACCTATGTGCTCGCCTCGAGTGAGGAGGCCCTTGTGCAGCCTCTTGCTGCCGCTCTTTTCCATGAGAAGGACGACCTCATGGATATCTTTTACATCCGCAAGCTCATAGAACCTTCCATCGCGCAACTTGCCGCCGGAAACGCGACCCGTGACGAAATCAAGGAACTTGAGGAGATTCTGGGGAAGCAGGAACAGGACATTGAAAACGGGGTAAGCAGCCTTGAGACCGACTCTGCATTTCATACTATTCTTGCGCGAATGGCAAAAAACCGGGCTTTGGGACGTCTTCTTCTCGCCCTTGTTGATCTCCTGGAAGAGACTCGTGAAGAGTATCTTCAAAACGGTGTCCGGGCAAGGGAATCGCTCCAGGGACATCAGAAAATTCTTGCCGCCATAAGAAGTGGTGATTGTGCTGCGGCACGGCAGGCGATGGTCCGCCATCTGGAGGGTGTAGAAGGGCTCTTATTCAAGAAAAAAAGAGGGGGTGGAAAATGCGAATAGCGTAGTATTCAACCATAGGGGTTCTTGAACTGTTAAACCGGCCGGTATCACCGGCCAATACTGAGGAGGTACGTGTATGGCCAAGGTTCACGAAATCACAATATGGACGCGGGGAGTTGTCATGGACAAAGAAGGCCGTGACATTGCGAGCGCCTTTGGCGATGCAGTTGCAATGGAAGGCAAACATGTGCAGGTATTCGACAATTATGAAGACCTGCCGGACCGTGTGCTGGTAACTACCCGTAAATATGTGAGGGTCAGCGACGAAGAGATAGAGCACAAGTATGTGTACACCAATGACCATCCTGACGTGGTTGTTGTGGCTGAGCCCACCATAGTCAAAGGGATCAATGTGCTGAGAGGCATGCAGGAAGGTGGTCTCCTGCTTATCAATACCAACCGCCCGATCGATTATATGCTCAAGTTTATCCCCAATGCCGACCTGCTGGGTGCCATTGCGACGGTGGATGCCGACGGGATCTCCGGCGTGAAGACCGTCGACTTCTCTGGCTCTGAGGGCGGTGTTGACACTGCAGGCGTCGGCGCTGGCATCGCAGCCCCCATTGTCGGCGCTATGGCAAGGGTGACAGGGATGGTCAAGAAGGAAAACGTCGCCAAAATCGTTAAGGATGTGGCAGGGATGGAAAGAGGATATAACGAGGTAAAACTGCAGAAGTTCCGCAAAGCCCGCGCGGTATACTCGTGGGGCGGGTAAGAAAGAACTACGAGAGTACACAAAAAGACAAAAGGAGGATTCTATGTCCAAAAAGCTTCCAGAATTCGGGACCATCAATGTCCCTCATGAAAGAGCAGTACCCTTTGGGGCGGTAACGCCGGCCCCGGAACGCCAACAGGACCTCTTCATGACATCCAACTGGCGGATTGTCCGTCCTGTAATCGACCACGAGAAGTGCACACGCTGTCTCACCTGCTACATTGCGTGTCCTGATTCATGCTGGGCATACAATGAAAAAGAAGACATGATGGAATGGAACGCAAGCTTTTGCAAGGGGTGTCAGATCTGCATCAAGCAATGCCCTTCAGATGCGTTAAGCGCAGTTCCCGAACTTGATTTTGAGGACGGCGTGGTCCGTCTCGAAAAACCCTTTTAGAGAGGAGAGATAATATTATGGCTCAGGAAAAAATGTTAACCGGCTGCTCTGCAGCTGCCCAGGCGTTAAAGCTTGCGGAAGTGGAAGTGATCTGTTCCTACCCGATCCGCCCCTATACCGCGATTATGATGGAGCTTGCCAAGATGGTCGCCAACGGTGAACTGGACGCGGAGTTTGTGCATGGCGAGGGCGAGCATGCACAGCTCTCCGTGGTGTTGGGCGCCTCTGCCTGCGGTGCACGCGCCGTGACAGGGAGCGCAGGCGTGGGAGTCACCTATGCCTTTGAATTGTACAGCCCCGTAGCAGGCGGCCGTTATCCTCTTCAGATGACAATTGCCGACCGTACTCTCGATCCTCCGGGCGATTTCGGCTCTGAGCATACCGATGCAATGTCAACCCGGGATCAGGGCTGGATCCTCGGCTGGGCCTCCAGTCCCCAGGAGGTATTCGACAACACCCTGATGGGCTACCGCATTGGCGAAGACCCCCGCATCATGCTTCCCCAGATGACCTGCCAGGACGGGTATTTCATCTCCCATATTCCCGATAAGGTAAAACTCGCAGACCTGAAGCAGGTGAAGGAATTCCTTCCCCCCTATAGTGCTCCTCATCCCATCAGCACTACCTGCCCAGTGTCTCATGGTCCGCAGATCAGGCCTGACCAGGGAGCGCCCATGGATGCCCAGAGGGCGGCCACCTTCCTGGATCTTCCCAAGGTCATAAAAGAGGCAACTGAAGATTACAACCGCATCTTCGGACGGAAGTATGATCCGTTCCTCGAGAAATACAAGCTGGAAGACGCTGAAATAGCATTCTTCATTCAGGGTGCCCACGCCAATACCTGCAGGAAAACGGTGGATGCGCTTCGCAAACAGGGGTTGAAGGCAGGTATGGCGCGCCCCCGTTGGGTCCGTCCATGGCCGACCCATGAAATTGCGGAATCTATGGGGCATATCAAGGCAGTGGGAGCCGTAGAGACCAGCACCTCTTACGGAGGGGCAATGAGGGGCGGCAATCTCATCCATGAACTCCGCGCCTCGCTTTATGACCTGGACGAGAGACCGCTTACGACTTCCTTCATGGCTGGTCTCGGCGGAGAGACGATCTGGCCTGAGGATTTTGAATTCATGGCAAAGGTTCTCTCACAGATGATCAAGGAGAAGAGGGCCAAAAAGTACGTATACTGGATAGGCTTCGAAGAATAAAATTCAAATTGATTAAAAGGAGGATAATGAATGAAAGCGTTTAACTATAAGTTCCAGCACTTTCAGCCGATAAAATCATTTAAGGCCGCACCAATGGAAGAAATGTACGTGCCGGGGCACCGTACCTGCGCAGGATGCGGCCCTGCACTGAACTACCGCCTTGTGGCAAAGGCCGCGGGCAAGGACACCATATTCGTCGGACCTACAGGGTGTATGTACGTCGCCAATTCCAGCTATCTCTGTACCCCCTATGCCGTATCCTGGATACATGCCCAGATCACCAATGGCGGCGCCGTGGCATCAGGCATAGAAGCCGCCTATAAGGTGCTCGCGCGCAAGGGTAAATATAAAGGGCCGTTCCCGAACATTATTGTCATGGCAGGTGACGGCGGTACGGTTGATATCGGCCTCCAGGCTGCTTCGGCAATGATGTATCGCGGACACAAGGTCCTGTTCATCTGCTACGATAATGAGTCCTATGCAAACACCGGTATCCAGACATCTCCCACAACACCCTATGGAGCGAATACTACCTTCACACCGCCTGGCAAAATGATACCAGAAGGCAAGACCCTGTTCCCCAAAGATCCGCCGCAGCTCTTTATCGGCGGCCACCCGCTGCTGAAGTATGCGGCAACCACTTCCGTGGCATATCCCCTTGACCTGATGAACAAGGTGAGGAAGGCCCTCAGTTACGAAGGTCCGACCTTCATCCACATGCTCACTCCGTGCCCCAAGGGCTGGAAGTTTGACGAAAAGCTGACCATGGAAATGGGCAAGCTTGCAGTCGAGACAGGCATGTGGACCATGTACGAGTGGGAGAATGGTGAATACAGATATACCCACGTTCCCAAGAAGTACAAGCCGGTGAACGAATACATGAAACACCAGGGGCGTTTTGCTCATCTTAAGGAAGAACACATCGCAAAGATGCAGGCCTTTGTGGACGAAAAGATCAAGAAGGTCAAGGCTGCGGCAAAACCGATAGAGGCGCCTGTCCCGACTCCCAAGAAAAAGTGACTGATTGTCAGGATGGGCAGGAAGGCCTAACAAGGCGAGAAAATGCTACTCCCCCCTGCGGGGAGGGAGAACTCAGGTTAGGCAAATCCCTAAATATTATTAACAAAAGGGAGAAAAGACATGGAACAAGCGAAGAGCTTAGATCCAAAAGTAGCATACGGGTCTGTAGTAGGCAACAGGTGGATACAGCTTGGCATGGCAGTTCTTGGAATGGTCATGATCGCCAACTGTCAGTATGCCTGGACATTATTTGTGCCGCCTTTGCGAGAAGCTTTCGGCTGGTCTCTGGGAGCAGTACAACTCGGCTTTACCCTCTTTATAGCCTTTGAAACGTATACCATGCCGGTTGAGGGATACCTTTTGGACCGTTTCGGACCGAGGGCACTCTTTACCGCTGCGGGCATCATGGTGGGGATCGGGTGGACCGCTTTAGGATATATCACGTCTCTCGCGGGCCTCTATTTCTTTTACGCACTCGCAGGCACAGGAGCCGCCATTATTTATGGCGGAAGCATTGCGGTGGCGATCAGGTGGTTTAAGGACAAAAGAGGGCTGGCTGCAGGAATTATTGCAGCAGGATTCGGTGCAGGATCCGCGCCCTTTATCCCCTTCATCGGCTGGCTCCTGAAGGCCTATGGCTATCAAACGGCCTTCATAGTGACGGGCATCATTCAGGGAATAATCATTCTCGTTGTTTCCCAGCTTCTCAAATATCCTCCCGGCGACACCGGAGCTCATGCGGCAGCTGCCAATAAAGCAGATTCAAGCAGGGGGTTCAATCCCTTTGAAATGCTCAGGACGGGGCAGTTCTATCTTATCTATCTCATGTTTTGCTGTATGACAACCGGCGGTCTTCTTATCACGGCCCAGACAAAGCCTTACGGCAAAGATATCGGCATCGCGGCTTGGGTAGTCATTATTGCCGTGACGGTTGACCGCGTTTCGAACGGATTGGGCCGTATCGGGTGGGGAGGCATTTCCGACAAATTCGGACGTGAAAATACCATGGCTGCGGTATTCATTGCAAATGGCATCT
>Ga0335085_10004723_pt1 | contig 22343 bp, 18 predicted proteins | sample Lox_Sample_45_FD_206712 | JGI IMG/M metagenome (GOLD analysis project Ga0335085, IMG submission 206712) | Soil microbial communities from Loxahatchee National Wildlife Refuge, Florida, United States - Lox_Sample_4.5 | ecosystem: Environmental > Terrestrial > Soil > Wetlands | place: USA...
GGCAACGCGACCTTTATAGCGAAGATCCAAGCGGCGTGACGTTTCTGACGCCGACCTTGTTCCGCGCCACCATCGCACTGCCGGCCCAGGTGCCGACCGGCAACTACACGGTTGACGTCAAGCTGTTTGCAAGCGGCAATCTTGTTGCGCAGACCGACTTAACCTTCGAGATCGCCAAGTTCGGCTTCGAGCAGTTCGTGGTCAATGCTGCGCGCGATCACGGTCTGCTCTACGGATTTGCGACTGCGCTGATGGCGCTGATGACCGGGTGGATCGCAAGCGTGGCGTTTCGGCGGGATTAATTCGCTGGCAACGGCGGGCGGCTAATCCGGCAGGCACCGCTCTGCGGTGATGGCGAAGAGGCGCCGCTCGCCGAGCATGTGCGCGGTAAACGAAAGCGTCTCGAACAGACCGAAGATCGCGCGGTTGCGGACGTTGAGGCCGCCGGCGTAGGCGCCGAATGCCGGCATGACCAGCCGGCGGCCGTCGGTGGCGAAACAGCGCCGGCTCATCGCGCGTCCGCGCTGCGCCACGCGTGCAACGGGATGCAAATGACCGGCGATTTCGCCATCGCACGGCCGCTCGGACGGTGCGTGGCGGAGCGTCAGCGGACCAAGCGCCAATACATCGGCGTAGCTTCCGCCGATGCCGTCAGGAAGATTGGGATCGTGATTGCCTGCAATCCAGATCCAATCGCGTCCGCGCTGGAGGAGCTTGAGCGCGGCTCGATCCGCGCTCGACATGCGCAACGGTCCGTGATCGTCGTGGAAGTTGTCGCCCAGGGCGACCACCAGGCGCGGCGCGTAGCGTTCGATGAGGTGCGCGAGACGTGCCAAAGTAGCCGCTGTGTCGTAGGGAGGAAGCAGTACACCGCGTGCGGCGAAGGCCGAGCCCTTTTCCAGATGAAGGTCAGCGACGAGAAGGAGCTGCTCGTCCGGCCAATACAGCGCCCCGGCGCAATCGGCGAGCAGGGTCACATCACCGAGGACGACCGAGCCGGATTTCGGCGCGCGCTCGTCTTCCGAATTCCCGCTGGTGCGGGGATGAGGGGCAAAAGCACCAGCGCTCATTGCATCGCCTCCTTGACCAGTTCAGCTTCCGCCTCGGCGAGCAGCGAATCGGCGGCCTCGCCGTAAACCATCTCGCGCCCGATCTCCAGCATCACCGGCACGGCGAGCGGCGACACATGGTCGAGGGCTTTATGAATGATTCGCCCCCTGATGCGCGAGAGCATTTCGGATACCCGGCGAACATCCAGGAGCCCGGTCGCGGCGTCGGCGCGGGCGGCGCGCAGGAGAATGTGGTCGGGCTGGTGGCTGCGCAGCACGTCATAAACGAGGTCGGTCGAGATCGTGACCTGCCTCCGGGATTTTTCCTGCCCCGGGAAGCGGCGCTCGATCAATCCGGCAATGATCGCGCAATTCCGGAACATCCGCTTCATCAGGGCTGATTCGGCGAGCCAGGCTTCGAGGTCGTCGCCGAGCATGTCTTCGTCGAATAGCGCTGCGAGCGACAGATCCCCGCGCTCGATGCGCTGACCGACGTCGCCAAGGCCCCAGACAGCCAGCGCATACTCGTTGGCGACGAAACCCATAGGCCGGAGCCGTGCGCGTTCAAGGCGTCGCGTCAGCAGCATGCCGAGCGTCTGATGCGCCAGTCGGCCCTCAAACGGATAGCAGAGAAGATAGTGCTTGTTGGCACGCGGAAACGTTTCCACCAGGAGCTCGTATTGGCCCGGCATTCGCGAGCGCCACTCCTGGATTTCGAGCCACTCGCGGACCTGCGCCGGCAGGTCCCGCCACTCCTGCGGATGCGCGATGATTCCGCGCACGCGCGCGGCGAGATACGTCGAGAGCGGAAATTTCCCGCCCTCGTAGGCCGGCACCTTGGGATCTTCGGCGGCAGAGCGCGAGACGTAAACCTCGTCCTCGACCAAAGCCTCGTATTTGAGAATCTCGCCGGCAAAAACAAAAGTGTCGCCCGGCACCATGGTTTCGATGAAATACTCTTCGACTTCGCCCAAAAGGCGTCCGCCGCGGGGAATAATCTTCGAGGCGCGCGAGCGAACCAGGCGGACTTTCAGCATGTCGGCCTCGACGATGGTGCCGATGTTGAGCCGATAGCGCTGCGCGACGTTGGGGTTGGTGATGCGCCAGCGTCCGTCCTTGCCTTCCCGGATTCGGGCAAAGCGGTCGTAGGCTTTGAGCGCATAGCCGCCGGTGGCAACGAAGTCGACCACGGCGTCGAAGTCGGGGCGCGTCAGGCCAGAGTAGGGGGCGGCGGTTTTCACCTCGGCGTAAAGGTCATCGCTGAAGAACGGCTCGCCGCAGGCGCAGCCAAGCACGTGCTGCGCCAGCACATCGAGCGCGCCAACCCGCAGCGGGGGCGTATCCTGGGCATTCTCGGCGATCGCATCGAGCGCGGCGCGGCATTCGAGCACTTCGAAGCGATTGGCGGGAATGAGCACGCCTTTCGACGGCTCATCCATCCGGTGATTGGCGCGGCCGATGCGCTGCAGGATGCGCGAGGCGCCTTTCGGCGCGCCAACATTGATCACGAGATCGACGTTGCCCCAGTCGATGCCGAGGTCGAGCGAGGAGGTGCACACCACGGCGCGCAGACGGCCGCCCGCCATCGCCGCTTCGACTTTGCGCCGCTGGGCGACATCGAGCGAGCCGTGATGCAGCGCGATGGCGAGATTGTCGTCGTTGATATGCCAGAGCTGTTGAAAGATCGCCTCAGCCTGACTGCGGGTGTTGACGAACACCAGCGTCGTCTGATGCGCGTGAATGAGCCGGTAGATTTCATCAAGCGCGTGCCGCGCCGAATGCCCTGCCCACGGTAGCCGCTCGCGGGTGTCAAGCATGCTGACATTCGGCGGCGCGCCGGCTTCGGCGACAATGAGATCGGCAGTCACTTGTGCCGCCGCGTCGTCGCGTTGCGGCACCATGAAGCGGGCGAGTTCCGCGGGCTCGGCTACGGTCGCCGAGAGACCGACGCTGGTGAGGTTTTCCGCCAGCCGGAACAGGCGGGCAAGGCCGAGCGAAAGCAGGTCGCCACGCTTCGATGTAACCAGCGCATGCAATTCGTCGAGGATTACGCGCTTAAGCGAGCCAAACAGATAGGGCGCATCCGCGGAAGCGAGCAGCAGCGCCACCTGCTCCGGCGTCGTCAGTAGAATCTCCGGCGGATCGCGGCGCTGGCGCTGACGTTTAGACGTCGGCGTGTCACCGGTGCGGGTCTCGATCCGGATCGGTAGCTTCATCTCGGCGACTGGCGCCTCGAGATTGCGCGCGATGTCGACGGCGAGCGCCTTCAGCGGCGAGATGTAGAGCGTGTGCAGTCCGCCGTCACGGCGGACATCGCGACCAACTGAGATCAGTTTTCGTTTTTCTGCTGCGGTGCCCGCGGGGGCGGCAGATGCAGCGCCGCTCAGTTCCACAAGGCTCGGAAGAAAGCCCGCGAGTGTCTTGCCGCCACCGGTCGGAGCGATCAGAAGAACTGAGCGGTGCGACTGCGCTCTTGCCAAAAGTTCAAGCTGGTGGGTGCGCGGTACCCAGCCGCGGCTGGCGAACCAGCGCGCGAAAACATCCGGCAGAACTGCAGCGCGCTCGATAACGGTCACGCATGAGAACTAGCGGGTAGTTGCACGGCGGTCGAGGGCTGTGCAACCACGACCAGGCTGTCGACGGGCACGCCCTTTTCGCTTCGAACCGCTGCCTTCGCGATTGACGCCGGCGCGAGGCCGACTTCCGCCAGCACGCGCCGAACGTACGGTTCGCCGTGGGCATAACGCAGCGTCGGCAGGAGTTTCACTCCGTCGTCGGAATGGGTCTCGACCGTGAATGCGAACAAGCCTCCGGCCGAAAGTACGCGCGTAACGCCAGCCATGATCGGCGCCAAGTTGCTCACGTAGACGAACACATCGGCAGCGATGACGAGATCAAATTTCTCTGCGTCTGCGGTGCCATCTGAAAGAACCGACATGAGGTCAGCGGTGATGAGACGATTGTAGAGATCTTTGGCCGCCGCCTGTGCGACCATCGCCGGGGAGAGGTCGACGCCAACAAGCCGATCGACCACAGCGCGAAAAGCGGCGCCGCCAAGACCGGTTCCGCAACCAAGGTCGAGCATGGAACCAAAGTGCAGCTGGCGTTGCGCCGTTTGCATGGTTTTTTCGATCGCCTCGCGGAGCAGTACCGGTCCGCAATAAGCGAGGCGCTCGGTGAGTGCCGTGTCGTAGCGCGCGGCGTATTGGTCGAACAGCCGCCGCACGTAGGTTTCGCTCATTGCCGGCGTGGCGTCGCCCGCGCCGAGCCGTGCGAGGTGAAGCCGGGCGCCGTGGTAGTCTTGGGAGTCCGCATCGCGGGCTCGCTCAAATGCTGCGATTGCGCCGCTCCGATCGCCGAGCCGGTCGCGGATGGCGCCAAGGGCGAACCAGGCGGTGGCAAAACGTGGCGCGAGCTCCACGGTCTGCAGCAGAACATCCGCGGCGCCGCCAAAATCGCCGCGCGCGGCCTGGTCGAGTGCCCACTTGTAGCGCCGGTCGGCGATCAGATCGCCGGAGGAGACGAAAAGCGGTCCAGTGTCGGCCATGGCGTGCTCGCGTCCAGAAACGAAATGCCTATTAATGACTCTCCATGCGACCTGAAGACATCCTGGTGCCGACGCCACCCGGCCTGTGCTGCAAGCTCGGTTCCTTCCATATCGATCCGACACGGCCGGTTGAGCGGGCGTTGATCACCCACGCTCATTCCGACCACGCGCGCGCCGGCCATGGCGCGGTGCTGGCGACGCAGGAAACGCTCGATCTGATGCGGCTGCGTTACGGCGAGAACTTTGCCGGCACGACCCAGGCGATCGGCTACGGCGAAAGCGTCAGCCTCGGCGGCGTCAAGGTCACGTTCCGTCCCGCCGGCCATGTGCTCGGATCGGCCCAGATCGCGGTCGAGGCGAACGGTCTGCGCATTGTTGCTTCGGGTGACTACAAGGACGTCGCTGATCCGACCTGCGTGCCGTTCGAACTCATCCCGTGCGATGTCTTCATCACCGAGGCGACATTTGCTCTGCCGGTGTTCCGGCACGGCGACCCCAAGGGCGAGATCGCCAAGCTTCTGCATTCGGTCGCCGTGTTTGCGGAGCGTGCTCATCTCGTCGGTGCTTATTCGCTCGGCAAGGCGCAGCGCGTGATCGCGCTATTGCGACAAGCCGGCCACGCCGCGCCGATTTACTTGCATGGCGCCATGGAAAAAATCACGACCTATTACGCCGGGCGTGGCATTCCGCTTGGCGAGATCCGCATTGTGCGCGGGGCCGCCAAGGCGGAGCTCGCCGGCACGATCATACTGTGCCCGCCTTCGGCGCTGAGCGATCTGTGGGCGCGCCGCTTTCCCGATCCGGTCACCGCATTTGCTTCCGGGTGGATGCGCATTCGTGCGCGTGCGCGGCAATACGGGGTCGCCTTGCCGCTGGTGATTTCCGATCACGCCGACTGGCGCGGTCTTACCGCGACGATTGCGGCGACCGGCGCCGGCGAAATCTGGGTCACACACGGCCAAGAGGATGCGCTGGTCCATTGGTGCGCGACGCAAGGATTGAAAGCGCGCCCGCTCGACATCGTCGGCTATGGCGATGAGGAAGACGAAACCGTTCCCTCCCCGCAAGGCGAGGGCGAAAGTATCGACGGTCCGGAAGCATGAACCGCTTCGCCGAACTTTTAGACCGCCTCACCTATGAGCCGGCGCGAAACGCCAAACTGCGGCTGTTGACGGATTACTTCCGCTCAACGCCCGATCCCGAACGCGGTTGGGCGCTAGCGGCACTGACCGGGGCGCTGAGCTTTCCCCATGCCAAGCCGGGCCTCATTCGCAATCTGATCGCCGAGCGCACCGATCCGGTGTTGTTCGAACTGTCCTACGATTACGTTGGCGATCTCTCTGAAACGGTCGCGCTGATGTGGCCGGCGCAGAATTCCCCGTCGCCAGTAAACGGTGACGGGGAAGAACTGTCGCTAACCTCTGTCGTCGAGACCCTCTTCACGCTCGGCAAGATACAGCTGCCGGCAAGGCTGGCAGGCTGGCTCGATGCACTCGACGAGACCGGGCGCTGGGCGCTGATCAAACTTGTGACCGGCGGTTTGCGCATTGGCGTGTCGGTCCGGCTCGCCAAAGCCGCCGTGGCGGCGCTTGGCGCTATCGACGCCCAGGACATCGAGCTGCTTTGGCCCGGCCTGTCGCCGCCTTACGTCGAGTTGTTCGCCTGGCTCGAAGGCCGCGCTGACAAGCCGGCCAGCACCGATCCGGCGCCGTTCCGGCCAGCCATGCTGGCGCATGCGCTCGACGAGCCGGACCTTGCGACGCTCGTGCCGGCCGAGTTCATGGCCGAATGGAAATGGGACGGCATTCGCGTGCAGGCCGTCGCCGCGGCGCGCGACGGCGGCACGATCGCGCGGCTCTATTCGCGGACTGGCGAGAATATTTCCAAGAGCTTTCCCGATCTGACCGATGCCCTGCATTTGCCCGGCGCCATCGATGGCGAGCTCCTGATCATGCGCGATCGGCGCGTGCAAACGTTCAACGTCTTGCAGCAGCGACTCAATCGCAAGAGTGTCACGGCGAAACTGATGGCCGAGTTTCCCGCTCATCTGCGCGCCTACGATCTGCTTGCCGAAGGCGATGAAGATTTGCGCGGGCTTCCGTTTGTCACCCGCCGCGCGCGGCTCGAAGCGTTTATCGCGCGCCTCAATGAACCCCGCGTTGACCTTTCCCCCCTCGTCAGCTTCGCCAGCTGGGACGATCTCGCCACCGCGCGTAACGATCCGGCGGCGGCCGGCGCAGGGGCCGATGCCGATGCGGTCGAAGGCATCATGCTTAAGCGGCGCGATGGGCTCTATGTTCCCGGCCGTCCGAAGGGCCCTTGGTGGAAATGGAAGCGCGATCCATTCATCGTCGATGCGGTGCTGATGTACGCACAGCGCGGCCACGGCAAGCGCTCCTCGTATTATTCCGACTACACGTTCGGCGTCTGGACGCGCGGCGACCAGGGCGACGAACTGGTGCCGGTCGGCAAAGCCTATTTCGGCTTTACAGATGAGGAACTATTGCAGATCGACCGCTTCGTCCGCCGCAATACTGTCGACCGGTTTGGTCCGGTTCGCGAGGTCGTGCACGAGGCGGGTGAGGGGTTGGTGCTTGAGGTTGCCTTCGAGGGGCTGCAACGTTCGAGCCGGCATAAATCCGGGTTGGCAATGCGGTTTCCGCGGATCAACCGGCTGCGTTGGGACAAGCCGCCGGGAGAGGCCGACCGGCTGGAGCGACTCGAGACAATATTGGCAGGCATCGAGGCGGGGCGTCCATCGTGAGCCGATCACTGCGGCGGCGCTCGCTGCCGGCAGAACTTCGTCGCGGCCGCCTCAGCGATCTCGACGACCTGATTGCGCTAGAGAACGCCGTATTCACGGTTGATCTGGTTTCAAAGCGAAGCTTTCGTCATTTCCTCGCCTCGCGAAACGCGGCCGTCATCGTCGCCGAGGAAGGCGGAAAGCTCGCGGGTTATGCGCTGGTGCTCTATCGGTCGCGCTCCCGCTTGGCCCGATTGTACTCGATCGCGGTCGCCCCCCATATCGGCAGATGCGGCGTCGGGCCGCTGCTCTTGGCGGCTGCCGAGGATGATGCGCGGCGGCATCGGCGCCGATCGATGCGGCTCGAAGTCCACCAGCACAACACCCGGGCGATCGCGCGCTATGAGAAATCGGGCTACCGCCTGTTCGGCCGGCATCCCGACTATTATGACGATCATGCGACGGCGCTGCGTTTTGAGAAGCCTCTCGCCGTCACAACCCGGCGGGGTCGAGCTCCGGAGAAAAAATCTGGCTCCGGCGTGCGAATCGGTTTTGATGGTGGACAGCGCGGACGAAACGGTCGCCACTCGGCTCGCTTTTAGCTATGACACCTTGTGCTAGCCTGACCCCGTACGCATGATCGGCTCAAATCCGCGCGGCGCTTTCTTCCCGGAAGGGATCCGTCCATGACCGGCTGGGTCATTCTTGTCGACCAGCCCCGCGACCTGCCGAATGCGGAGACCCCGCACAAGGTCATCACCACGACCGAATACCTGGCGCGGCCTCGTCTGTTTGAGATGGCGCGGCCGAAGCTTGTCAACCTTGCTCGCTCCTACGCTTATCAGTCCAAAGGCTACTACGCCTCGCTGCTCGCCGAGGCGCGCGGCCATCGCGTCGTGCCGACCGTCGAAACCATGCTGGAACTGCGCGAGCAGAAGCTCTACGAGTACGCGCTGCCTGATCTGGAAGATGAACTTAATCGCTGCGCCCGGCGAGCCGATTTCCAGCCCGATAACGAGATGCGGCTGCTGGTTTGCTTCGGCATCGCCCGCGATCAACGTTTTGAGTCGTTTGGCCGGCTGTTGTTCGACATGTTCCGTTGCCCGGCGCTGGAAGTCACCGTCGAACCGGGCGACTGGCTGTCAATTGACCGCATTCGTCCGCGCAACATCACCCGGCTTGCCAATGGCGAAGGCGAATTTTTCCGCCAGTCGCTGCACAATCACACCAAGCGCGAATGGCGCGATCCTAAAGCGCGATCGATAGCCAAATACGATCTCGCGGTGCTTTACGATCCGAACGAAAAGACCGCACCCTCGTCGGCCGCCTCGATCAAACATTTTGCTCGTATTGCCGACAAGATGTCGGTCGACGTCGAGCCAATCACCAAGCGCCAGCTCGCGGAGCTTGCCGAATTCGACGGCCTGTTCATCCGCGAAACCACGTCGATCGACAATCACACCTATCGCTTCGCCCGCCGCGCCTGGCAGGAAGGCATGCCGGTGATTGACGATCCGATCTCGATGATCCGCTGCACCAACAAAGTGTTCCTGATGGAGCTGTTGCAGCAGAACCAGGTGCCGACGCCGCCGACTGTCATCCTCGCCGAAGACACCGACCTCGACAAAGCGATCGACGAGCTTGGCCTGCCGATGGTGGTGAAAATTCCGGACGGTTCATTCTCGCGCGGCGTCCACAAGATCGAGTCCGCGGCCGAGTTCGCGCGCGTCGCCGATGAACTGTTCGAAGAAACCGACCTGGTGCTGGCGCAGAAATTCCTGCCAACCGAATTTGACTGGCGGGTCGGTATTCTCGCCGGCGAGCCGCTATTCGTCTGCCAATACCGCATGGCGCGCGGCCACTGGCAGGTGGTTAAATACCGGCCGGACGGTTCGTCGCGCGAAGGCGGATTCCGCGCCTTTGGTCTCGATCAGGCGCCGTGCGAGGTGATCGATCTCGCGGTTCGGGCCGCGCGGCCGATCGGTGACGGTTTCTACGGCGTCGACCTCAAGCAGACCGACCACGGCATCATTGTCATGGAGGTCAACGACAACCCCAGCCTCGAACACGGCATCGAGGACGCCGTCGGCAAGGACGAGGTCTGGATGCGCGTTTTGCGCTGGTTCATCGACCGCTTTGAGCAATAGTTGATGGCACTACCGCGCAGCAGCTTTGGCGGAAGCCTTTGTCACTTCCTCCAGCGGCCAGCGGGCGCGCGGAGCGGTGTCGAGCGGATCGGTGAGCCCCAGCGCCAGCCGTTCGGCGCCGGCCCAGGCGATCATGGCGCCGTTGTCAGTGCACAATGCCGGCGGCGGCGCTACGAGCGCCACGCCGACCTCGAAGGCGACACGGTGCAAGACTTTGCGAATCGCCTGGTTCGCCGCCACGCCGCCGGCGCAGACGAGCGCCGTTGGCGTGCCGACGCGCTCGCGAAAGATCCGCAACCCGATGCGCAACCGGTCCATGATCACGTCGCTCACCGCCTGTTGAAACGACGCGCAGAGGTCGGCGACATCCTGGTCGCTCAAGGGCGCGATTTTTTGCGCTTCAAGGCGCAGCGCGGTCTTGAGACCTGACAGCGAGAAATTGGCGTCATCGCGGCCGGCCATAGGTCGGGGGAGCGCAAAACGTTTAGGGTCGCCGTTCGCCGCCTCCTTTTCGACCAGCGGCCCACCCGGGAAACCGAGGCCGAGCAGCTTGGCGGTCTTGTCGAAGGCTTCGCCGATCGCATCATCGACCGTGCCGCCAAGCCGCACATAGTCGCCGACGCCAAGCACCCCGAGGATTTGGGTATGGCCGCCGGATGCGAGGAACAAGCAGTAAGGGAACGGCGTCGCGTCGGTAAGCCGCGCCGTGAGCGCATGCGCTTCCAGGTGGTTGACCGCGATCAGCAGCTTGTCGCTGACCAGTGCAATCGCCTTTGCGGTCGTCAGCCCGACAATGACGCCGCCGATCAAGCCCGGTCCTGCCGCGGCGGCCACGCCGTCCAGTGAGGCGAAAGAGACCTGTGCTTCGCGCATCGCTGCGGCGATGATCGAATCCAGCGCCTCGACATGGGCGCGCGCGGCGATTTCCGGTACGACGCCGCCGAAAGCGGCGTGTTCGCTGATCTGAGACAGCACAACATTGGACAGGATGCGGCCGCGCGCATCACCGGTCCGCTCGACCAGGGCGGCGGCGGTTTCGTCGCAGGTGGTTTCAATGCCGAGAACGATCATCGGTGTACTATGACATGACCTTGCGCCACTGCGCGCGGCGTAGCACCTGAAGGTCCGATGACACAATCCGCCAGCCAGCAATCAGCCCTGCGCATCGGCTCGCGCGGCTCGCCACTGGCGCTGGTGCAGGCGCGCGAGGTGCAAAGCCGGCTCGCCGCGGCGGCGGGACTGGAAGCGGAGCGGATAACGATCGAAATCATCCGCACCACTGGCGACCTAATCCTGGATCGGCCATTGGCCGACGCTGGCGGCAAGGGACTTTTCGCCAAGGAAATCGAGGAGATGCTGCTCGCCGGCAAAATCGACCTCGCGGTGCATTCAGCCAAGGATCTGCCGACCGAACTGCCGGCGGGGCTGCTGCTTGCGGGTTTTCTGCCGCGCGAGGACCCGCGCGACGCTTTTATCAGCCGCAAGGCCAAGACGTTCGGCGAACTGTCGGTGGGTGCAGTCGTCGGGACTGCTTCGCCACGGCGGCAGGCCTTTGTCAGGCGGCTCCGGCCGGATGTCGGCATCGCAATGCTGCGCGGCAATGTTGAAACCCGGCTGCGCAAGCTCGATGCCGGCGAAGTCGACGCCACGCTGCTCGCGGTCGCGGGCCTCAAGCGGCTCGGGCTGCTTTCGGCCGCCACTGCGATTCTCGGTCCTGAGGAGTTTCTGCCGGCGGTAGGGCAGGGCGCGATTGCCATTGAGACGCGAGCCGATGACACCCGCACCCGTGCGCTCGTCGCGCTGATCGACGATGCCGAAACAGCAACGGCTCTTGCCGCCGAGCGCGCTTTTCTCGCCGTTCTCGACGGCTCGTGCCGCACCCCGATAGGCGGTCACGCGAGACTGCACGAAGGATTGCTTTACTTCCGCGGTATGATCGTCAAACCGGACGGCAGCGAGGCGTTTGAAGCAGTGCGCGAGGGCCGCCGCGAAGACGCGGCCAAGCTTGGCGCCGATGCTGGCCGCGAGTTGCGCGAACGCGCCAGCGCCGATTTCTTTGTTCGGACCTGACGATGCGGTTGCTCGTAACGCGGCCCGAACCCGATGCGGAACGAACCGCGACGGGGTTACGCGCTCGCGGGCATACCGTCACCATCGCGCCGCTTTTGCACGTCGAGACATTGGCGGATGCGGAATTGGGCGCGGGGCCATGGGCGGCAATCCTCGTCACCAGCGCCAACGCCGCGCGCGCGATCGCCGCACACAAACGCGTCGCGGAACTCCGGCCATTGCCGGTGCTAGCGGTTGGCGAGCGCAGCGCCGACGCGATGCGCTCCGCAGGCTTTGCCGATGTCAGCTCGGCCGAGGGAGCTGCTAACGATCTAACGAGACTCGTCGCCGAGCGGTTGAAACACGGTGAGCCGCTCCTTTATCTTGCCGGCGCAGCTCGCTCCTCAGACATTGCGGCCGATCTTGCCAAGCAAAACTTTCTTGTCCGAACTGTCGTGGTCTATCGCGCAGTCCAGACAAATGCCCTGCCTGCCGTTGCGGTTGAAGTCTTGAAAGGCAGCGTCGACGGCGTGCTGCATTTCTCTCGCCGCAGCGCGGAGGCATACGTGAAAGCCACACTCGCCGCCGGTCTGTCCGAAGCCGCTATCAAAAAGCCGGTTCACTTTTGTTTGTCCGGTGGGATAGTGCAGCCACTTACTGAAGCCGGCGCCGTGGATATTCGCATCGCCAGGGTGCCGTCCGAGGCGGCGTTGCTCGAACTCGTCGCTGCGGTCTGAACCCGCAATTTCGCGTCTTGCCAGTATCCGGCTGACGTGTTGCCGCCATCGCATCTGCGTACTATGCCGTGGCGAATGAGCGACCAACGGGTCGAATCGGTCGGTTCCGACTTGGAGAAAGTATGACGAGCGAGTCCGACAGCACACCGCGCCGACGGCCGCCGACTATCGATCTGACGGCGAAGGAGGTTGAAACGGCGCCTGGGACTCCCGCGCGGGATTCCGCCGCAGCGGAATCGACGCCAGCCGGCGCCTCGCGCGCCAGCCGGAGTCCTGTCGGCAGTGCTATCCCCTATGTCATCGGCGCCGGCGTCGGCGCGGTTCTGGTGGCAGCGATCATTGCCGGAATTTGGTTTGGCGGGTTGGTTCCGGTGCGCGAGGCTCCGCGAGAAACGGCGACTGCCGGGACGCCTGCGGCAAATGCGGCAGGCAGCACGGACGAGATTTCCTCCCGTCTTGAGAAAATCCAGGAAGCGTTGAAGACGCCGCATGTCGACGAGGCCGTAGTCAATCGTATCGCGGCGGCGGAAGCCCAAACCAAGGCGCTCAGCGATCAACTCTCCGCACTCGCGCACCGCGTCGATGATGTCGCAGCAACTTCGCAGGCCGCTTTGGCGCAAGCCAAAGCTGCCGCGTCTGCCGCGGAGGGAGCAAAGAATGCTGCGCGAGCGGCCGCGCAGCATGCCGATCTGGATGCACTTGCCCAGCGCATTACGGCGCTTGAAAGCGCGATCAAATCACTTGGCTCGGAGCTGACGCAACGGACGTCCAGAGCCGACGACCGCGCCACGCGGGTGACCGTCGCCGCCGAAGCGCTGCGCGCGACGGTCGAACGTGGGGCGCCCTATCAAGCGGAGTTGGCGGCGGTGAAATCGCTCGGCGTGGAGGAGCCGGCGTTGGCGCCACTGGTTCCGTTCGCCGCCGAAGGAGTGCCGAGCGGCGCGTTACTCAGCCGCGAATTCGTGGCGCTGACGCCGTCTCTGTTGCAAGCATCCGCGACACCGTCGCGCGACGGCTCTCTCCTGGGAAGGTTAGAGGCGCGCGCGCAAAATCTGGTCCGCATCACCCCGGTCGATGCCCCGGCGGGCGATGACGTGTCCGCGATCGTCGCCCGCATCAACAATGACGTCGCGCGCGGTGATTTTGCGGCGGCACTCGCCGGTGTCGCCTCGTTGCCTGAGCGGGCACGATCGGCGGCGCAAGGCTGGGCCAAGAAAGTCGAGGCGCGGGACGCGGCGTTCGCGGCGAGCCGGCGCATTGCCGCCGATGCGCTCGCTGCCCTCGGCAGGCCGGTATCACAATGATCCGCGTCGTCTTTTTTCTGCTTGTGGTCGGCGCGCTTGCCCTTGGCGCGGCCTGGCTCGCCGATCGTCCCGGCGACGTGGTCGTCACCTGGCAAGGCATGCGGATCGAAACCTCGCTCATGGTGCTGGCCGCGGCGATCTTGGCCGCCATGGCGGTGCTTGCAGTCATTTGGACCCTTCTTCGCGCGATTTTCAGCTCGCCGTTTATCTTTCGCCGGCATCTTCATCGTCGCCGTGGTGAGCGCGCCTATGAGGCGATTTCGCGCGGTCTGATCGCCGTCGGCTCAGGCGACCTCGTTGCCGCGCGCCAGCACGCCGCCGAAGCCAAACGCATCGCGCCGGCTGAACCATTGGCGCTGTTCCTCAGCGCACAATCGGCGCAGCTTGCCGGTGATCGTGAAACGGCGGATGCGGCCTTTCGTGCCATGGCAAGCCGCGCCGATACCAAGGCGCTCGGCCTGCATGGACTTTTCGTCGAGGCCCGTCGCCGTCACGATCACGTCAGTGCGCACGCGTTTGCAGAGGAAGCGGCTCGGGTTAATCCGTCGCTTGGCTGGGCCGGCAAGGCGGTGCTTGAATTCCGTTGCGCCACCGGTGATTGGGCCGGCGCGCTGGCGCTGCTGGAAGCCAACGAGCGTGCGCTCGACAAGGACAGCTATCGCCGCCAGCGGGCCGTGATGCTGACGGCACGGGCGCGGGCCACCGAGGAAACCGATCGCGACAATGCCAAGGCCTTTGCGCTCGAAGCGGCAAAGCTCGCGCCGACTTTTGTGCCGGCAGCGACGATTGCCGGCCGCATGCTTGCCGAGGGTGGCGAGCTGCGCAAGGCAACGCGGGTGCTGGAGAAAGCGTGGCGGGCCAATCCGCATCCCGATCTCGCCCAGGTGTTCTCCGACCTGCGCTTCGGCGATACAGCGCGCGACCGGCTCAAGCGCATCGAAGGGCTGGTGAAGAAAATGCCCAGTCACATCGAGGGCGCGCTGGCGCTCGCGCGCGCCGCGATCGATGCGCAGGAATTCGGCAAGGCGCGCGCTGCGCTTGCCTCCTATCTCGCCGTGCCGACCAAGCGAGTCGCGCTGCTGATGGCCGAATTGGAGCGGGCCGAGAGCAACGACGAAGGACGTGCCCGCGAATGGATCGCTCGCGCGTTGCACGCCGCGCCCGATCCGGCTTGGACGGCCGATGGTCACGTCTCCGATCGCTGGTTGCCGGCGTCGCCGAGCGGCCGCCTCGACGCTTTCGAATGGCGCGTGCCCGTGACCGGCATCACGAGTACTGCGCCGGTGATCGAACCCGAAGCTTCCGTCTCCGTGGCTGCACCGGTCGCTCCCGCAAGCGAACTCGCCGCCGGCAGCGCACCGATGCTTGAGGAGAAAGTGGAAACTTTACCTCCCACGCCGACGCCCGCGGCTACCGCGCCGGCTCAACGTCGCGTCGGCGCGGCACAGCCGAAGCCGGAAGCCGTAATCCCGCTCGTTCACGCGCCGGACGATCCAGGCCCCGAGGCCGACGTAGTCGAAGACATCGAACCGCAGCGGGATCCGCAGAGCAGCGGTTGGCGGAAGATGTTCGAGCGGAAAATGTTCGAATGAGCTTCAGCGCGAGCGAAGCAATCCGATTTCACTACTCGGCGCACAGCTGCTCATTGCCGGTTGCAAAACCGCGCTTTTTCATGCATTATAATTCATGCGTTATGATGCATCAGAGCGATAATCGGTGGCCAATCCGACGCCAACGGCTACGCTCGCTCAAGCGGCCGGCCGCGTTCCAACCGGCGGCGATCTTGCGCAAACGACTGCTTTCCTTGCCGCCATCGGGCGTGAGGTGCGAAAGAACCGCGCCAAGCGCGGTATGACCCGCCGCCAGCTGGCTCAGGCGTCCGGCACCTCGGAGCGGTATTTGGCGCAAATCGAGAGCGGCGCCGGTAATCCCTCGGTCAGCGTGTTGCGGGCGATCGCGCAAGCGCTCGATCTTTCGGCTTCGGTGCTGCTGCCGGAGACGGGTGCCCGTTCCGCAGAACTCGGCTCGATCCTCGATCTTGTGGCGCAGCTGCCGGAAAAGGAATTACCGGCGTTGGCCAAAGAGCTTGCCGCGCGCGTCGCGCGCGCCGGCGGCGCTGATCGCGGTCAGCGCATTGCGCTTGTCGGTTTGCGTGGGGCCGGCAAATCGACGCTCGGCCGAATGCTCGCGCAGCATCTCGACTGGCCGTTCCTTGAACTCGATCGTCGCGTCGCCGAGGATTATGGCGCCAGCGTTCCCGACCTGATCGAGATGGCCGGCATGGCGACGTTCCGCCGTCACGAGCGCGATGCGCTCGATCGCGTCATCGTAGGCCACGAGTCAGCCATCATCACTACAGCCGGCGGAATTGTTTCGAACCCGGAGACCTACGCGCTCCTTCTGCGCCGGACCCACACGGTGTGGATCAAAGCGCGGCCCGACGAGCACATGAGCCGCGTGATGGCGCAGGGCGATTTTCGCCCCATGGCGCAGAACCGTGCCGCCATGGCCGACCTGGTGGCGATCCTTGAAGCGCGGCGTACCGACTATGCGCGCGCCGAAGCCGAGCTCGACACTTCGGGCGACGCGGTCGAGCAGAGCTTCGCCAAACTTCTGCGCATCGTTACGCCATTCACGCGCGAGCCGCACCCGTGACGCTCGCCGCCAGTCTTCTAGATTCGGGCTTTCTCGAGCTGCCGCCGATGCGGCTCGAATATCGCATGATCGGGCCCCGGCCGGACGCAGCGCCGACTATCGTCATGCTGCATGAGGGGCTCGGCTCCGTCGGACTATGGCGCGCGTTTCCGGAACAGTTGGCTGCCGCGACTGGCGCTGGCGTCTTCCTCTACTCACGCGCGGGCTATGGCAAATCCGATCCGGTAAGGCAGCCGCGCTCGATCAACTTCATGAACGAGGAAGCGCTCGATGTGCTGCCGCGTGTGCTTGAGGCCATCGGCTTCCAGCGCGGCATCCTATTCGGTCACAGCGACGGCGCCTCGATCGTGACGATCTACGCCGGCGGCGTCCAGGATCATCGGGTGCGCGGCCTCGTGCTCGTGGCGCCGCATTTCTTCACCGAGCCGACCGGGCTTGCCGCGATCCGCCGCACCCGCGACGAATTCGCCGCCGGCGTTTTGCGTGAGAAACTGACGCGTTGGCATGCCGACGTCGATGGCGCGTTCCGCTCCTGGGTTGGGCCGTGGCTCGATCCGGAATTTGAGAAGTGGGACATCACCGAAGCGCTTGGCTACATCCGGGTTCCGGTTCTGGTCGTGCAGGGCGCCGACGACGAATACGGTACGCTGCGGCAGGTCGAAGCGGTGCGCGAGGAGTGTTACTGCCCGGTCGAGACGGTCGTGCTGCCAGGAGCTCGCCACTCGCCACATCGGGACGCGCCCGAGGCGGCGCTTGAAGCGACCGCCGGCTTCATCAATCGGTTGCTGCGCGACCACCACGAAAGCGATCGGCCGAGCGATTCCGGGGTTGCGGCCTGATGCATTATAGTGCATATAAGCGCGGGAAACGTTCATGCATTATAATACAGCCGAAGGTGCGCTTTAATGGGCGATGCGCAGCACGCAGCTGAGCGCCCGCTGGCCAACGGCGGGACGCGGATCGATTTCCAGACTGAGCCTTCGCGCTATCGGCACTGGAAGCTCAACATCGACGGCGATGTCGCCACGCTGCTGCTCGACGTGGACGAGAAGGGCGGGCTGTTCGAAGGCTACGAGCTGAAGCTGAACTCTTACGATCTTGGCGTCGATATCGAACTTGCCGACGCAATTGAGCGGCTGCGCTTTGAGCACCCGCAAGTGCGTGTCTTGGTGTTGCGGTCGGGCAAGCCGCGGGTGTTCTGCGCCGGCGCCAATATCCGCATGCTGGCCGGTGCGAGCCATGCGCACAAAGTCAACTTCTGTAAATTCACCAACGAGACGCGCAACGGCATCGAGGATTTGAGCGAGAACTCGGGCCTGCAGACCATTTGCGTGATCAACGGCACGGCTGCCGGCGGCGGCTACGAGCTCGCACTGGCGGCCGACCACATCATGCTGGTTGATGACGGTTCTTCCGCCGTCTCCCTGCCGGAACTGCCGCTGCTTGCGGTGCTTCCGGGGACCGGCGGGCTGACACGCGTCTCCGACAAGCGAAAAGTGCGGCGCGACCATGCTGACTTTTTCTGCACCACCGAGGAGGGGGTAAAAGGAAAACGCGCGGTCGATTGGCGGCTGGTCGATGAAGTCGTGCCGGGTTCGAAATTCGAAGACGCCGTTGCTGCGCGCGCGCACGAGTTCGCTGACCGGTCTCGCCGCAGTAACGGAGCGCAGGGCATCAAGTTAACTCCGCTTGAGCGCACCTTCACGCCGAACGGTGTCGACTACGGTGACGTTTCCGTTGAGTTCGATCGTCGTGGAAGGATTGGCACGGTTATGTTGCGCGGGCCTGGCGCTCCACCGCCCGCATCTGCCGACGCCATGGTGGCGCTTGGTACGGAGTTCTGGCCGCTCAAGCTTGCGCGCGAACTCGACGATGCGATCCTGAATATCCGCCTCAACGAGTTCGATGTCGCCGCCATCGTGTTCAAATCATCGGGCGATCCGGCTGATGTGGTGGCCTACGAGCATTTCCTCGACGCCAATAAAGATCATTGGCTGGTCCGCGAAATTCGTCACTTCTGGAAGCGCGTGCTGAAGCGCGTCGATCTCACGTCGCGCTCGCTGGTGACATTAATCGAGCCCGGCTCGTGCTTTGCCGGTACACTCGCTGAACTCGCGTTTGCCAGCGACCGCTCGTACATGTTCCTCGGCCAGCGTGAAGGCGACAACAGGTCGCCGGCGGCGATCGCACTGACCCCGGCCAATTTTGGCGCCTATCCGATGTCGAATGGGCTGACGCGCCTCGCCAGCCGGTTTCTTGCCAATCCGGCCGACGTCGAAGCCGCAAAATCCGCGAGCGAGAAGATGCTCGATGCCGAAACCTCGCAGCGGCTCGGCCTCATCACTTTCGCCCTCGACGATATCGACTGGGACGATGAGGTGCGCGTCTTCCTCGAAGAGCGCGCGAGCTTCTCGCCCGACGCTCTCACCGGCCTTGAAGCCAATCTGCGCTTCGCCGGACCTGAGACCATGGAATCGAAGATCTTTGCCCGGCTGACCGCGTGGCAGAACTGGATTTTCCAGAGGCCCAACGCGGTCGGCGAGGAAGGGGCGCTCAAGCGCTACGGCACCGGCCAGCAGCCGGTGTTCGATACCCGCAGAGTCTAGCCCGAGAGGAGCCAGCCATGAATATCGAGAACGTCGACTACTCGACCAAGATCCCGAACAACGTCAACCTTGTCGAAGATCGGCAAGTGTTGCGCGCGCTCGAGAGCTGGCACCCGGGCTACATCGACTGGTGGATGGACATGGGGCCGGAAGGCTTTCAGCAGGCGCTGGTCTATCTGCGCACTGCGGTCTCGGTCGATCCGAAGGGCTGGGCGAAGTTCGACTATGTGAAAATGCCGGAGTACCGCTGGGGGATTTTGCTCGCCCCCAAGGAGGAAGGCCGCAAAATTCCGTTCGGCCACCATTACGGCGAGTTGGCCTGGCAGGACGTGCCCGGCGAATACCGTGCCATGCTGCGCCGTCTTGTCGTCATCCAGGGCGACACTGAACCGGCGTCGGTTGAGCAGCAGCGCCATCTCGGCAAGACCGCGCCCTCGCTCTACGACCTGCGCAACGTCTTCCAGGTCAACGTCGAGGAAGGCCGCCATCTTTGGGCGATGGTCTACATCCTGCAAAAGTATTTTGGCCGCGACGGCCGCGAGGAAGCAGCCGAATTGCTCCAACGCCGATCCGGAAGCGCCGACAAGCCGCGCATGCTTGGCGCCTTCAACGAAGCGACGCCCGACTGGCTGTCATTCTTCATGTTCACGTTCTTCACCGATCGTGACGGCAAGATGCAGCTCGAGAGCCTGGCGCAATCGGGCTTCGATCCGCTGTCGCGCACCTGCCGTTTTATGCTGACGGAAGAAGCGCATCACATGTTCGTCGGCGAGACCGGTGTCGGGCGTACCGTCCAGCGGACTTGCGAGGCGATGCTGGCGGCCGGCATCGAGGACCCGAACGACATCGACAAGGTGCGCGCGCTCGGCGTCATCGATCTGCCGACCATTCAGAAGAAACTGAATCTGCACTACTCGCTGTCGCTCGATCTGTTCGGCTCGGAGGTTTCAACCAACGCCGCCAATGCCTTCAACGCCAGCCTCAAGGGCCGTTTCCAGGAGACCAAAATAGAGGACGATCATCGGCTCGAACACGCGACTTATCCGGTGCTCAAGCTGGTCGATGGCGAGATCAGGCGGGTGGACGAGCCGGCGCTGACCGCGGTCAATATGCGGCTGCGCGACGACTACACCGCCGATTGCCAGCGCGGCCTCGACCGCTGGAACAAGATCATTGCCAAGACCGGCGTCAACTTCAAACTTGAACTGCCGCATGTCGGCTTCCACCGCCAGATCGGCGAATTCAGCGACGTGAAAATCTCGCCGGCCGGCCTGATTGTCGACGCCGCGACCTGGAACCAGAATCTCGACAACTGGCTGCCGTCTCGCAGTGACGGTGATTACATCGTCAGCCTGATGAAGCCGGTTTCCGAACCGGGCCAATTCGCCAACTGGATTTCGCCGCCGCGGCTGGGCATCGACAACAAGCCCGGCGATTTCGAATATGTAAAAATCGCCGCATAGCAGACCGCACTGCGCAGGCCGGCAAGAGCGACGTTACTCGCCACGCGCGCGAGTGGCTTCGAACAGGAACCAGGTCCGCCGCTCGGCCTCATCGATCCAGACCTCGATCAAGCTTGCAGTCGCGACATCGCGATGCTCGTCGCAAAGGTCATGGGTTTCGCGCATGTTTACTACCAGCTGCTTGTTGTCGTCGCGTAGTTCGGCCAGCATGTCCATCGGCGTTACGAAATCCGCATTGTTGTCCTGGATGCGTTGCAGGCGCCCAATGTGTCCGATCGAGCGCAACGTGGTGCCCCCAATTTTCCGCACGCGCTCGGCGATGGCGTCGGTGGTGGCGAAAATCTGATCGCCCTGCTCGTCCAGCATCAAATGATAATCGCGGAAGTGCGGACCCGATATGTGCCAATGGAAATTCTTCGTTTTCAGGTAAAGCCCGAACATATCCGCAAGTAGCGCGTTGAGCGCGCCGGCCAGGTCCCGGACTGCATTCGATTTGAGGTCCGTCGGTGTTGCGAGCTGGGCGGCCTGCGCTGCTTTGGCGTCTTGAACCTTCATCTGTTATCTCCTTCGTTACCCACCAATTGTGCAATGCGGCATGAACCTGACATTCAGCCAGCTAACGGCCCCTCGCGTAGTCGCCCGAGATCGAAGCGGTCCACCTCCCGCAGTAATTCCACGAACGCCAGTGCACCGTGTGTGAGTGCTGCTTCGCCCTTCGCCACGCTTGCCAGCGTGGCATTGCCGATCGCGCCGGTCTCGTTGATGTCCTGCGTCATCCAGGCAAAACCGGCGGGGCGATAGGCGCCAAGCCACTTGAATTCTCGCGCCATTGCCACCGTAGCCGGCGCAGCGTTGGGCGCCTTGTCCGTGTGCACCATTTCCGGTACCGCGGCGAGCATCAGCGAAGTCTCGATATCGCCGCCGTGGATACCGTGCTTTTTCTCTTCGCTCGAGAATGTGCCATCCGGATAGCCGAAGCGATGCCAGCCGACGGTGATCACGAGCATACCAAGCCTCGCGCGTAGATCGCGCGCCACCAATTCCATGGCGGCGACATTACCGCCGTGGCTGGTGACGAGAACGAGCTTGCGCAACCCGCAACGCGCAAGGCTCTCGCCGAGTTCCGTCCAAACTGCGATCGCGGTCTCGGCCGACAGGGTGAGCGTGCCGGGAAAGGCGAGATGTTCGACGGAAACGCCGATGCGCTGCACCGGAAGAAACGTAACCGGAAGCTCGTCGGGCAGAATTTTGCCCACCCGCGCCACATAGGCTTCGGCGATGAAGCTATCAACGCCGAGCGGCAAATGCGGCCCGTGCTGCTCCACCGCGGCAAGCGGCAGCACGGCGATCCAGCGCGCCGTCATTGCGCCGGCGTTGGCAATCTCTTGCCAGGTCATTTCCGTCCAGTCGCGTCTCGGTAAATTCATCGGCGTGTGCTTGTTTTGCGATCATTTTGGCTTTGAGAGCATGATCTTATCCGAAAACCGGTGACCACTTTTTCGGTATCATGCTGTATTGTCGCCGCGCCGGCGGAAAGGAGCAACCTATGCGGTTCGCCACGACATTCCGGATAGCTCTCGCGGTTTCTGGCTTATGCGCGGCGGCCTTGTTAGGTCCTGCGGACGCCCAAACGCTCGACAAGGTCACCTTCGGCACCAACTGGGTGGCGGAAGGCGAGCATGGCGGCTTCTACCAGGCGGTCGCCGACGGCACTTACCGGAAATACGGCCTCGACGTGACCATTGTCCCCGGCGGGCCGAACGCCAACAATCGCATGCTGCTTGTGGTCGGCAAGATCGACTTCTTCATGAGCGCCAACACGCTGCAAGGCTTCGACGCGGTGGAGCGGAATGTGCCGACCATCGAGGTCGCCGCGATGTTTCAGAAGGACCCGCAGGTCCTGCTCGCCCACCCTGGCCAGGGCATCGACAAGTTTACCGATCTGAAAAACCTTACGCTGTTTGTATCGAGCGAAGGCGTGGCGACCTATTTCCAGTGGCTCAAAGCCGATTTCGGCTTCAAGGACGATAAGGTAAAGCCCTA
>Ga0335085_10004724_pt1 | contig 22342 bp, 14 predicted proteins | sample Lox_Sample_45_FD_206712 | JGI IMG/M metagenome (GOLD analysis project Ga0335085, IMG submission 206712) | Soil microbial communities from Loxahatchee National Wildlife Refuge, Florida, United States - Lox_Sample_4.5 | ecosystem: Environmental > Terrestrial > Soil > Wetlands | place: USA...
GACACTGCCTATTGCCGCGCCGGCGATCCTTTCCGCCGCCCTGCTGGTTTTCACCACCTCATTCGATGATTACCTCATCACGTCGTTTGTGGCAGGGGTTCGCTCCACAACGCTGCCGCTGGAAATCTATTCGCGGCTGAAACGCGGCATCACTCCGGAAATCAACGCCATCTCCACAATCATTCTGGTGGCCACGATTCCGCTTGTCCTTGTGGCCCAGAGGTTGGAGCGTGGTTCCATGAAGCTGCGCACAGCGCTGGCCAGCGCGGCCGCGATATTCCTTTTGATGGTCACGCCGGTGGTGGCGCGCACCTGGCAGGCGGGCGGCCAATTGCCGCAACTGAACATTTACATCTGGTCGTCCTATATATCGCCACGCGTCATTCGCGGCTTCGAGCGTGAGTATCACTGCAAGGTCAACTACGATCTCTATGACTCCAATGAGGCGCTGCTGACCAAATTGCAGGCCGGCAACGTGGATTATGACCTGGTAGTCCCGAGCGATTACATGGTGGAAATTCTGGTGCGTCAGGGTTTGCTGGCCAAGCTCGACAAGCAGCGCCTGCCCAATGCCTGGGCAAATACTGACCCGCGCTTCCTGGGGCTGCCCTTCGACCCGCCCAACGAATATTCCGTGCCCTACGTTTGGGGCACGAGCGGGCTCGCGTATCGCGCCGATCTGGTCAAAGAGAATATCGATAGCTGGAACGCGCTGTTTGATCCCCGCATGGCGGGACACATTTTGCTGCTCGACGATACGCGTGAAGTTTTTGGCATGGCGCTGAAAAAGCTCGGCTACTCACTGAATTCCACGGACCCTGGCCAGATCGGGCAGGCGCGCGACCTGCTGCTGCGCCAGAAGTCCATGGTGAAGGGTTATAACAGTTCCAACTTTGAGCAGGACCTCGCTGCCGGCGACGCCTGGATCGCCCAAGTCTACAACGGCAACATGACCTTTGTCATGCGCGACGAGCCGCGCATCCGATACGTGATCCCGAAGGAAGGCTGCACGATTTGGGTCGACTGCGCCTGCGTTCCGCGCCACGCTCCGCACCCGCAACTGGCAGAAGATTTCATCAATTACTTCCACCGACCGGAAGTGGCGGCGCTGTTCGTCAACGATTGCGGCTTCAATACTCCCAACCGCTACGATCACCGGGAAATTGATCCGTGGCTTCTCGCCAATCCTGCAGTGTTTCCCAACCCCGCTTCGCTCACCCGCTGCGAGTTCATGCGCGACCTCGGTCCCGCCATCTCGCTCTACGACCGCTTTTGGACGGAAATCAAGGCGCGGTAAGCTTTAGCTCAGCTCTTGTGCACTCTTCGGCTTCTTGGAGCTGGAGGTGTCATATTGTCCCGCTTACAACTACGAAAAGAAATTACCCCTTGCTCGTAGAGTAAGGGACGTATTGAAGGTTATTCCTTGGAATTCGACATATCTAAGTTTGATTTATGACGGGGGGGAGGATTTTCTCGCTATGTGAAAACCCCTCTGCGCAGTTTCCAAGCGTGACAATTTTCCCCAGACGCTGCCCTGTCCTCTCCTAAGTCTATTTGCAGAAAGGACATACATGTTTTGAAAAGACCAACATACTTGTTACTGCCATGGCACGCTGGGTGCTTTTGTTGGTGGTGGTCAGAGCCGTCCCTTGTCAGTGGTAGCGGTTGCCAGGCATTTGCGGCGGGGGGCGAAAGAGTCGCCGCAAGCCTGAAGGCGCTGCTGGCCAAACACACGTACGGAGGAATTCTATGTCGAGGCAAGTCGTCAAAATCTCGCTATACTTGGCGGGGGCCGTATTGCTAATGTCTACGGTTGCCTTCGCGGAAAAAGCCAAGTCAATAAATATATATTCGGATTCAGTGCTACCCAGCGGGCAGGAACTGAAAGCTGGCAAGTATCAGGTTGACGTCAATGAAGCATCCAAGCAGGTGACCTTTAAGAAAGGCGACAAGGTCGTCGCGACCGCAGGCTGCCAAATCGTGGAGAAGCCGGAGAAGAACGCGTGGAGTGAGGCTCGCTTTGGCGAGAAAAACAACAAGCAAGAACTTCAGGAACTGCGCTTGGGCGGCGAAAATCGATCGATTCTGCTCATTCATGGGGGATCGTAGAGCGCTCCAGCGGGATGAAAATACTGCAACGCACAGCCCGCCCATTGTCTCAGCGAATAGGAGACGAAGGGCGGGCGCGTTGTGTTTACCTCAGAGGGTGATGGGAAATCACCCTTGTTCTCCGATGTTCCCCGAAAGGGAATATGCCTCGCTTGAATCAAAACTAACCACAACTGCCGGGTCCCCCCATCTTGCTATTGAATTCGTTGCTGGCTTGACTTATAGTTGCGCCGCTATGCGGCCCAGGCTGGCTGTTCTGCATGTGTTTCCTCGCGCCTGACCAGCGGTCTTGGCAAAGGAATTGGCGCAGGTCCATCGCGCCGGCCCCTCCGTGGCGATGCGATCCGCACGCCGAGCACTCTCTCCAGGAGGTCTTACAATGCCTTCTTCCTTTGGTTCAATAGCCCAAAGTCTTCGCGTGTTTGGTTTGGTCGTTGCTACCGGAGTGGTTCTGGCAAGTTGCGGGCCTGCCAACAACAAGCCTGCCGTCCAGGCCAGTCCCTATGAGCGCGCCAAGGATGCTTTCAAAAGCGGCGATCTGGACAAAGCCTTGGACCTCACTGAAAAGCTGGCAACTGCCACGCCCCCCGAAGATTCCACGGAACGCGTGTGGGTGCTACGCGCCGTTATTTTCACGGGCGAACTTAAAGGCGCCAAGGAATTGGCCGAGGCTTACGGCCGCGGGGCTGAAAAGACCAAGGACGCGCAAACCCAGTCCGCGTATCGGCGCTTGCAAAACGATATTCAGGTGACCGCCGCGACGGCCGCGCTGGGTTTGGCAGGAACGGCGCGCCAGATCGCTCCGGGCGGGGTAATTCCCAAAGAATTGACCTTGGAGGCAAGCTTCCCCTCCCCTGAAGGCCCAACCGAGGTCAAAGAGCTTGCACTTGTAGAAAAAGGTGATTGGATTGAGGCTGACCACCAAAATAGCGCGTCGGTGGATGCTCTTCGCAAGGGCGTCGATGACGCGCTTGCCGATGTGGTTGACGGTGACCGGGCGAAGGCTCGCCAAACCCTTGCGGGCGGTTCTACCAAACTGGAAGGCGCCGTGTTCGCCATTTTCCTCGCCAAAGAACTTTCCGAAGGCGCCATCGTCTTCGATCGCCACCACGGTCTCAACCCCCAGAGATTGGAAGTCCTTTGCGACGAAGGCGAAGAGTGCTTGAAAGCTGCCCTGACTCTCTTGAAAGACACGCCCAATAAAGACGAGGAAAAGGAAGTCAAGAAGCTTCAGGACAAGTTCAAAACCATTCGCAAGGACGCGTAGAGTTCCCTCCTTCCGACGCGTGAGGGCCGTTTACTGCGGGGGCAACCCTCCGTCGTTTACCCCACGACAGCAACAGTGCGTTTGGGGTTTGCGTGACGTTGCAGCTTATCATCGGAAATGAGCTTCAGGTCCTCCGGTCCCGTCTATTCCCCCGACGGCCGGATGAGTTTGTTGGCGTATTGTTCCACGACATACACCGTCCAGCCGGAAAAGGGGCTGAAGGCAGAGCCCGCGGATAGAGATCCACAGGGAATTCCAAAACCCAAAAGATTAACGACGAATGGAGATCCACATAGGCGCTGAGAGTTTTCGCAGGGAGCATCAGACCTTCGATCCCCCTAGAAAGCTCTGACCACTTCGTCTGAACGGCGGGGATGCCGAGCGCTTCTACCATTGGACTCTCTGAAAAATCCTTGGGGCTACGGGTAACCCTGTGTAAAATGATTGGCTCTCTGGCACTCAACTTCATGCGGACACCGGGCGTGATGACAAAGATTGTTCTGCTATCGACTTCCATTCTGGCAATAGGTCTCGCAGCCGCCCGCCCCTTGCTTGCCGGGCCCAACCGCCCGATCGACGAGGACGACCGCCATTACGCCGCACGGGGCCTCAACATGATGATGGACGGCGACCTTGACGGCGCGATTCAGGTCTTCCAGCAAATCGAGCAGAAAGATCCGGAGTCACCTCTGGGCTTTGTACTGGAGGCCAATGCGACCTGGTGGAAAATCTATTATGCCTCCGCCAATCTAATCGATCCTGATGTTTTCGACGTCGCCAACATGGAATCCACGCCCTACGACGCCCACTTCGAAGACATCGATAATGTGGCGATTCGCAAAGCCGAAGCCCGCATTCACTCGCATGAAGATCTTGCGCGCAGCTTTCTCTATGAGGGTTTCGGCTATGCTTTGCGCGCCCGGCTGGAAGGCTTGCATGATCGGGATCTGCCCACTGCTCGCGCCGGGAAGAAGATGCGCTCGCACCTCCTCCGGGCGTTGGAGCTCGATCCCAACCTTACGGATGCCTACCTGGGAATCGGCATCTACAACTACTTTGTCGATACACTCTCCAGCATCGTTAAATTTCTGAGTATCTTCATAGGGCTCCCGGGTGGCAGCCGCAAGGAAGGCCTTCAACAGCTCCAGCTCTGCGCCGAGAAAGGCGAATTGGCGAAAGCGGAAGCGAAGTTTTACCTCGCCAAGGACTACTCACGGACAAACGAAAAGCAGTATGAGAAATCTCAGCGCCTTTTCGGTGAATTGCAGGAGGAATTCCCCCATAACCCCCTCTGGCCGATGCTCATCGGCAGCTTGCATTACCGCCTGGGAAACCCCCAAAAAGGTGAGGAAATCTATCGCGAGGTCTACCGAAGAACCGAGGGAAAGAATTCCGACGTGGACAAAGCGGTCCACCACGCCGCAAGCCAAGCCCTGGTCAGGCTCCATCCGGAGCAGAAATTTCCCTGAAATTAGAAGGACTGTCCATTGTCCGTGGTCCGTTGTCTGTCGCAGGCGAATCGGCTAGCTGGGGAGCGGAAAACCAAGGATGACCGGCCACCGTAGGCAGGCAAGTGACAACTGACTCCGGACAAGGGGCAGCCTTTCAATGGCCAGATGACCCGATGAATCAATGATTCAATTTCTGCGTTTGCTCATGCGCGTGGTAGGAGCTGCGGACGAGCGGTCCGGATTCGATGTGGCGAATCCCGGCACTCTCACCTTGTTGTTTGAGGGCGGTAAATTCTTCCGGCGAGTAAAAGCGCGCCACGGGCAACTGCTCGCCCGAGGGGCGCAGGTATTGGCCAATAGTGACGATATCGACAGCGGCGGCGGCCAAGTCCTTCAGCACCGCGCAGGTTTCATCGAAGGTTTCTCCCAGTCCCACCATCAGGCCGGACTTGGTGGGAGTCTTGGGAGCAATTTCGCGCGACCGTCGCAGCAGGCGCAGCGACCGCTCGTAGCGTGATCCACGCCGGGCCACAGGGTAAAGGCGGGGTACGGTTTCCGTATTGTGATTTAGAATGTCGGGGCGGGCCCGCAGCACAATTTCGAGGGCGGCGTCAGAGCCGCGGAAGTCCGGAATCAGCACTTCCACCTGGCAGGATGGGATGCGCTCGCGCAGCGCTTCGATAGTCCGGGCAAAGATCGTCGCGCCGCCATCTTCGAGGTCGTCACGGTCCACCGACGTCACCACCACGTACTTCAATCCCATGCCGGCTGCGGCCTCCGCCACACGTGCCGGTTCCGCCCAGTCCACCTCACCTGCCGGCTTGCCCTTGGGCACGGCGCAGAAACCGCACCGCCTCGTGCAGAGTTCTCCCAGAATCATGAAGGTCGCCGTGCGGTGCTGCCAACACTCACCCATATTGGGGCAGCGCGCGCTCTCGCACACGGTGTGCAGCCCCAGGCCCCGCATCAGCCGTTTCAGTTCAAAATAGTTTTCGCCTCCTGGCAGGCGCACCTTCAGCCATTCAGGGCGGCGAGCTGTCGCCTGCGGCAAACCGATTTGTATCAGATCGCCCATTGAATTCATTGTAGCCCGACTGCCCGGGCGGCACAACCGCATATGTGGCGCGGGCGTCCGGCGGCGACAACGCCAAACGGCGCTGCTGTGCTGTCAGGGATGCTTATTGCGTCGTGTTTCAAGTTGTCGCAGATCTGATGCCCTCCTCAACGATAAATACGAAGTTGGCGGCATCGAAGGTGCTGCCGGGTCCTTTCCACTTCGGCAGTTCCGGATACCGGCAGAGGGGCCGCGTCATCGGTGAAAGATCCTGATTATTGCGCGACGCTACGATATTATCCGTCGCTGTGCCGTGCTCTACCCAGTTCTCGATCATACCGATCAGGTCAAAGCTGCTCGGGCCGGGGCGGCCGTAATTCATCTGCCGCCCCCGGCTCCTCCCTTGCCGTGGGCGGCGCGAAGTTGAGCGGCTTCGTCGTGAATTTCCGCCAGGTCGCGTTTCATCTCCGCCCAGCCGTACCAATGCTGGTAGTCAGGATTCATGTGGAAAGCGCCCTGGAAGCTGCGCATGCGATGTTCGAGGAACATCGTGTAGAGCTTCTCCTCGATGGGATATTTTACCTCATAGAACCGCAGCAAGTCGGGTACCGGCGGGCGGTCTTTGGGCCGTTCCAGGATGCCATCGTTGTACAGGCCTTCGACAATATCGATGGCCTCGGCAACCAGTTTGTCAGACTCTTTGATGACGGAGTCCGCGGCCTCCAAGTTCTGCTGCGCGAAGGCGCGGGCGTGACAACCGGTGCAGACGCTAATCATTCGGTCCCGCTCGGCCTGCCACTCTTCGGTGCTGAGGCGCGCGACCTTGCCGACCTTGACGAGGTCCAGGCGCGGTGTGGGCTGGCCGTCCGGCGTTAGCACACCCAGGCCAATCAGGATTTTCTGCCGGTACTGAAGCCACTCTGGATCCTTCTCCGGCAGGCGGAGGGCAAGGAATCCCCAAGCAGTGCGAACGCTGTGATCGCCATTGGGCATGTGGCACGTGGTGCAAACCGGCGCGCGCGGGCGGTTGAGAGAGGCTTGGTAGGGATCCTTGAACCAGTCGCTCAGTTCCAGGTTCCAATTCCAATGACCACCTTCAATAGCGTAAATCGATCCGTGTTTGGAGGTGGAATACATCTCCCACTGCGGATGATCGAAGCCCATGTGGCAAGTCATGCAGGCTTCCGGACGGCGGGCTTCGGAGGCCGCGAAACGATGACGCGTGTGGCAGGAATCGCACTTGCCTTCGTCCAGTCCAATGCGGTGGCATCCTCCGCACCCTTTCATGCCCTCAATCAGGGCGTGGGGCTGCATGGCCGTGGTAGGCATCGAGATCATGGTGCCCCAAGCCACCGAATGCTTGCCCTGGGAGAACTGCTCGAACTTGTCAGGATGGCAGACGGCGCAATTGCGCGGGGAAACTCCGCGTCGAACGCGCTTGTCTTCACAGGCCGAGGAGGCGTTTAGAATTCCCGCGGACACTTCCTTGACGGGAATATGGCAGTTCGCGCAAGCCACGCCCACCTCCGCGTGCTTGCTCACTTGCCAGTCACGAATGGCGCTGCCTGTAATACCCTTCTCCATGTGACATTTCACGCATGGTCGGCTTTCCTCCGGAGCTTTTCCCAGTGCGGCTTGCCCGGAAGGCGGCATCTGTGCTGACGCAGCACTCAACCGCCTGGGGTTCCACCACCAGCAGGATACAAGTACCCCCATCATTACCGCGGCCAAGCTGACGTGGCGGGAACGACTAACCGAATTGGAATTGCGCATAAATTCTCCCTCAGGGACTCCGGTGGACACTCGCAGGCAGCTTGCCAACAACGCCTGCCTTCGGGGTGGTGCCATTTTACACGTACAAATGAAGAATGCAACAAAGAGGCGCAACCGACGGGTCGATTTGTCGCATATTTCGCACCGACTCTTCTTAGCCCCCTTGGGTCGTGGCGATGAAAGAATGACGCGCGATTTTTCCCGAGCTAGTACAACTCCACGGGAAAATGGCCGAAAGGCGGGACCACCTCGTCCAGCTTGATTCCCGCGGGGGATCTGCCAATTCTATGCCAATCTTAAGGGTTGCCGTAGTGACGTAAACGCCGACACCGAAAAATGCTCGCCCAAACAGCGAAGAATCACCAACTTGCACTATGTGTGGGCGCCTCTGGAAGCAGGTCGAAATGCCCATCTCGGGAAAAAACTTATTGGCGCCTCCCAAAGCGTGGATTTTCTCTTGACAGGCTTGGTTATTGGCCGCATATTACGCGACATCATACCGGTCGAGAGCACAGAGCCCTTAAAACCCTCCGCGAGCTACTCGACCCACGGAGAAAATAGGCTGAAACTGCTTTTTCATCACCGCGTTCTTCTTCTCAACGTGTTCGTGTCAGTTGTGATCAGAATAGGGTCTGCGATGGGGGCAAATTAAGATGAAGCTGGGCATAAGCTCGTACACATTCCCCTGGGCCATTGGATTCCCTGACGCCACACCCAGGCATCCCCTCCAGCCGCTGCCACTACTGGAGAAGGCCCGGGAACTTGGCGTCGGCCTCGTCCAATTCGGTCCGAATATGCCTTTGGACAAACTCCCCCAGCAAGAGTTGCTTAAGGTGGTGAAGTCTGCAAGCTTATGGAAAATTGACCTGGAAATGCGAACCGTGGGAATTGCCCCGGCGTACCTGAGGGATCAGATAAAATTTGCCAAAGGAATCGGCGCAATACTTCTGGAAATAACGCCGGAGCGCCCTGATGGGCAAATTCCGATGCGGACTGAGATTGCGAACTGCTTGCAAGCCGTAAGGGATGAGTGGGAGAAAGGGGAAATTCGCCTGGCGATCGACAACAGCCGCATCCCAGCTCGGGAGCTCAACGAACTTCTCGAATCTATTTGCAGCCCCTGGCTGGGAGCAGCCCTCGACACAGCGAATCCTATGGCTCTTCCGCAAGGATGGCAACTCTCCGTCCGGGTGTTAGCCTATCGGACCCTGAGTCTACAGATTAAGGACTTTGTCGTGCGTCCGGCCGCACACGGAATGGGCTTTTCGATCACAGGCTGCCCGGTAGGTAAGGGCCAGCTCAACATTCCCTGGCTTATGGAATCGTTTGCCCGCCTTCGCGTTGAACCCTCCGCCATCGTACAATCCTGGACGCCGATGCAGGAGACCTTGGAGGCAACCATCGCGCTTGAGGATGAGTGGGCAAAGCAAAGCGTGGAATACCTCCGTGACTTCATACCGGACTAGACGAATTCTCCCCTCGACTTAAAGTCGTTATGGACTAGATTTCGTCGAAACCCATTTTGTGCCCCTCTCGTGTCATTGACAACTTGGAGTGCCTGTGCTAACTACAGACAAGGAAGGAATCTCAGCCGCATATGGGCGCCGAAGAACTCCAATCCGCATGGGAACTGCTCAAGGAGGCGTATCAATACCAGATGGGCGGGGATTACGACATGGCGGTGGAACTCTACAAGCGCTCACTGGACCTACATCCTACGGCGGAAGCCTTCACGTTTCTGGGATGGACCTACCGTTATCAGGGGAAGATTGACGATGCCATTGCGGAATGCAAGAAGGCCATCCAGATCGACCCGGAGTTTGGCAATCCTTACAATGATATCGGCGCGTACCTGATCGAGAAGGGCGAATACGACGAGGCGATTCCTTGGCTTGAACGCTCGCTGCAATCCCGGCGCTACGAGTCTTACCATTATCCCCATTACAACCTGGGGCGTGTTTATGCGGCAAAGGAACAGTATGGCAAAGCGCGCCACCACTTCGAGCAGGCCCTGAAGCTCTCCCCGGACTACGCTCTGGCAAAAGAGGGCTTGACCAAAGTCCGGCACAAACTTCAATAGCGGGCTCCACCGACCGTGTGGACCTTTCCTGTATTCACCCTCGCACCAAAGCTCGCGTGATATCATGGCACGTTAATATCGCCATCATTCAAAATTCGGAGTCTAAAAATGCCCAAACCGGAGCTGCAGTATCTTACCGATGAGCTCGAAAAGCTGCGCGAACAGAAGCTTTACCAGAAGTTGCGTATTCTGGAAACCGAGCAGCTTCCCATCTCCCGATTCGACGGCCACGAAGTCATCAACCTTTCATCCAACAATTATCTGGGATTGACCACGCATCCCAAACTCCGGGAGCGTGCCTTGGAGGCCACGGAAAAATGGGGAGTGGGTTCGGGCGCTGTGCGGACCATCGCCGGCACCATGTCGATCCACATGGCCCTGGAAGAAAAGATCGCCCGCTTCAAGCAGGTGGAAGCGTCCGTGGTGTTCCAATCGGGCTTCACGGCCAACGCGGGGACGGTCTCCGCCATCCTCGGGCGCGAGGACGTGATCATTTCCGACGAACTCAATCATGCATCCATCATCGACGGCTGCCGGCTGTCACGCGCGGAAATCAAGGTGTTCCCGCACAAAAACGTGGAGGCTTGCGAAAAAGTCCTGAAGGAACTCGCCGCGCGTAAGTGCCACAAATTGCTGATCACCGATGGCGTATTTTCCATGGAGGGCGACATCGCTCCCCTGCCGCAGCTTGTGGAATTGGCCGAAAAGTACGGGTGCATCATGATGATTGACGACGCGCACTCTTCCGGAGTGCTCGGCCGCAACGGACGCGGCACCGTGGACCACTTCAATCTGCACGGCCGCGTGGATATCCAGGTCGGTACGCTTTCCAAGGCTATCGGCGCGTTGGGTGGCTACGTGTGCGCCACGCGCGACACCATCGATTTCCTTTACCACCGGGCGCGCCCGTTTCTGTTCTCCACGTCCCACCCGCCAGCGGTCGCCGCCACTTGCCTGGCGGCCTTCGAAGTCCTGGAAGAGGAGCCGCAACTCATCGAGCAGCTCTGGGCCAACACGAAATTCCTTAAGGAGGGATTGAAGAAGCTGGGCTTCAATACCGGTATGAGCGAAACCCCCATTACCCCCATCATTGTGGGTGACGCGGCTTTGGCCCATGAATTCTCCCGGCAGCTCTTCGCCGCCGGAGTGTTCGCGCAGGGCATCGGGTTCCCCACCGTGCCGCAAGGCAAGGCGCGCATTCGCACTATCGTCACCGCCACCCATACGAAGGAGGAATTGACGCGGGCACTCGCGCTCCTTGCCGAGGTGGGAAGAAAATTGAAGATTATCGAGTAGGATTCTCTGACTCTAATTCCAGGCAGCGTTTGATGGGAGGCATCTCTTTGGGCAGGCGCCGCGACGTTCCAACCATCACCATCCGCATCGCGTCTCAAAACTAGCCTACCAAATACAGGTTGACCTTGCTTGCCGGGCATTTTGTCATTTTCCCGACAGTCCTTGTAACTAGCTTTCTTTTGAGCCTGTTCTCAGCTTTGGCAGGGAAAAAAGCCCTCTTCCCGCCCTTTGTTTTCTGTATGTTCTCAGCTTAGGGCAATATGGCTTTGTGGGCATAATGTCGCCCTGCAATTTTGGGGCTGGGGGCTTGGAAAACAGCATAAATTCCTTGTCCTTCCCCGCACCGGGTCGTGAGGGCAGGATGAGTGCCCGGCGTGATACCGGCAACCGGCGCCGACCTTCACCCCTCCATAGTAGCCTATATACATATCGTTGTCAAGAGGAAAAAATGTCGGTTGCGCCCGGGGCTGTCCGCCAGCCCCCTAGAGACCTTGGATTTTGGTGGAAATGAAAACTCCAGGGGGTCCCTGGACGCCGGGTAGTTCTCGCTGGAGACCTGATACTGGCCTTCGCGCTCGACCGTGAGGGAGTGGAGGGAGTGTGGGTTCACGCACCCGCGGTGACGTAGGGCTCAAATCGGAAATCCGGGTTATATGGCCTGTATGGTATCATCTGGGGCGCTGCGAAGCTGACGTCTGTCCGGATTTCGGCCGCATGGACCAATACCCCTCTGTCCTGGGTTAGGGAGGAACATATGAGCGACAAAAAAAGTCACACATCAAACTCTCGATCAAAGAAGCTGGGTTACGCAATCATGGTGCTTTTGCTCGTCGTCGGCACTGCCGTAGCGCAGAACAAACCTGATCCGCTTAAAAGCGGATTCGAAAATCCGCCCGAAGGTGCGCGTCCGCGGGTGTGGTGGCACTGGATGAACGGCAACATCACCAAGGAAGGCATCAAGCTGGACCTCGAGTGGATGCACCGGGTGGGCCTGGGCGGCTTCCAGAATTTTGACGCGGCCTTGTCGACACCCAAGGTGGTGGACAAACGCCTGGCTTACATGACCCCGGAGTGGAAGGATGCCTTTAAGTACGCGACGATCCTCGCCGATCAACTGGGACTGGAAGAGGCGATTGCCGGTTCGCCGGGCTGGAGCGAGTCGGGAGGTCCGTGGGTCCCGGCGTCGCAGGGAATGAAGAAGTACGTGTGGAGTGAAACACTCGTCGAAGGCGGCAAGCCGTTTGCGGGCACGCTGGCGCAGCCGCCGTCGAACACCGGGGCTTTTCAGAACATGGCCATTCAGGACCTTCTCAGCGCCCCCGAGGGCTCCAAGCCGATTCCGCAGTTCTACGCGGATGTCGCCGTCATCGCCTACCGCGCGGCGGCAAGTGATGTATCAATCGAGTCACTGCACCCGAAGGTGACGGCGAGCGCGGGAACACCTGACGTGGCGATGCTCAGCGACGGGGACTTGGAAAAAGCCACCAAGCTTCCCATCCCGCCTGCCGGCGAAAGCGCCTGGATCCAATACGAATTCGCCGATCCCCAGACGATTCGCGCCATTACCATCGTGACGAAAAACTTGAATATGATCGCCGCGATGCTGGCCGGGATCACCAGCCCGGAAAAATCCGTCGAGGCAAGTGACGACGGGCAAAACTTTCGGGCCATCGTGAAGCTTCCTGACGAAGGCGCTCCCGAACATACCGTCACTTTCCCTCCGGTGAAGGCCAAGTTTTTCCGCGTCGTTTTCAAGCGGATGCCCGCTCCCCCTCCGCCTCCCTGGGCGGTCGACCTCAACCCCGCAGACTTCGGCTTCAAGGTTGGGCCACCTCCGACCGACTATGAAATTTCCGAGTTGGTGCTGCATCCCGGTGCGCGGGTCAACCGGTTCGAGGAGAAGGCCGCCTTCGTTCCCGTGTCCGACCTCTACCAGTTCGCAACACCTCCCGTCACTTCCGACGAAGTCGTTTCCAAGTCCGATGTGGTCGACCTGACCCGGCAAGTTAATGCGAAGTTTTACAAGGACGGTAGGCTCGAATGGACACCTCCCGCCGGCCATTGGGTCGTTCTCCGCTTCGGCTATTCCCTCCTGGGAATCACCAACCATCCGGCGACCGCCGAAGCCACGGGCCTGGAAGTCGACAAGCTGAACCGCGGTTTTGTGAAGAACTACATGCAAACCTACCTGGACAGCTACAAGGAAACGGTAGGCGCGGACTTAATCGGCAAGCGCGGCATCCGCTATGTCATCAACGATAGCTGGGAAGCCGGCTCGCAGAATTGGACCGACGACATGATCGCGCAGTTCAAGAAGCGGCGTGGTTATGATCCGCTGGTCTGGATGCCGGTTCTCACCGGGCAGGTGGTGGGAAGCGCCCAAGCCAGCGACCAGTTCCTGTGGGACTTTCGCAAGACCATTGGCGATTTAATCGCAGACGAGCATTATGGTCAGTTGGAGGCAACCCTGCACGAGTGGCACATGGGCCATTACGGCGAGTCGCACGAGGAAGGGCGCGCCTTTGTGGCGGACGGCATGGAGGTCAAGAAGTTCAACGAAGTGCCCATGAGCGCCATGTGGACCCAGACGCCCGGGGAGAACAAGGAACAATACGGCTACAACGCGGATGATCGGGAATCGGCGTCCGTGGCGCACATCTACGGCCAGAACCTGGCTGCGGCGGAGTCGCTGACGGCGGCGGCCGCGCCCTGGGCGTGGTCTCCGGCAACCCTGAAACCGACGGCGGACCAGGAACTGCTGAACGGGATCAACCGCTTTGTAATTCATGAGTCGGCGCACCAGCCGCTGGTGGACAAGGCGCCGGGATTGACGCTGGGGCCCTTTGGGCAGTGGTTCAATCGTAACGAAACCTGGGCGGAAGAGGCCAGCCCCTGGGTGAGCTACATCGCGCGCAGCAGCTATTTGCTGCAACAGGGGCACTTCGGTGCGGACCTGATTTACTTCTACGGCGAGGATTCCAACCTCACTGCGATCTTTGAGCATAAATCGCCGGATGTGCCGGCGGGTTACGGCTTCGATTACGTCAACGCCGACGGCCTGATCCACGAACTGAAAGTTACCGACGGCCAGATTACGACCAAGAGCGGCATGAGCTACCGGGTGCTGGGGCTCGATCCGTATAGCCAACACATGTCGTTGCCGGTGCTGCGGGCCATTCATAAACTGGTGGAGGATGGCGCCGTCGTTGCCGGGCCAAAGCCGACCGACGATCCCAGCCTCGCCGACGACCAGGCGGAGTTCCGCAAACTGAACGACGAACTGTTTGGCGACGGCACAGGCGAGCACAAGGTGGGCAAAGGCACGGTGTATGCTGGCCAGAGTCTGGCGGATGTCTTTAACGCATTAAAGGTGGCGCCGGACTTCGACTACACCAAGCCGCAGAGCGACACGCGCATTCTCTTTGTGCATCGCAAGCTTGCGGATGGCGATCTGTATTTTGTGGATAACCGCAACGACCGCGATGAAACCGTGGACGCCAGTTTCCGCGTGTCCGGTAAGGCGCCGGAACTCTGGCATCCCGAAACCGGCAAGTCAGAGCCTGCGTCGTACAACATTGCGGACGGACGCACCACGGTGCCGTTGCACCTGGAGCCGTGGGGCACGGTGTTCGTGGTATTCCGCAAACCGGCAAAATCAAATTCGCTCACACTGCCCAAGGCAGTGGAGACGGAACTGGCGACGGTGGGGGGCCCATGGAATGTGAGCTTCCAACCGGGGCGTGGGGCGCCGGCCTCCGTCACGCTGGACAAGCTGATCTCGTGGAGTGACAGCCCGGACGCGGGAGTAAAGTACTTTTCCGGAGCGGGCACTTACACCCAGACGATTCAGGCTTCGCCGGACTGGTTCAAAAAGGGCGCAATGCTCTGTATCGACCTGGGTGACGTGAAGAACCTGGCAGAGGTGACGGTGAACGGCAAGTCGCTGGGCATCGTGTGGCATACCCCCTTTCGCGTAGATGCCACCAGCGCGCTGAAGCCGGGCGCGAACGAAGTGAAAATCAAAGTGATCAACGCGTGGGTCAACCGGCTGATCGGCGATCAACAACCCGACGCAACAACGAAATACACGTTTGCGGATGTGAAACCGTACAAGGCGAACTCCCCGTTGCTGCCTTCCGGGCTCATCGGGCCGGTGCATGTTCTTTCCGTTGCCACACAATAAGGAGTGCGTAGCGCGGACCCCCGTTTTGGGGGTCCGCTGCTCCTCCTTACTGCGACAAAATGCCTGACGAAATGTCGGACATTTACGGCAAAGTGACAGGCATTTTGCAGAAAATTGCGGATTTCGGAGGACAATTTGCCGTGATTTGCGGTTTTCAAGCCTCTTTAGGATCTCTCTTGGTGCCTTGGTGTCTTGGTGATCTATCCTTACTTACTTGTAAGCAAAGATTGCGGCGTAGAGGATGAGCAGGATCATAACGAGACCGATGGTCAAGGCGGTGAAGCCGAAACGCCGCCAGAACGTAACGACGACCGGGGGGGGAGCGGGTATCAGATGTTTTTCCAGTTCACCTTGCTCGACCAGTTCCCGGTATTCGCGCGGCCGGTCGAACTTGAATTTCTCCAGCGGCTCCCCGGTGGTAAACACGACTGTGTCGATGGGGAATCGCTCCGGCCGGAAGTGCGTGTTGAAGAAGTGCACGGTGAAGATAAATCCCACGGCCAGCAGCGCCTCGTCACTGTGGATGATGGTGGCCACGTTGATCAACGAGCCGGGCACGAGGCGGGTGAAAAATTCCGGGAACCAGAGGAACAATCCGGTGCTGCCAATAATCGCCACGCCCCAGAACACAGCGAAATAATCAAATTTCTCCCAATACGTCCAGCGGCCGTATTCGGGGCGCGGACCTTTGCCCAAAAACCACTTGAGTGAAGCGATGAACTCCCGTCCGTCGCGGCGATTGAACACCATGCTCTCAGGGCTGAAGAGCAATTGGCGCCAGGTTTTGCCGCTCGCCCGGCGCTGGCGGACCAAGTCCCAGAGGTGCAGGCCGAAATAGGTGAAGGTGAGCACGGCGCAGAAGCGGTGGATGAGGCCGGCGCCCTCGAAGCCTCCCAGCAGGTGGGAGAGCACCTGCGCCCAGCGCGTGTAGGAGAACTTCAGCATCATGCCCGTCGTCGCCAAACCCAGAAAACTGGTGATGACCATGAGGTGCAAATTGCGGTCAAACGGCCGGAATCGGCGCACGTAGTCCGCGCCAGCCCCTGCGCCATTGGCCTTCAGTTCCCGGCTGTACTTGAGCGAGCGCGGCAACCAAGCCGCCGTATGCAGCCCGGCTACCACCAGCGTGCCCATCAGCAGCGAGGTCATACTCCAAAAGGTGAGGAACAGAAAGGGATACTTTTCGGGGTCGTGGTGGGTGGCGTGGGTCAGATATCCCGCAAAGCGGCGGTTGGAGCCGGGATGGCACTGGGCGCAGGTCTTTACCACATTGGCACGGCTAAGCCGCGAGGCGGGATCGGTTACGGAGCGGACGTCATGAGCTCCGTGACAGTCGTAGCACTTGGCGGTTTTCACGTAACCCAGCTTGGAGACCTTGCCGTGGTAGGTGTCGAAGTAGGTTTTGGTGATGGCCTCATGACACCGGCCGCATTGGTCCATGATGTGGAGGCGGAAGTCGGAGAGATCGGTGCGCCGGATGGTGTGCGCGGAGTGGCAATCACTGCACACGGGCAGTTGCTTGGAGGTATGGGTCACTTGGGGAGAGTGAATGCTGGTAACGAAAGACTCGTAGATGCCGTGATGGCACCGCCCACAAGTGGCGGCCACGTTGCGGGGGTTGACGCTGGAACGCAGGTCGCTGCCGGGGAGCTCGCGGTGAGGGGTGTGGCAGTCGGCGCAATTGGCCGTCACGGTCAGACCGCTCTTCAGCAGTCCCTTGCCGTGAATGCTTTCCTCATAATTCTCCACGATATTCGTCTGGGTGCCTTTATAGCGGAGCGCCGCCCGCTGCCCCGTGCGGTGGCAACTGCCACACAAGGTCGGAACGTTGCGCGAAAAGGTAGGCGAGTGCGTATCGTTGTGGCTGAGGATTCCATGTTTGCCGTGACAGTCCGTGCACCCGGGCGCGTCCGGGCTGCCTTGAGCCAGCATCTGGCCATGAATGCTCTGCTGAAAATCTTCGACGGCGCTGGCGTGGCAGACCGAGCAATCAACCTTAGTGGTGATGGGGGCACATGGCCGCGCCAGGGACGGGTCGCCGCCGGTATGGCACTGCACGCATGCGGTCCGCGCGTGCCGCGACCCGGCAAGTTCATGCTCGTTCACGAACATGGAGCGCGCGCCGCTGGCGGTTTTGACCTCCGGGTTGCCATGGCAGCGCATGCAGTCCTGATCCGCCATCCCCTGAGCATAGAAGGCACGGCGGATCTTGTGCGGCTCGTGGCAGTCCACGCAGGCCGGGATAAGGTGCGGCTGCTTCTCCCACAACTCGCCGCGAATGACTTTGCGGTGCACGGTTTCAATCAGCGCATGGCACTTCGTGCAGGTATGGGCGATGTTCTGTTTGGAAATCGAAGAACGGGGATCGGTGTGCGGCAAAACGAAATGCGCCGTGTGGCAGCTTGTGCAAACCGCGGTGACGGCGAGACCCCGCTTGAACAAGCCTTCACCGTGGATGCTTTCGGTGTAGTTCTCCAGGATCTGGTCCTGCGGGATGTTGTGAGTAAGCTGGACGGGCGAGCCTTCGTGGTGACAGCGGCCACACAAAAGGGGGATCTGGGTGGTCGTGGTGGGCGAGCCGGGATCGGAAGGGCGCAGAATGTTGTGCGTGCCGTGACAGTCCTCGCAATGAGGTGCCAGCGGGTCACCGCGCTTGGCCGCTCCCCCATGCAGGCTTTCCGTATACTGCTGTTTTTCATCCGCATGGCACGTGCCGCAGTCGACCGCAGCGAGCTTGGCGGGGTGGGGAAAATCCTTTTTGCCCTCCAGATCGCTGTGACAACCGGTGCACTCCAGGGTGACGTGGGGAGAGGCCCGCAGCGCAGCCTCATTGAAGGGGGGTGGGACATCCGGCTGGCGCTTGCCGGTGCGGCGGCCGGTTTCATGGCAGTCCAGGCACGGCTTGCTTCCCGGCAAAGGCTTGGGTTGCTGGGCGTGTAAAGTCAGAGCATAGAGGACAATTACGATGCTTACTGCACTCAGAGCAACCAAAAGATGCTTACGCCCGGCCAAGATCATCCCTTTTGTCCGAAAGATTGCACGCTTACTGTGGAATTTCACAGCAAGCCATCAAGGCAGCAATTCGGGTGCCACCGTAGGTCGCGCTGCCGTATGAATTGAAGGCGGAAACCGGTAGCTCCTGCTGCCGCAGTCAAGGCGGTCTTCGCCCGCATTTAGATTCCCTTGGCCCACAGGGGTGAGGCCCGAACAAGGCGAGTTGGCATTCCTGCCGCACTATGCTAAATTTACAACGATTGGTTTCGCGGATAATGAATTTACGATGCGCTGGGGAAAGGAGCGCAATCTTGAGCAATGAATCGACGTCAGGCATTCTGCTATAAGCCATCCCACCTGCGCAGATTGGCCGTGATGTCAGACCCAAGGTTCAGAGGTGTGTGAATGGCGAGTCCCTGCCCTCGGTGCGGAAACACAAAAACCGAATCTGTCCGCCACGGATTCATTCACGATACACTTTGGAACATGGGCTACCACCTGCGTATTTGCTCCTTCTGCAACCGCTGGCGCCTGTTCAAGCGGGCGGATCCGAGCCGGCCCCATCCGGATGACATGACGATGGAAGAACTTCAGGAAAGCTTCAATCGAAAAATCGCGGAGACTACGGGTAAGCCATCCGATGCTGCGGAAACACCCGAGGAAAATACCCCTTCCGGTTCCTCGGAAGTATTCCAGGGACTTAAGAGCGCAGCAAGCACTTCATCGATTAGTGTGGCGGAAGCGACCGACGAGGCTGGAGATTACCGATTGTGCCCAAAATGCGGGGGCACTATTTTCCGCCGCTCCCACCGCCGATGGTACGAACGGTTGGTAGGGCGCCCTAAGATGGCCCGCTGCATGAAGTGCGATCACCGCTTCCCGTACCCTCATTAGACCGAACGGCGGGATGGAAAGCAAACGCGCCAGAGCCGAAACTTGCCCCCTCTCGGGCAAAATCGCCGAAATCATGATACATCTTCCCGCATGAACTCATCCCCCGTATCGCGGCGTATTGTGCGAGCCTCCGGTATCGTGATGGCCAGCGTGTTGGCCAGCCGCGTTCTGGGTTTCCTTCGCGATTGGACCGTTGCCCACCAGATCGGCTCAAACGCCATCACCGACGCGTATTACGCCGCCTTCACCCTGCCGGATTTCCTGAACTACCTGGTGGCGGGAGCTTCGCTGAGCCTTACCTTTATTCCGGTTTTCACTAAATTCGTCGCGGAGAACCGCGAGGATGAAGGCTGGCATGTTTTCTCCACGGTGGTGACTTCCATGGGGATGTTGTTGGCGACGCTCGTGGTAGTGGGAGAGATCTACGCCGCGCACCTTGTGGAGCTGATTGCTCCCGGCTTCAGTCCCGCAGAGAAAGCTCGCGTCATTTTCCTGACGCGCTTAATGTTGCCGGCGCAGATTTGCTTTTATCAGGGCAGCATCCTGAGCGCTGTCCAGTATGCCAAGGGACAGTTTGTGGTGCCGTCGCTGGCCCCCGTGGTCTATAACCTGGGGATCATCCTGGGGGGCATCCTGCTTTCAGCTAAAATCGGCATCACGGGATTTGCTGTCGGCGTGCTGGCGGGAGCGGTGGCGGGCAACTTCCTGCTCCAAGTGTACGGCGCGAAGCGTGCCGGCGCCCGTTTCTCACCCAATCTGGACGTCCGTCATCCGGGGTTTTGGCTGTTCATTAAGCTCACCGTTCCCATCATGCTGGCTCTCTCTCTCGTGTTTACTGACGACTGGATTATCCGCTGGTTTGGTTCTTATCTCGTCCCCGCCTCGATCACCTGGCTAAGTTACGCCAAAACCCTGATGCGGGTGCCGCTCGGAGTCGTCGGACAGGCGGTAGGGGTAGCGTCATTTCCCTACCTCGCGCAGCTTTTCTCGGAGGGGAAGCTGGATGAATTAAACCGCACTCTGGACGCCACATTGAAGGGTCTGATCCTGCTGCTTATACCCATTTCCGCGCTCACCATTGCCCAGGCGACGCCGCTGGTTTATCTCGTGTTCTCCCATACGCGCCTGCGGGCGACCGACCTTCAAGCCACCGCCGCCACCCTGGCCGTCTTCTCCCTGGGCATGTTTGGCTGGGGCGCACAGAACATCCTGGCGCGGGGCTTTTACGCGGCGCGCGACACGCTGACACCCGCCATTGCCGGAACGGCGCTCACTTTCTTGAATCTGCCTGTTTATTGGTTGTTGGTGCGGCGCTATCAGCATTTGGGATTAGCCCTGGCGAGTTCGGCCGGGATCGTGGCGTACACGCTGTTGCTGTTTGGCCTGCTGAACCGCCGCACGAAGAATCAAGAGTCCGGCGAAATCGTTTGGTTTTTCCTGAAAATCACTGCCGCATCGATCATCGCCGCGGGGGTGTGCTTTTACCTGACCAATATGTTGCAGGCCCGCATAGGTTGGCAATCCACTCTGCGCGCGCTGGCAGTTTTGGTGATCGTGAGCTCAACGGGTTTTGTGGTTACGGCCCTACTGGCAAAACTGTTCCGCGTGCGGGAGTTAGATACCTACTTCACCAAGTTGCGGGTGTGACTTGTCGAGCATCGGAAACACGCCGCTGAGGTAGGCAGGGAGCCCTTATCCGGCCTCCGCCGCCGGCTACCTTCCCCTCTGGGAGATGGCCGCGCCTCGTGATTCCATGTCCGCTTCGAAGGGCGGCAACTGGTGCCTCCACCCGCCAGGCAAGGGCGGGGGGGCAAATCCAGCCGCCAAGTTCCGCCCCGTCCGGGAAGGAACGATTCTTGCGCTGGGTGCGAATAGCAATGATAGAGTTGATTCGAATAACGCTGGCGCGCCATTCCGCCGCTGGGTCAAGAGTTCCCCGCAGCTATGAAGATGCCGGTCGCCCATCAATTCGACGTCCAAGCCCGCAACATGGTTGAAAATCAGCTTCGCCGCCGGGGCATCCGCGACGAGCGGGTGCTGGAAGCCATGCGGTTGGTTCCCCGCCACGAATTTGTGCCCGCGGATTTGGTCGGCGCTGCTTACGACGACCGCCCATTGCCCATCGGTGATCGCGAGACGATTTCCCAACCTTACATGGTTGCGGCCATAACGCAAGCAGCGGGCATTGCTCCCGGGGACAAAGCTCTCGAAATCGGCGGAGGCAGCGGATACCAGGCCGCGATTCTCGCCCATCTGGGCGCAACGGTTTGCACCATTGAAATAAACCCCCGCCTGGCGGAAGAGGCGCGGGAACGCCTGCTGCGCCTGGGTTATAGGAATGTCGAGGTTCTCGCAGGCGACGGGAGTGAGGGCCTTGCTGCCCATGCGCCCTATAATGCGGTCATCATAAGCGCGGCGACGCCCAGCGTTTCGCCGGTCCTGCTGGGCCAACTGGCGGAGGGTGCCCGCCTGGTGGCTCCAGTGGGAGATTTGCACCATCAGGACCTCTTGTTGCTTTGCCATCAGGGCGGGCAAGTCACCATTTGCCGACTCGACCCGTGCCAATTTGTGCCCTTGGTGGGAAGGGCCGGATGGCAGGCTGCGGAGTACGGTTGACAGTAGAGGGTCCGTCTGCTTTCTGCCGTATTCTGTTTACTGATTCCTGGCTTCTGACTTCTGTTATAGTCTCGCTCCATGCCCGAACCGTTTCTAACCATCGTGATTCCCGCTTACAATGAGGCCACTCGCATCGCCGGTTCGCTGGACGCAATTCAGAATTACGTGAGAGAAAAAGGATTCCCCGTTGAAACCATCGTGGTGGATGATGGCTCGACGGACCATACGGTGGAAGTCGCCGCGGGACATGCCGGGATTCGCGTGCTTCGGAACGGACGCAATCGCGGCAAAGGGTTTTCGGTTCGGCAGGGAGTCTTGGATGCGCACGGTGAACTGATCCTTTTTACCGACGCTGACCTTTCCGCCCCCATCGAGGAGGCTGACAAACTGCTGGCAGCGATGGAGTCTTCGCACGCCGATGCAGTGGTAGGCTCAAGGGCGCTGCAACGCGGGCTGATTGGCATTCACCAATCGCCCTTTCGCGAGTGGGGAGGCCGATTCTTCAACTTGCTGGTCCGGATTTTCACAGGCCTCAATATCCACGATACACAGTGCGGGTTCAAACTCTTCCGGCGCAAAACCACTCGCCAAGCCTTCGAACTTCAGCGCGTGGAACGATTCGGAT
>Ga0335085_10004725_pt1 | contig 22341 bp, 20 predicted proteins | sample Lox_Sample_45_FD_206712 | JGI IMG/M metagenome (GOLD analysis project Ga0335085, IMG submission 206712) | Soil microbial communities from Loxahatchee National Wildlife Refuge, Florida, United States - Lox_Sample_4.5 | ecosystem: Environmental > Terrestrial > Soil > Wetlands | place: USA...
CAGGAACCAGGAGCCCCATTTGGCGGCACGGTCATGAAGAAGGGTCCAAAGGAGGATTCCGCCCGCCAGGTAAAAACCTGACATGTGGATCTGTCCGACGCAGGCTCCCACCAGTCCCCAGAAAAAGGCCCCCCACCGGGTTTTCCGGTAATGCCAGGCGATCCAAACCAGGACGCAGAGTAAGGGAAGGGTGGACTGGGCCCAAATTTTCCTTTGGAACAGGACGGCGGCCGGGTTGACCGCCGCGAAGGCCGTGGCCCAATACCAGGGGAGCCTTTGGGATTCCGGCAAAATCCTCAGGACGAAGAAGGCCAGGGCCAAAAGCCCGAGGATGTTCATGAGCTGGACGGCCCGGGCCAATTCGGGAGGGTTGGAAGCCCCGGTCACCTTGGCCAGGGCCACGAAGATCCACACGCTCATTCCCGGGTTATCGATGTTGGCTCCCGAAAGCATGCCCAAGGCGGGCCAGGGCTCGGTAACGCCGACCTTTTGGCTGGCGTCGAACATGTATTTTTCATCGCCCTTGTATTCGATGTCGCCGGGAAAGGACAGCCGCAGGCAGGCACCCAAAAGCAGGGAGAGGCAAAGGAAAACAACCCAGTTCCTAGGGTTGGGCGATGACGTGGCGGCCTTCATGTCTTGGTCCTTTGGAATGGGTTTTTCACGGCCGGCTTCCCCGCTAAACCGCGAGGATGAAAATCCTGTTCTTCTCGGCCAAAGCCACGGTCTTGGGGCGGTTTAAGAGAAAGGTCCGGCCCGCTTCGACGATGATCCCAGCCGACTTGGCCCGGGCAAGGCTTTGGATCGTTTGGGGCCCCAGGGTGGGGATGTCAAAGCGCCAGTCCTGTTGGGGGCTGGCCGCCTTTACCGCAATGGTTCCCGGTCCGGCCCACCGTCCGGCGCGTCGGATGGCCTCGTCCGTTCCCTCCATGGCCTCCACGGCGGCCACCGCGTTCCCTTTGACGACGAGGGTCTGCCCGATTCCGGCTTGGGCCAGGCTGCGGGCCTGGCGCAAATAGGCCTGGGCTTCGTGGGCGGGCCCGGGGGCACGATGGTGGGTCAGCCACCCTTTAGGCGCGAGGGATTCTTCCATGAACCGGCGACCATCCATCAGGGTAACCCCGGAGTTTCGGAGTTCACCCGCCACGGCCTTCAAGAGGGCTTCCCCCGACCGGTCCTTCAGGCGGCTCCAAACCTTGAGGGCCTTCCAATCCAGGCGGAAATGCCGGAACAATTGGGAATGTTGGACCTTTCCGTGCATGACGGCGCGCTTGACGCCCTGCTTCTTGAAAAAGGCGATGAGGGCGCCCAATTGGCCTATCGAAATCCAGGTGATGGCGGCGCTGAGTCTTTCAAGGGAAGGGGAAGCCGAGCCCCGGATGGCGGCGGTCCGGAGTGAGACCCCGCGTTTCCTGGCCTGATGCGCGAAAAGAAGGGGTAATTCTCCGCCGCCCGCGATCAGGCCGATGGTGGACTCGGGGGCCATGGTTACCGGACAATGCCGCGGCTGGAGGATTGGAGAAACTCGATCAGGCACTTGATCTCGTCCATCGGCGGGTAGTCGGTGGAGAGGGCTTGGATGGCCTCTTTCATGGTCAGGTTTTGGCGGAAGATGGTCTTATGGGCTTTTTTGAGCGTCTCAATGGTTTCCTTGGGAATCTGGTTGCGTTCCAGGCCGATCTGGTTGAGCCCGTAGATCTTCAGGGGTTCATCCCCGGCGATCATGAAGGGCACCACATCCTGCACCACCCGGAACCCCCCGCCGATCATGGCGTATTTCCCGATCCGGACGTACTGGTGGACCGGGGTACCCCCGCCCACCGTGGCGTAATCCTCGATCACCGCATGGCCGCCCAGCATCACCCCATTGGCCAGCTTCACGTGGCTGTGAATGACGCAGTTGTGCCCCACGTGGGCCTGGATCATGAGCCAATTATCATTGCCGATGACCGTCTTGCTCCCCTCGCCGGTGCCTGGATTGATGGTCACATACTCGCGGATGACGTTTTCATCCCCGATTTCCAGGAAGGTTTCCTCGCCGTGGTATTTCACATCCTGGGGTTCGCTACCCACCACCGCGCCGGTGAAAATCCGGTTTTTACGGCCCATCACCGTGCGGCCCGTGATAACGCAATGGGCGCCGATCACGGTTCCTTCCCCGATGGTGACGGAGCCGTCGATGATGGAATAGGGCCCCACCTCAACTCCCTCGCCCAACCGGGCCTTGGGGTCCACGATGGCCGTGGGATGGATTTTCACGGTGGCAAGACTCATATTATTCCTGCTCACTCCCCGCGTTTTTGCTCATCATCATGCACATGATATCGGCCTCAACCGCCACCTTGCCGTCAATGTAGGCCTTGCCGCTGAACTTCGCGGCCTTTCCGCGGTTGGAGAGAATCTCCACTTCGAAGCGGATCTGGTCACCGGGAAGGGCCGGTCGGCGGAAACGCGCGTTGTCCACACCGGCCAGGTACATGATCTTGCCGTCGCTTCCCTCGGTGGCCTTCAGGAGCGCAATTCCACCGACCTGGGCCATAGCCTCGATGATCAAAACCCCGGGCATGACCGGATGGCCGGGAAAATGCCCCTCGAAAAACGGCTCATTGACTGAAACATTCTTGATGCCGACCACCCTTTTATTCGGCTCCAATTCCAGTATCCGGTCCACCAGCAGGAAGGGATACCGGTGCGGCAGGGTCTTCTGGATTTCCAAAATATCGAGCATTGACTTCTCTCCTAAAGCGGGTTTGGTTGTTTTGGCGCCGTTGCCGGCTTGTTTCAGGATGGCTTTCGCCAGTTCCACGTGGTAACGGTGGCCGGCCTTTTTCACCGTGACCTTCGCCCAGAGGGGGCGGTTCAAAAGCGCCAGGTCCCCCAGCAAGTCCAGGGTTTTGTGGCGGACGATCTCATCCTCGTAGCGGAAGGGACCGTTCAGGATGCCCTTTTTACCCATCACGATCGCGCAGTCCAGGTTGCCGCCCTTGATCAAACCCTGGCGGCGGAGTTCCTCCACTTCTTCCTCGAAGCAGAAGGTGCGGGCCGAGGCCAGTTCAGTTTCAAAACTTTGCTCCGGCAGGCGGAAAGTCTTGTTTTGGTTTTCCAGCCCCGGATAGGGGAAGGAAGTGGCCACGTCCAACTGGAGGCCCTGGGCGGGTTCGGCCCTCAAAACCGTCTCCCCGAAATTCAGCTCGATGGGGGCCGTGAGCCGGACCGGCTCCAGGGTTTTTCCCTGTTCGGCGACTCCCGCTTCCCTGAACATTTGGCAAAAGGGGGCCGCGCTTCCGTCCAGGATGGGCATCTCCTCGGCGTCCATCTCGACCTTGAGGTTGGTGATCCCCAAGCCCTGGACAGTGGCCAGGAAATGCTCGACGGTGTGGATGACGGCGTTTTTCTCTCCGGTCAAGGCCGTTCCCCGCCTCGTGCTGGAAACCGCCTCGGGGGTGACTGGAATTTCGGCGCCGAGGTCGGACCGGTAGAACTTGAGGCCCGAGTCCTCCGGCAGGGGGGAAACCCGCACCCGGCATTTTTTGCCGGTGTGGAGGCCGACTCCCTCGAAAGCGAAGGGCCGGGCGATGGTTTTTTGGCGGGGCAGGGTCAGTTCATTTCCCATGGGCCCCTCCGTTTTTTTCAAGCGCCTCGAGGGCCTTTTCCAGGTTCCGGATACGTTTGATCAGTTCGGGCAACTGGCGGTAGGCCGCCACGTTTTTCATTTCGACGGCCATCTCGGCGGAAGGCGAACCCCAATAAACTCCCTTTTCGGGAATGTCCTCCATAACGCCCGTTCGCGTAGCCAGGGTCACCCCGTCGCCGATCTTCAGGTGGCCCGCCAGCCCGACCTGGCCGCCCATGACGACGTGGTTCCCCACCTTGGTGGAGCCGGATATCCCGGTTAGCGCGGCCATGACCGTATGCTGGCCGATTTCGACGTTGTGGCCTATTTGGATGAGGTTGTCCAGCTTGGTGCCCTTCCCGATCCGTGTGCTTCCCAGCGCGGCCCGGTCCACGCAGGTGTTGGCTCCCAGTTCCACGTCATCCTCGATCACCACGTTCCCCACCTGGGGGATTTTGCGGTAGCCTCCGTCCTCCGGGGCGAAGCCGAAACCATCCGACCCCACCACCACCCCTGGCTGCAAAACAACCCGGTTTCCCAGGACGCAATTTTCACGGACCGTCACGTTGGGATGGAGCAGGCAATCCTCGCCAACCACGACGTTCTCCCCGATATAGACGCCCGGATAGAGGATGGAACGGGCCCCGATGCGGGCGCCCATGGCCACTGCGGCGCCGTCCGCGACCGAGGCCCGGAGGTCCACCGAGGCTTGGGGATGGACCCAAGCGCCCTTTTGCACGCCGGGGACAGGAAGCTTTGTGGGGAAAAAGAGGGCGATGACCTTGGCCAGCGCCGCGTAGGGGTTGGGGCTGAGCAAAAAAGGCTTGGAAACGCCGGGCAGGGCCTTTTGGCACAAAACCGCGGAAGCCCGGGAGAAGGCCACGTTTTTCGCGTAGCGGGGATTGGTAAGGAAGGTTAGGTCCCCCTCTTTCGCCGTATCCAAGGGGGCCACTCCGGTCACAACCAGGGAGCCGTCGCCCTGCACGGTGGCCCCGATTTCGCGGGCCAAATTTTCCAGAGAAAAAGAAATCCCCATTTTCACCAACCTTCGCGTCCTTTTACGATGACCAAAGGAAGCGAAGGTCGGCCGCCGAAACCTCGGCGAGGGGGCGCCACGATGTCCCGGATTCGGTTGGCGGGCAACTTTCGCTCATTCGGTCTAAATCGGGCGGTCAGCCCAACCGGCCTTATTTGGAATCGTCACCCTTATCGGAGGTCTTGAAGCTTTTCGAAACCTCGTCGGTCAAGTCCACCGCGTCCTTCGCGTAAATGGTCTTGTCCTGGTCCAAGACAAGGTCCACACCCTTGTCCTTCGCGACTCCCGCCACGACTTCCTTGATTTCACCGATAATAGTCTGTGTCATGTCGCCTTCTTTGGCCATCAGTTCCTTCTGGGCCTGTTCCTGGTCCTGGCTGAAAGCAGCCAGCTTGGTCTTATATTCGGCGGCCTTTTTCTCTTTTTGCTTGTCGGAAAGCACCGAGGAATCCCCCAGTTGTTTTTCCAAATCCTTCAACTCCTGGGCTTCGTCGGACAGGTCGTCCTTTTTCTTCTTTTCCAAAGACGCCAGCTTGTCCTTCGCTTTCTGGGTTCCGGGATAGTTGTTGAAAAGTTTCTGCATGTCCACGGTGCCGATCTTCAAATCCTTGGCCGAGGCCATGGAAGCGGCTAAGAGGCAGCACAACAAGGCGATCCAACGCATAAAAGTCTCCTTAAAATTTTTATCCGGCTTGTCTGTCATCCCTCATACGGCGCATCGCATCTTTGGGGAAGAGCGGGTAAAAGCACCGCCCGGAAGAAATCGAAACGAGATATTACACGAATTGGGGCACAAGGACAAGAAAGGTCTCCGAATGCCCGCAAATAGCCCCTGAATGGCGCTTACCCGCCCGCGACTTTGAGGAATTTGTCGAGCGTTTCCCGGAAATGGGGATGCATGGAGAGGAAACGAAGGCCGTACTCATACCGGCCCTGGTTTGGAAAATTAGCGTGGTTGGCGCGGACCACTTCGGCTTCCGCCCGCAGGACCTGCTTGAATTCCTCGAGGGGAAACTCGATCTCGATCCGGGAGGCGATTTCCATGTAGTTTTTCGTGGAAAGGAAAAATCCCGTTCGGCTGATGTTGGACATCAGGTTGTTGCCATTGTGGAGCTCCGGCTCGGCAGGCTCCCCGTCCGGCGAACTTAAGAGGCGGAAACGAATGTGGATCCGGACCGGGTAGCGCGGCGAAACCCGCTGGTCAGGGGAGGAAGGAAGGGCCATGGTTCAACCGCCGCCTTTCAAGAAGTCATCCAACTTTTTCGGGTCGTCCTCATCAACGGGCATGAATTGGATTTCCGGCCGGTACTCCAGCCCCGCCCGTCCTTTTCGCGCCAAACCACCTTGGCTACCGACGTCAATCGTTCCTTATCCGGAATCTCCAGTTGGATTTCCAGGACATCCTCTTTTCGAAAGGCGTTGTTGGAAACCACCTAGAAACCGCCCAAACTGACATTTTGGAGGGCCGCTTTCAACCCCAAGACTTCGTCTTGAATGTCCTTTTCCATTTGTCCAGTTGGAAAACCTTGTGTTGAACCGCGACCGATAACATAACACGGTTGGCTTTTCGTTTCTCCAGCTTCATCGGGTGCACCCCGAAACAGGTTAAGCGAGGCGAGATTACGAGGGAAAAAAGGAAGCCGAATCAGGACAAGACAAGATCCGGCTTTTTGGGGGGGACAGCCGCCTCAAAGGAAAAGAAGAACCGCCGTAACCACTGCCGTGGCGCCAACCGCCAATACTTTGACCGTATTGGACGACTTTTTCTTTGGGTCATCCACGTTCGTTATCTTCATCGCATCAAAGGGCCGTCCATAGCTCCAAAAATCCTCTTCCTGGATTTTCGGCTTCTCTTGGCTGGCAGTGTTGGGGGCGGCAGCCATGGCCGGTTGGCCCACTCCGGCGGCCAACCCCAGATTCACGCGGCCCAGGCTGGCGTTCCAGTTACCATCGTAAATGGTGCGCGCAATCAGTTGGGGATTCACCATCCGGAAATCGTTATTGGGGGCGTCAATGGACTTCACCGAATAATTGATCATATTATATTTCAAGTTGTTGTAGATCTTGTTCCCGGTGATGGAAGGCGTCCCGAACTTCTCGAAATAAAACCCGACGTTGTTGTTGTAGACCTCGTTGCTTGACACGACCGGGCTGGCCGTGTCGTCGCGGAGGGAAATCCCATAACCGTTCGCCGTTATTTTGTTGTTGATGATCTGAGGTTGGGAATTGGCGTAAATTTCAACACCCGTCTTGGCGCCATAAATGGCGCATTGGGTGATGGTGGGGGATGCGCTATTGCAAACCACCCGGCCGCCTTTGATCAAACAGCCTTGCAATAGGCAATTAGCCGAATCGGCATTGTAAAAGTAGAGCGCGCCCCAAAGGGAGCCGGTCGCCGCAGGGTTGAAAGCAACCGGAGCCGCGCTGTTACCTACCGCTTTCAAGCCGCCTTCAATGACCAAATTCGGCGACGAACCCACTTTCGCGCCCGGCGAAACCACAAACTGCACTTCGACACCTGGATCAATGGTGAGAACGGCTCCCCTGGAAACGATGATGTCCTTTTGAATGACATAGGGGCTGTTGTCCTTCGTCCATTCGGTTGATGCCGCGATATTGTCGGTGACGCTCGTGGGGCCCGCAGCGAACACCAATTGGCCATTCACCGCCAAAATGAAAGCCGCCAGCAAGAAGGATTGATAACGTTTCATGAAGGGATGCCTCTTTTGATTCAAAGGTGGGAAAGCCGGATTAGTTTAACAAAAGCCCATTTCTTTGCAAAGTTTAAACTAATGCGGCGGGTTTTCCGAATTCTCGCGTTCATTGCTAACGGCCGTTGGTTTAAAAACTTGAAACCTGAAACGTTAAAGTCAGCGTTCTGAGGGTAAAGGTCTTTCCACCCTTCCTTTTATGATGAACGTCACTTTCCATGAAAAACGCTTTGGTTTCGACAACTGAGTTGAACCGTTTTTTTATGATAGTTCTTTTATTTTGGCGCGAGAAATCTGATTCATTTTTTGAAAGGAACGAGGACACAGGCTGGATTTTTCTTTCGACGAAGCGCCTAAAGGCTTCACAACGGTTTTTTTAGTGCCCGCCGGACAAGGGTCCGGCAGGAACGAGGAATGGTGGAGGTGGTGGGAATCGAACCCACGTCCTGAAAAACATCCGTAATGGGTCCTACGTGCGTAGCTCAGGAAAGAGTCTCGCCCCCCGCTCGCTCCCGAGCGGCCGGCGGAGAGCCAGCCCCGTTGATTCTCGTCCGTCCATCGGTGGAACAAGCCTGATCCGGACCAGCCTACTGCTTACGTTCCATCCCCCTAATAGGCATCAAGGGCGAAACGCTAACCGCTTAAGCGGCCAGAGCTAACTGATTGTCGGCAGTTAAACCGTTGCCATGTTTGACGAGCAATGGCGCCTCGACACGCACCCAAAAGTTCAGTTTCCCAGTCGAAACCGGTCACCCCCATAAGATCGTCACAAAATCCGATTAAGGGATCTTGTGGTCCTCAGGACATCCACCGAGCAGCGCGAGGTAGGATGTTTGGCCCGAGGGCATGAAAGCAATATTAGGGTCTAATCCCAAGTTTGGCAAGAATAGCGGGAATGTCGGTCAATTCAACCTTCTTAAACCAAACATTATCCGGATAGACAATAACATTGGCGCCTTCCTCACATACATCCAAGCATTTCGACTTGGACACGCGGATGCGTCCTGCCTGTCCCGCCTGCTTTACCGCTTCCTTAAGCTTGTCGGAAAGCTCCTTCCCGCAGAAGGTCCCCCCGCAAGAAACGCGCTCTCCGGCCGGCCGTTCATTGATGCAGACGAAAACGTATTTTTCGAATTTTGGGTTACTGGTCTCCATTACTCCCCCATCACTTTGATAATCAAGCGTTTTTTCCGCTGCCCGTCGAATTCGGCATAGTAGACCTGCTGCCATGGGCCGAAGTCCAGTTTCCCCCCCGTCACCGGGACGACAACTTCATGGTGAACCAGAAGGCTCTTTAAGTGGGAGTCCCCATTTGTCTCCCCGGTCAAATGGTGGCGGTAGCCCTCCCGGTAGGGCGCCATTTTTTCCAGCCATTCGTCGATGTCAGAGATCAATCCATCCTCGGCATCATTGACATAAACCCCGGCCGTAATATGCATGGCCGAAACCAGCACCATGCCTTCCTTGATGCCGCTTTTATTCACCGCTTTTTCCACGTCGGCGGTGATGTTGATGTACTCGCGGTGTTTCTTGGTGTTGAACCACATGTATTCGGTTAAAAACTTCATCCAAATCTCCTATTGCAACAGAACGAGAACCAACCCTAGCAGGATCACTATAGCGCCTAATCCCCTTCCCTTCCAATCGTGGCTTTCCTTCAAGTGAAAAACGCTTAAGAGAAATCCAACCACCATGTTGATCCGAACCAGGGGGCTCATACGGTTGAGGGGCGCAAGGAACAACGCCATATAAAAGAACCAGGTGGCCAAAGCTGAGCCCATTGCTAAATATCGGTGGGTCCAAACATTCTTCACAATTGCGGAAAGTTCTTTCGTCGGGCTTTTCTGGAACGAAAACAGGGTGCAAAACAATGCTCCCATGGTGAAGGAAACACAGGCGTGGACGATAGGATCGGCCTGGCCGATGACCTTCTTGCTGAACAAACTGCAAAAAGTTCCAATCACAGCCGTCAGGAAGCCCCACCAGGACCAATGGCCGCGGTAGTAAAGCCAGAAAACCCCTCCGACAACCAACCCGATCCCTATCCCCAATGGGACCGTTATGGCTTCCCCTAAATAAAAATGAGCCGCAAAGAATAGGAAGAGGGGCGTGATATTGCTCAAGGCGTAGCTGGAGTAATAGTCCTTCCTCGCGCCCTTGGCAAGGGTCCAAACGCTGAGGGATTCCAGAATCCCGCTGGCCACTGTGAATATCCACCATTGGAGGGAGACGGGCTTCCAATGCATCACCGCCAACGGCAGTAAAAGAAGAACCACTCCCCATCGGATGGAAGCGGTGAAGGGCAAGGGCCCTTCCTTTTGAACCTTCAGCTTAATCCGGGCGGTCCAAAGGGCGTTGAAAACACCCGACCCCAAAGCATAAAGGGACCACATAGGTTTCTCCGATTATCTTGCGAACTCTTGCGAGGTTTACAGCCGGATGGGTTCTTCGTCGAATTGGGACTGCTCGTTCAAGACCCAGGATTTCATCGAGGCGAACTTTCCCTTTTGGATGGACATGATGACGTAGGAAAATCCAGGCCAGGCCGCCTGCCGGTCGGTTTCGGAAGCCTTGTCCGGATGGTCGGGGTGCGAATGGAAGATGCCGACCACATCCAGGCCCTTCTGCCGGGCCAAAGCCTCCCCCTTCATGTAATCCTTGGGGTCCATGTCGTAGCGGGTTTCGGGTTTGAGCTTGTTGAGGTTGCCGCATTCGAAAACTTCCGTGACCATCCTGTTTTCCCCGGCCTTGCCAAACATGAGTCCGCAAATTTCGTAAGGGTAGCCTTTTTCTCCGATGGCGATCATTTGGAATTTGGCATCAGGGTGAAAAGTAACCATAATTATTCCCAAACCCTTGTTGAAAGGTATTTGTCCCCCGAATCCGGAAAGACGGTGACGATACAGCCTTGCTTGATCTGCTTGGCCAATTGCACGCAGCCCGCCATGGCACCGCCGGAAGAAAGGCCGCACAAGACGCCTTCCCGGCGGGCCAGCCGCTTGACCCACTCGTAGGATTCGTCCGTGTCGATCGGGATATTCTGGTCGTAAGACTTGAGATCGTAGATGCCCGGCACGATGGAAGAAGCCATGTGCTTTAAGCCTTCCAGGCCGTGGAAGGGCTGGGACGGCTCCAGGGCCACCAGTTTCACCGACGGTTTGATCTCCTTGATCCGCTTGCCGGTTCCCATCAATGTACCGCTGGTTCCAATGGTGGCCGCAAAATGGGTGATCTTATCCTTCATATGCTCCATGATCTCCTCGGCCGTAGTCAGCATATGGGCCTTGGGATTCTCGGGATTGTTGTATTGATCGGGGACAAAATACTTATTCGGGGCTTGCTTGTAGATTTCCCGGGCTAAACGGATGGCCCCATCCGACCCTTCCATTTCGCTGGAATAATGGACTTCGACGTTAAAGGACTTCAGGATGCGCTTACGCTCATCGCTGACGTTGGCCGGAATCGCCAGGGCCACCTTGTATCCCAAGGCCGCTCCAATCCAGCCATAAGCGATACCCGTATTCCCCGACGTGGCATCCAGGATGGTCTTGTCCTTGGTGAGTTTTCCGGTACGGATTCCCTCTTGGACCATGCGCAAGGCAGGCCGGTCCTTGACCGAGCGGCCCGGGTTATAAGCCTCCAACTTGGCCCAAATCTCCACACCCGGCACCCCATGGCTGTCGATCAGCAAAAGGGGCGTCCGGCCGACTAGTTCGGTGACGCTTTCGTAAATTCGGGGTGGATTGGACAAGGCGGTTGCCACAGGGCTCTCCTGGAATAAACCGGAAAAAGATTGGGCCACAGATTAGCACAGACCCCACGGTTTTTTTAAGCCTTAACCATGGGCGCCCGGCCAATTTGCGGCCCGAATTTTTCTCAAAATCGGTTATTTACAGGTTGTAGAAGACTTCCTTGCCCAGGTACCGGGCCGCGTCGCCCAACTCCTCCTCAATGCGCAGGAGCTGGTTGTACTTGGCGATACGGTCGGTGCGGGAAGCCGAACCGGTCTTGATCTGCCCGGCGTTGGTGGCCACCGCGATATCGGCGATGGTGGTGTCTTCCGTCTCCCCGGAACGGTGGGAAACGATCGCGGTATAGCCCGCCTTTTTGGCCATCTCGATGGCCTCCAGGGTCTCAGTGAGGGACCCGATCTGGTTGACCTTGATGAGGATCGAATTGGCGATCCCCTTCTCGATGCCCGATTTGAGCTTTTCGGTGTTGGTCACGAAAAGGTCATCGCCGACGATCTGGATCTTTTTGCCCAGCTTGTCGGTCATCATCTTAAAGCCGTCCCAGTCGTTCTCGTCCAATCCGTCCTCGATGGAAATAATGGGATACTTGTCACAGAGGGCGGAATAAAACTCCACCATTTGCTGGCTATTCTTTTCCTTTTGGGATTCGGCTTCCAGGACGTATTTCTTGCCCGCCTTGTCGAAAAAGCTCGAGGAGGCCGCGTCCAATGCGATCAAAACGTCCTTACCTGGCATGTAGCCGGCCTTCTTGATGGCTTCCATGATGACCTGGAGGGCTTCCTCATTGGACTTCAGGTTGGGGGCGAATCCGCCTTCATCCCCCACCGCGGTATTAAGATGCTTGTCGTGCAGGACCTTTTTCAGGTTGTGGAAGACTTCCGCGCCGATCTGCAGGGCGCGGCGAAAGCTGTCGCCGCCCACCGGCATGATCATGAATTCCTGCAGGTCGACGTTGTTATCCGCGTGCATGCCGCCATTGATGATGTTCATCATGGGCACCGGCAGGAGATTGGCATTGGCCCCGCCGATATACTTATAGAGAGGCAGTCCGGCTGCCTTGGCCGCCGCCTTAGCATTGGCCAGTGAAACGCCCAGGATGGCGTTGGCGCCGAATTTACCTTTGTTGGGGGTTCCATCCAGGTCGATCATCAAGGCGTCCAGGGCCCTTTGGTCGGTGGCGTCCATCCCCTTCACTTTAGGGGCGATCTTGGTATTCACGTTCGCGACGGCCTTCAAGACGCCTTTGCCGCCATAGCGCTTTTTGTCACCGTCACGGAGTTCCACGGCCTCGTATTCACCGGTAGAAGCGCCCGATGGAACCGCCGCGCGACCTAAGGTGCCGTCTTCCAGGGTGACATCGACTTCGACGGTGGGGAACCCACGGGAATCCAAAATTTCACGGGCTTTCACATCGGCAATTCGACGGCTCATGCTGCCTCCTCAAAAAAAGCTAGGAATGGGATGGAACGAGCGAAGATTTTACAGGCGGGCCAATGCCGCCCGCAAGCTTTTCCCGGCAAATTCAAGCCGAGGGTGGAGGATTAAAAAGAGTCCAGGTCGTTAAAAACAAGCCCGGTGACAAGCTTCGGATAAAAGTAAGTGGACTTCTGGGGCATGCGTTCCTGTTTCAAAGCCACTTCCCGCAACTGCCCGATGCGGGTGGCGTTCAGGAAGAAGGTCGCGGCGAACTCTTTCTTACGGAGCCGTCCCACCGCTTCTTCCGCCTTGCTGGTGAAGGAAATCTCGTGTTCCACCTTTTCTTTAGTGATCCCGAAAAAAGGCTCCAGGATCAGGCGGTGCAGCAGGGTGACGTCCAATTTCTTTTGGGCGTCCGAAACATCCTTCAACAGGGGCGACTTCGCCACCGACTTGGAAAACTGGAGCGCATAAAGTTTCTTGCCGTCGAAGGACAAACCGATCGTCGGCCGCTTTTTACCAAGTTTTTCCATCCACTGCCACGGGGCCAAACCGTTGACGGATTTCGGATATTCGTGGATTTCTCCCAAGCTGGAAAGCCGGCTGAGCAAAAGGGACGGCGAGGAGACATGCCGTTTCGGCAGCATGCGGTGAGTCGGCAAAATGACCAGTCCCGGGTCTTCCATGGCCACGAACATCATCTGGACATAATCAAACGGCTTCGAGCCCAAAGGACCCTTGGCCCAACTCCTGCAATGGGCCTGATAGGCCAAAGCCGTTTCGTACCGGTGGTGGCCATCGGCGATGAAAAGGGTCGCCGCCTTAATACGTTTTTGGATTTCCCCGATGAGCCCCGGGTCCGAAATCCTCCAAACCCGGTTTTCGATGCCCTTGGGAAAATCCACGCTCATATCGGGCTTACGGGAAGTGATTTTCCTCAAGACCTTTCCCACCCCACCCTTGTCGGGATAAAGGGAAAAGATGCAGCTGAAATTGGCATGACAGGCCTTGGTGAGCTTCAAACGGTCGGCCTTGGGGCCGCTGAGGGTGTGTTCGTGGGCCAGGATTCCACCCTTCTTGTTTCCGAAGGGCATCAATTGGGACAAGGCCACAAACCCCGTCCTGTGAAATGTCTTTCCATTGATCTTAAAGCTTTGCTGGTAAACATAGAGGGACGGCTCGGCATCCCGTTTCAACATGCCCTTCTTCCGCCAGTCGGTGAAAGCCTTCTTGGCCGCCAGGTAATCGGAGGGCTTATGGGTTTCGTGGCTGGGATTTCCAATGATGAGGCGGATCACGTTATAGGGGTCCGCCGCCTTGAGTTGCTGCTTCTGCTGGGTAGAAATGACGTCGTAGGGAGGCGCCATGACCTTGGCTAGGCGGCTAGAGCCGGTGATGTTGTAGCGGATTGCGCGAAAAGGAATAATCTTCGCCATTTTTTACCTCTCGATGTTTTTATTTTGGTTTAAAAGAAGTGCGTCTTTGCCGCCAACTTTGGACTGCGAACGGCCGTTTAGCTCTTGCGGTTCAGGAGCTTTTTCACTTCGTCCATGAAAGCGTTGATGTCCTTGAATTGGCGGTAAACGCTGGCGAACCGCACATAGGCCACGTCGTCCAACTCCTTGAGTCGGTTCATGACCATCTCCCCGATTTCAGTGGAATTGATCTCCTTGGCCGCCCGCTCCATCAAGGCGTTTTCGATGTCATCCACCAGGGCTTCGATCTTCTCGGAAGACACGGGTCGCTTCTCAACGGCCTTGCGGACCCCGGCGACGATCTTCAAACGGTCAAAGGGTTCCCGGCGCCCGTCCCGCTTGACCACCATGGGCAGGATCTCCTCGATCTGCTCATAGGTCGTGAACCTCTTCTCGCATTTCAGGCATTCCCGGCGGCGGCGGATGGCCGCCCCGCCCTTGCTGGGCCTGGAATCCATGACCTTGTCTTCCTGATGTCCACAAAAGGGGCACTTCATCAACCACTCCTCAACCGGTAGTGGGTATCTTCAAGCGGGCGGATTATACCATAGGTAGATGGGTCGAAAGAAAAGAACACGCTAGGGATTGGTAACATTGGAAAAAGCAGGAAAAATTCAGCCCAATATTACGGAATAATCTCGGTTCCAACCCCTTGGGGCGTGAAGATCTCCAAAAGCAGGGCGTGCGGCAGGGTGCCGTCGATGATATGGGTCTTGCGCACGCCGGACTTCAAGGCGTGAAGGCAGGCCTCGATCTTGGGGATCATGCCCCCGGAAATGACCCCCGCCTTCAAAAGCCTCGGCACTTCCCTGGCCTTAAGGGTTGAAAGCAGGGTCGTGGGGTCGTCCTTCTTTTTACAGATACCCGGCACGTCGGTCAGGAAAACCAGCTTCTCGGCCTTCAGCGCACCGGCGATGGCCCCGGCCGCCTCGTCCGCGTTCACGTTATAGGTGTGGCCGTCCTTGCCCAGGCCCATCGGGGCGATCACGGGAATGAACTTCTCGCGGTCCATGCTTTGCAAAACCGCCGTGTTCACCTTGGCGACCTTGCCCACGAAACCGATGTCTTTCCCCGATTTGGATTTGATCCGGGAGGTTTGCAACATGGCCGCATCCTTGCCGGAGAGCCCCACGGCCCTTCCGCCCAATTGGTGGATCAGGGAAACGAGTTGTTTGTTGATCTTGCCGCCGAGAACCTTTTCCACCACCTTCATGGCCGGAAGGTCGGTGACCCTCAAACCATCCACGAATTTTGAAGGAAGGCCCAATTTTTCCATGGCCCGGGTGATGTCCTTGCCGCCGCCATGGACCACTACCGGCCTCATGCCGACGAACTTCATCAATACGATGTCCTGAAGGGTATTCCGAAGTTCCTCGATGCCGCCCCGGGTGCTGCCGCCATATTTAACGACCACCGTGCGGCCGAACCATTGCTTGATGAAGGGAAAAGCCTCAACGAGGATCTGCGCCTTGAGGATGGACTCTTTCATGAAGGCCCCTAACTGGCGGGCGCGACTTCGGTGGTAGCGGCTTCCTGTTTGGGGAATTCTTTATAATCGCATTCCTTGTTCGGGCAGGCAATGTGGGGCCCCAGGGTCTTGAGGTACTTGTCCACCAGGTAAGGGCTGGCGCACTGGGGACAGGGCCGCATGACCGGCTTGTACCAGGAGATGAATTTGCAATCCGGGTATTTGTTGCAACCGTAAAAAACACCCCGCCGTGACCCTCGGGAAACCACGTCCCCTCCGCAGCCCAGAGGGCATTTGATACCCAGGGGAATGGGTTTTGCGGTTTTGCACTCCGGGTACTTGGAACAGGCCAGGAATTTCCCGAAACGCCCCATCTTCACCACCATATCCGCGCCACACTTGGGGCATTTCTCGTCGGTCTTCGTATCCGTATCCACTTGGATGGAACCGTCGGTGGTCTCCTTGAGGCTTTTGGTGTTCTGGCATTCGGGGTACTTGGAGCAGGCCAGGAACTTGCCGTGGCGGCCCCACTTGACGATCATCATATTCCCGCACTTCTCGCAGGGGATATCGGTCACGACTTCAATCTTGGATTTCTCCTCGCCAATGAGCTTTTCGGCTTCCGCCAGGGTGTCCTTGAAGGGCGTATAAAAGTCGCCGATGACTTTTCGCCATTCAATTTCGCCGGATTCCACCTGGTCCAGTTCGCCTTCCATCTTCGCCGTAAAAGCATAGTCCAAAATAACGGGAAAATTTTTCATCAGGATTTCCAACACCAGATTCCCCAGTTCAGCGAGGAAGAACCGCCCGTTTTCTTTTTTCACGTAATGCCGGGCCTGGATGGTTTCCAGGGTCGGCGCATAGGTGGAGGGTCGCCCGATTCCCATTTCTTCCAGGGTCTTTACCATGGAGGCGTCCGTAAACCGGGGAGGCGGCTGGGTAAAATGTTGTTCCGGCAGGGGTTCCTTCCAGGTGGCCTTCTGGCCCTCGGTAATCCCCGAAAGCTTGTTCGGGTTGATCCCTTCCCCTTCTTCACCCTCGCCCTGGCCTTCCTTTTTATCCTCGTCGGCGGCCTCCTCGTAAACCTTGGTATAGCCGTCGAAGAGGGTTTCAGTGCCGCTGGCCCGGAAAACCACGTTATTTCCGCTGATTTCCACGCTGGTTTCCCGGTAGATGGCGTTACTCATCTGGCTGGCCATGAAATCTTCCCAGATGAGCTGGTAAAGCTTGAACTGTTCGGGGGTCAAGAAGGTCTTCATTTGGTCCGGCGTGCGGAAAGCCGAGGTAGGCCGGATAGCCTCATGGGCGTCTTGGATTTTTCCCTTACTGGAAGTATCCCGGTCGCCGGGGCCCAAGTACTTGTCCCCGTAGGTCTGCTGAATGAACTTGGCGGCTTCAGTCTTGGCTTCCGGGGAAACGCGTTTGGAGTCCGTGCGCATATAGGTGATCAAACCCACCGGACCCGATTCCCCGATTTCGATACCCTCATATAAGCCTTGGGCGATGGACATGGTCTTGCGGGCCCCGAACCGAAGCTGTTTATAGGCTTCCTGCTGGAGCTTGGAAGTGGTGAAAGGCATGGGAGGCTTTTTGGATTTCTCCCGGTGCAGGACCGCCGAAACCTTGAAATCCGCCGATTTTATTCTCTCGATCAAGGCCTGGGTATCGGCCTGGGTTTTCAGGTCCGGTTTTTCCCCGTCGATCTTGGCCAGTTTGGTCCGGATGACCCGGCCATCCTCCATGATGAAGTCGGCTTCCAGGGTCCAATACTCCACCGGCTTGAAACCCTCGATTTCTTTTTCCCGCTCGTAAATGAGCCGCAGGGCCACGGATTGCACACGGCCGGCCGAAAGACCGCGCCGGATATTCTTCCATAAAAGAGGGCTGATTCCGTAACCCACCAACCGGTCCAAGACCCGGCGGGCTTGCTGGGCGTTCACCATATTCAAATCCACCTCACTGGGCGACTTGATGGCCTCCTCAATGGCGGGTTTGGTGATTTCGTTCAACCGCAGGCGATAGATAACGGGAACTGTCGCCAGGGTGGAAAGGAAGTTGCGGATATGCCAGCCGATAGCCTCCCCTTCCCGGTCCGGGTCGGCCGCCAGGTAGACCGCCGAGGACTTGAGGGCGGCCTTCTTGAGCTCCTTGATAATGGAAGCCTTGCCGCGGATGGGGATGTATTGGGGCTCAAAGTTCTTCTCCAGGTCCACGCCCAGCTTGCTCTTGGGCAGGTCGATCAAATGGCCCTTGGAGGCCAAGACCACGTATTCGGACCCGAGGTACTTATTGATGGTTTTTGCTTTGGAAGGGGACTCGACGATAACGAGTTTTTTGTTTTCTTTTGCCTTGGCCTTTGCCACCGATGGCTCCATTCAAGCGTTTATTAATGAAGGAAGCGGCCCAAAACCGGCCGCGCAGTTTCGCAAGAATAGGCAGGAGTCCGGGGGTTTGTCAAGTTTCGGGGATTTCAGGCGGCCACGGGGGCCAACGGCAAAAATCGTCAAAACCCTTTTAAATACTTTCGTTTCGGATAATCCGGGGAGCTTGTAAATTTCTTTGCGAGGCCGTCGCCCTGGGCGAAAAAAGGGCGGAATCAGATTTTAAAATAACAATGTCCCGGCGCCTGCTGGACCAGGCCTTTCATCTCCAGTGCAAGGAGCAATTCGTTCACGCGCCGCAGGGCCATTCCCGTTTCCCGGAGCAAAACATCCACATGAAGCGGTGAATAAGTGAGCTTTTCCATTAACCTCGTCTCTTCCTCGGTCAGGGTTTCCAAGACTGCCGTGGCGGGCCTGCCCTTTCCGGCCTTGAAAACAGTTTCGGCCCGCATGTCGTGCAATTCGTGGAAGATGTCCTCCACCCCCATGACCAGTTTGGCCCCCTGTTGGATGAGGGCGTGGGTCCCTTCTGATTCGGTATGGGTAATGGGGCCCGGCACCGCGAAGACCGGCTTGCCCTGTTCGATGGCGTGGTCCACCGTGATGAAGGAGCCGCTGTCCTTTTTGGCTTCCACGACCAGGACCCCCTTGGCCGAGCCGCTGATGAGCCGGTTTCGCTGCGGGAAATGCATGGCCAGCGGCTTGGAGTTGAGGGGATATTCGCTGAAAATCGCCCCCCTTTCGGCGATTTCCTGGGCCAGTTTTTTGTTCTCGGGCGGGTAAAGGTTCAAAAGGCCGCTCCCCAAAAAGGCGATGGTGCGACCCTGGCGGGCGCGCAGGGCGCCCACATGGGCCAGGGAGTCGATGCCCCGGGCCAGCCCCGAAACCACCGTATATCCGGCCTTCACGATGTCTTCGGAAAGCCGCAGGGCCGCCTGCTTGCCGTAGGCGCTGGGCTTGCGGCATCCGATGACCGCGATGGAGTTCTCGTCTTCCGGCAGGTAGGTCCCCACCCGCCAAAGGACGAAGGGTGGGTCATAGAGATTTTCAAAGACTTTCGGGAATTCCGCGTCGCCTTCCACCAAGGCCGTCACGCCCGCCTTTTCGGCCTTTTCCAACTCGGCCTCTACCATCCGATAAGGCTCTTTGAAGGAAAGCACCTTTTGGGCGCAGGCGGCGGTCCAGTCAGGCAGGCGGCCGAGGGCCTCCTCAGAGGCCCCGAAAACATGGGAAATCTCCGGGAAGGCGACTCGGGCGGCCTTGAGGCGCCTGGGGCCGATAACGTGAGTCAAATGGAGGGCAAGGAGGGTTTCCCGGTCGTTCACTTTGCAACCTCGGATTAATCAGGTAATACGGCCTTATTGGGCCCGACTTCCCGGGCCTGGGCCAGCAGCTTTTCGGCGTTGCCCAAAAGATCATGGTGGGTGGCGGCGTGTTTTGGGTAAGTGGAGGCGCTGATATTCAGGAAAACCGGGGGCGCCTCGCCCATGACGAGCTTGAAAAACTTGAAAATCCGCTTGGCGATGATGCCGTAAGTGTCGTGGGCCGTATCGGGAAGCACGATGGCGTATTTATCCTTTTCCAGCCGACATATGACGTCCACCCGCCTCAGGCTTTTGGCCAGGATTTCGGCCACCTGGGTGGCCACTTGGCTTTCGTTGCCGTCCAAGGAGCCGTTGTTGGGGGTGACGCTCAAGAACATGAGGCTCATCATGCGGGAATAGCGTTTGGCCCGTTCCACCTCGATGGCCAGGCATTCGGAAAAATAATCCTTGTTGAAAAGCCGGGTTTCCTCGTCCACCAGGATCACCGGCCGCCGGCTGTCGCCCTTGGGCGGGGGCGTTGCTTTCACGGACGCAGGAGCCGGGGGCGGCACGGCGGGCTCAAAGGATAGCTTGTCCGAAATGGCGGAAATGTTTTCTTTGACCGGCGGCTCCTCACGGGCCAAGGCCGGGCTCGCCGCACTTCCGGAAGCGATTTGGAGGACCGCCTTTTCCAGGGCTTCCTTCCAGGGCTTGATGACGCCCTGCATTTCCTCCATCAACTTCACGTCGTAACCCTGGGAATTTTGGTGGGCAAAGGCCAGCAGGATGAAGAATTTCTTTGGTTGGCTGTAAACCATGAAAATGCCGCTATTGGGCTTTTGGATGCGCAGGGAGCCCGACTTGTTGAAGACCGGCTTCCCCGTAATGTCCTGGTAGGCCTTCATGGGAAGCTTGGCGAGGGCGTTTCTCTCCTCCACCCCCAGGCGGTAAAGACAGGTTTCCATGACCTCTTCCTTGCCGTCGGACGCCAAGACGGAAAGAGGCTCCTCAGCCGTCCCGGCGAAACCGATGAAAACGCAGTCGAACTTGAAGTTCTCCAGGAGGATCTTGCAGCAGGCGGACAGGTCGGCTTTCGTGACGGGGTTTTTCCGGCAGGCGGAAATGAGTTTTTCAGTCAGTAGGGCTTGGGCGAGCAAATCAACCTCTCATACGGGTTCAATGGACGGTCGGACAATATCTTAACATGGTTCAAGGCGGTTACTTCACCTTGATGGCTTGGAATATGGCCCGGAGCGAGACCGCGTCCGGGACCAGGATGAAATAACCCCCGATTTCCTCGTGGTCATCGCTGAACTTGGTTTCGATGGAGATCACCTTGAGCGTCTCCTCCATGCCCTGGGTGATGATGGACAGCATGGCGCCCGCCATGTCAAAGACCAGGGTTGGGACTGAAATGAGCAGGAGCATGCCCAGGAATTCGTTGAGGGCGCTCAAGTAGGCACCGGTCAGGATGTTGCCCGCCTCCTTGATGGCCGAGTGGCCCATCTCGGTGAGGATCTTGCTGGTGCCCACGGGCTGTTTGAGGAGCATATCCGCCAGGTGGAGCGCCGAGTCCCGGGGGAAAAGCAGGATGATCTTGCCCGTGGCGTCCCCCAGGATGGAAAGGGTCAGGCCCGCCACCAGGGTATTGGGGTCCCCGACCAACTGGGGGACTTGCGACAGGGGGAGGACGGTAGCCTTGGGGACGGTGATGAAAATCTTTTTTCCTAGGAGCTGGGAAAGGGCCGTGGCGCCGTGGCCCGCCCCGATATTCCCCACTTCCTTCAGCGCGTCCAGCTGGCCGGGAGTCAGTTCATCGAGGTTCATCAGCATGCGACGGCGTCCTCGAGGCGGTTAAGCGGGCAGGTCGGCATGGGCGTCGTCCTTTTCCAAAAGGGAGTGTTCGGCCTGGAAACGCTTGTCTTTGAGGTCCTCCACCAGGCTGTTCACGTCGAGGATCAGCGCTATCTTACCATTGCCGAGGATGGTGGCGCCTGAAAAACCGCGGATGCCCTTGAGCAGCCGGTCCAGGGCCTTGATGGCGATCTCCTGCTGGCCGATCACCTCGTCCACGCGGATGGCCACCCGGGCGTCCCCCACCTCGGCGATGAGGACCGTCTCCAGGCCCGAGGCGTCCGGGGGCTTGATCGAAGGAGGCAGTTCCAACAGTTCCTGCAGGGCATAAAGGGGGATTACATCCTCCCGAAGCAGGATGGCCTCTTGTTGCTGGATCATCCGTTTTTCATTCGGCTCCACGTCCACCGTTTCGACGATATTCACCACGGGAATGGCAAAGACTTCCTCGTTGCACCGAACCAGGAGCGCCTTGATGATGGCCAGGGTGAGGGGAAAACGCAGGATGAAGGTGGTTCCCTGCCCTTTCTTGCTTTGGATGCGGAAAACGCCACCCACGGCTTCCACCTTGGTCTTGGCCACGTCCACACCCACTCCCCGGCCCGAAATCTCGGTGGCGTTCTCCACGGTGGAAAAGCCTGGAAGCGTGATCAGGCGCACCGCCTCTTCTTCCGTCAGTTTGGCGGCCTCGTCCGCCCCCACCAGCCCCTTCGCTACGGCCTTTTGCTTGACCAACTCGGGGTCGATCCCCCGCCCGTCATCCGTGATGGAGATGACCACGTGGGACCTCTCCCGGCGGGCCTGCAGGCGGATGGTGCCGTAGGATTCCTTGCCCTCCCGGGCCCGGGCCTCGGGCTCCTCGATGCCGTGGTCCACCGCGTTGCGAAGGAGGTGCACCAGGGGCTCGCTCATTTCCTCCAGAACCGTGCGGTCCAGTTCCACTTCCGCGCCGTCCATTTCCAAGTCCACCTGCTTGTTCAGGTTGCGCGCCAGGTCCCGCACCATGCGCGGAAAGCGGTCGAAGATCTGCTTCACCGGCATCAGCCGCACCTTGGTGATTTCGTCCTGGAGCTCGTCGGTAATGTGGTGCAGTTGGGAGAGGGGGTCGGAAAGCTCCTTGAGGGCCTTGGTATTGGCCACCTGCTCGAAGCGGATTTTGGAAATGACCAGTTCTTGTACCAGGGCCATAAGCTTGTCGAGTTTAGAGGTGTGAACCCGGATGGTGGGCAGGATGAAACTTCTCTCGTCGTGAACGACCGCCGGAGCCGAAGCTTGGGGGCCGGCTGCCCCCGGGGCGGGCGTGGAAACCGGACCCTGGGGAACGGACATTT
>Ga0335085_10004726_pt1 | contig 22340 bp, 20 predicted proteins | sample Lox_Sample_45_FD_206712 | JGI IMG/M metagenome (GOLD analysis project Ga0335085, IMG submission 206712) | Soil microbial communities from Loxahatchee National Wildlife Refuge, Florida, United States - Lox_Sample_4.5 | ecosystem: Environmental > Terrestrial > Soil > Wetlands | place: USA...
AGGACGTGAACATGGCTTCGTTCGCTTTCCTGCCGCTCGAAAAGCCGCCGCGCCGGCTCCGGTCACCGATACGCAGTCTAGACGGCAGCGGCCACGTTGGCGACGCAGCCCCCCGCCCCACGATTATTCACTAACGAAATCAGTTGCTTATAACATAATTGAAGGGTGGGAATCAAAGCCCTATCGTGCCGCGGGCCGAGGCGGGGAACCGATCGCAGAAACCACATAAGGAATGGCAACGATGAAACTCAAGGATCAGGTGGCGATCGTGACCGGCGCCGGCCGCAACATCGGCGAGGAAATCGCCAAACTGTTCGCCGCGGAGGGCGCCAAAGTCGCGATCGTCGACCTCGACAAGGTGCGCGGCGAGCGTGTTGCCAAGGCGATCAAGGACACCAACGGGGAAGCGACGCCGTTTCTCGCCGACGTGTCGAAAGGGAGCGACGTCGCCGCTTTGGTCAAGGACGTAGTCGCCCGCTACGGCCGCATCGACATCCTCGTCAACAACGTCGCCATTTCCGACAACAAGCATATCTTCGACATTACCGAGGAAGAATGGGACCGCGTGCTGAGTGTCACGCTGAAAAGCCAGTTTCTCATGGGCAAGTACGTCGGCCAGCAGATGGCCGCGCAAGGCGGCGGTCGCATCGTCAATATCGGCTCGACCTCGGGTTTCATGGGACGCAGCCGCGCCATCGCTTATTCGGCCGCCAAAGGCGGCGTCGCCAATCTGACTCGCGCCATGGCGACACAACTCGCGCCGCACAAGATCAGGGTCAATGCCATCGTGCCGAACAAGATCGGCTCGCCAGTCGGCAAGGACGAGTTCGACCCGTCCCGCCCGGTACCCAATATGGCGAAGCGCCCGGGCCAGCCCGAAGAGGCCGCCAAGGCCATTCTGTTTCTCGTCAGCGACGATTCGTCATTCGTCTACGGCGCCAATCTGTTCGTCGACGGCGGCGTCTCGGCGATGGACTTGTCGTAAGCGTTTTTGCTTTTGCGACCGCGATCAGGGAAAGAACGGATAGGTGGCGGCCACCGCGCCGAAGTCAGGGAAGCGCAGAATGAGATTGATCGCCACCAAAAAGCCGATGATGCAGAGGCTGGAGACGAACTGGAAATCCTGATCCCAGACCGTAGCCCGCAGGCGCGACCACGCCATCGGCGATGGCGGCGGCGCCTCGCGCACGATGGTTCGGGTCCGAGCGGGTGGAAGTTCGCCTCGCATGGGCATGTCGCATTGCTCCTGTGGCCGGCGCGATCGCCGCGAAAATTCGTTTTCAAAATCGAAGCAAGATAGGTGCCAAGTTCATTGCGGTGAAATTCGACTGTGCTCCGATGGTACGGTACTCTGTCAGTTCGCCGTTAGTTTTTTGTCACGAATGATTCTTAACAAATGCAGGTCGCTTTAATCTCCGCGAAATGGATGGGTGGCCGATCAGCGCGCGGGCTTGATCAGCGTAGATGACGGCGAAGGTCGCCTATCCGTACTTCACCGGCTTGTTGCCGGTCCAGTTCGGCGGGTTACTGGCTTTGACGCGGCGTGCATCCTTGACCAGTTCCTTGATGGCGCCGGTAATCGGCAGCGCCAGACCGGCCTTGTCGGTCATGTCGGCGACGATCTGCATGTCCTTGAGCGCCCAGGTGAAGGAGATCATGTCCCATTCCTTGAGCGCATCGGAGGCGCCCGAACTCATCATCAGCGCCTCGCGTAGTTTGACGAGATCGATGCCGGTGGTCTCGGCGAGCCTGCCGGCTTCGAGAAGGCCGATGGCATTCACCCAGAGCAGCAGATTGTTCATGGTCTTACCGACCTGGCCATGGCCGACATCGCCGAGATGCATGATGTCGGACGCGAAAGTGCCATAGACCGGCCGCGCACGGGCGACGACCTCGGCCTTACCGCCGACCAGCGCTAGCAGCGTGCCGCTGTCGGCAGCGAAGCGGCCGCGGCAGATCGGAGCATCGAGAACCTCGATGCCTTTTTCGGCGACGCGCGCAGCGACGGCCTTCACCGTGTCGGGCTTTGCCGTCGATGAAATGGCGATGATGGAGCCGGGTGTCATGGTCTCGAACAACCCGTCCTTGCCGAATGCGACATCGTTGACTTCTTCGTCGTAACCGACGCCGAGGATGACGATATCGCTCGCTTTGCCGACTTCGGCCGGCGTCGCAGCGATTGCTGCGCCGATAGCGCGTGCGGCGTCGCGCTGCTTCTCGCTCACATCGCACACGGTGACCGTGTAGCCCTTCGCGACAAGGTGCTTGAGCATGGCGAAGCCCATGCGCCCTGCCCCGACGATGCCGACCCGATCCTTCTTGCCGTCCGCCATGATCATCAATCCTTGCTGCCGTAGTCCTGCTCGGCCGATGCTGCCGAGACATAGCCTTCCGCGATATCGCGCGCGAGCGCGGCGGGATCGCGCTTTTTGGGATCGCCATAACCGCCGCCGCCGGCGCTCTGCAGGAGGAAGCGCTCGCCGGCGCGCAGATCATAGCGGCCCGAGGCCGGCGTCTCGCGCTGGTCCGGCGCACCGAGGTGAATGACGAAATGGCTGCGGCTGCCGGGCTTGCCGCCGGCGACACCGTTCGGCGGAAATTTCGCCCGGTCGTAGCGGCGCACCACGGTGGCGTCTTGCAGCAGCTCGTAGATCCGGCGGAAGGCAAGCCCGCCGCGAAATTCGCCGGCGCCGCAGGAATCCTGCACCAGATCGAACGCGGTAATGCGGCATGGAAACTCGGTCTCGAGAATCTCGATCGGCGTGATGTGCAGATTGCTGGTATGGGTCGCGACCGCCGAGGCGCCGTCATTGCCATTGCCGCCGCCATAGGCGGAGCCGAGGATCTCGTATTGCAGCGACGGCTGGCCCGGCCGGCCGCCGTCCTTCCACGAGATCAGCAGGGCGCCGCTCGAGCCGCCGTTGGCGACGGCGCGCTCAGGGCGGAACGGCGCCAGCGCCTCGAGGATCACGTCGGTAAGCTTGAGGTTCGCCGCCTGATAGGAGCTGACCGGCGCCGGCGCGCTGGCATTGGTGACGGTGTTGGGTGCGTATTCGAACCGCACCACTTCGCGCATGCCGTCGTTGAAATGCAGCTTCGGATCGAGCGCGCCGATCAGCGAATAGAACACGCAAGCCTCGACCATCGACGGCCGCAGATTGATCGGCCCCTTGGCCTGGCGATCGGCCTTGGTGAAATCGAACGTGATCTCGCCGTTCTCGACTCGCACGGTGACGGCGAAGCGCACCGGCCGATCGAGCTCGACGCCGTCGTTGTCCATGAAGCCTTCGGCGGAGGCTTCGCCGTCGGGCAGCGCCCGGATGGCGGCGCGCAGTTCCTCGGCCGCGCCTTTGAGCAGCGCCGCGAACGATTCCATGACCGCGGCGGCGCCGAATCGCTCGCAGGTCTCCAAGATGCGCTCGGCCCCCATCCGGGTCGCCGCCATCTGGGCGTGCATGTCGCCGCGCACCAGTTCGGGCTGCCGGCTGTTGGCGAGAATGAGCCGCTCCAGATCGGCATTAAAGACGCCGCGCGAATAAATCTTCACCGGCGGCAGCAGCAGGCCTTCCTGAAAGATTTCCGTGGCGCTCGCCGAGGTCGATCCCGGCATGGTGCCGCCGACATCGGCCTTGTGCGCAATCGAGCCGGCGAAGCCGACCAGCGTCGAGCCGGAAAGGATCGGCGCGACGAAGGCCATGTCGGACACGTGCGGCAGGCCGCCCTCGTAGGGGTGATTGCAGACGAACAGGTCGCCGTCGCGGACGTCCTCGCCGTAGCGTTGCAGGATGTTGGCGACCAGATGCCGATAGACCGGTGCGTGAAAGAACATCGGCGGCGCGACGATAAGCCCGCCTTGCCGATCGAGAATCACGCAGGAAAAATCGCGCGACTCGCGAATGATGGTCGAATAGCCCGAACGGTAGAAATGATAGTGCATCTCCTGCATCAGGCTGCCGATGCGGTTGCGCACGACCTGGGTGGTGATGGCGTCGACCATCATTAAGCTCTGTGTTCCAGGATGAGATTGTTGTAGCGATCGACGACGGCGTGCCAGCCGGGCGGCACGACGGTCGTGGCGTCGAACTGCTCGACGATCGCCGGCCCCGCAAACGCGACGCCGACGGCGAGCTTGTCGCGATCGTAGATCGTCGTCTCGGACGATTGCTGCGGCTCGAAGAACACGCTGCGCTTACCCTTGACGGCCGCCGCCTGCGGCGCCGACGCGGCGCGCTCCGGCAAAGCCTGCGGCGAGAATTTCGGTACGCTGACCCGGACGCGCAAGCGATAGCTAACGACTTCGACGCCTTTCTCCTTGGCGGCGTGGCCGTGGATGCGCGCGTGGACCTCGTCGAAGCGCTCGCGCACCGCCGTGAGCGCCTTGGCGTCGAGCACCTTGTCCCACAGGCCGCTCAGGGGCACGCGAAGCTCGTAACCCTGCCCGGCGTAGCGCATGTCGAGATCGCGCTCGAACACCGCCGCGCTCGGATCGAGACCTTCTTCCGCGAGTTCACTCGCCGCCTTGGCCTCGATCTCGCGAAACAGCGCCTCGGCATGGGCGGGGTCGAGCCGATCGAGCTGGCCGAGCTCGGAGCGGATGTAGTCGTGCAGCACGTCGGTGCAGAGCAGCCCGAGCGCAGAAAATGCTCCGGGCCGCGCCGGCACGATGATTTTTCGCATACCGAGTTCCTCGGCGACGGCGGCAGCGTGCACGGCGCCGGCACCGCCGAACGGCAGCAACGCGAATTCGCCGAGATCGACGCCGCGCCGCGCCGCGAACACGCGCACCTCGTCGGCCATGCGCATATCGACGATGCGGCGAATGCCGGCAGCCGCTTCAGCGACGGTCATCTTCAGCGGCTTTGCGATCTTCGCTTCGAGCGCCGATCGCGCGGCCTCGGCATCGAGCTTCTGGGTGCCGCCGAGAAAGTAGTCGGGATTGAGGAAGCCACAGACGATGTCGGCGTCCGTCACCGCCGGGTTCTCCCCGCCGCGGCCGTAGCAAACCGGGCCGGGATCGGCCCCGGCGCTCTGCGGGCCGACCGATAAAAATCCGGCGCGATCGATCCACACGATCGAGCCGCCGCCGGCGGAAATCGTCGTCAAATCGAGCGCCGGGACGTCGAGCTGACGGCGCGCCACCGTGCCTTCGGTCACTTCGAGCGGCGCGCTGCCTTCGATGAAAGCGATGTCGCAACTGGTGCCGCCCATGTCGAGCGTGACAAGGCCGCGTGTCCCCGTCGTGGAATCCTCGCACGGCAGATAGGCGCTCGCTTGCGCGCCAGCCGCGGGCCCCGAAAGCAGGCTCTGCACTGTCTTATGGCCGGTCACGGCGGCGGTGAACGGCATGACGCCGCCGTTCGACTGCATGAGGAAGCGTTGCTGCGTCGTCACGCCCGCTTCGTTGAGACGCTTTTCCAGGTCTGCAACGTAGGTGACCAGCACCGGCGCCAGATAGGCATTCAGCAAGGTCGCCGACATGCGCGGCCATTCGCGCACGCGCGAGAGCACCTCCGACGACAACGAGATGTGCGCCTCGGGAAAGATCTCCCGGATGATCGCCCCGGTGCGCCGCTCGTGCGCGGGGTTCATGAATGAGAAAAGGTAACAGACGGCGACGGAAGCAACATCCGCCGCCTTGAGCTCCATCGTCGCCTTGCGCACCGCATCCTCATCGAGCGGTTCAAGCTCGGCGCCGCCATAATCGATCCGGCCGCCAATCTCGCGCGTCAAACTTTGCGGTGCAATCGGCGGCGGCTTCTGGAAGAAATAATCGAATACATTGCCATCGCGCGCTTGGCCCTGCGTCTCCTGGATGGCGCGGTAGCCGCGGTTGACGAGCAGGCCCACCCGGGCGCCCCGCATTTCCAGGAGCGCGTTGGTGGTAATCGTGGTGCCGTGGGAGAAAAATTCGATGGCGCCCAGATCGACGCCGCGGTCGGCGAAATTGCCGATGCCGCGCATGATACCGAGCGCCGGATTTTTCGGCGTGGTCGAGACTTTTGCGACGGACAGTGTGCCGCCTGCAACGTCGAGCAGGACCAGATCCGTATGCGTGCCGCCGACGTCGACGCCCAACCGATAACGCTTAGCCATTCCTACGCTCAACCCTCCTGGACGTCGGGCGTGGGTGCGACCGCGAGCAGCTCCCACAACGCTTGCCGGCTGCCCATGGCATGCTCCCCCTGGCGGCACCCGTACCACAAAGCTGTCAAAAGGCCGCGGCGGGCGAATTTGCTTGGCCGTGGCTCGCACTCGGGGGATTTTCTATAGTTGCGCGCACGGTTGCGCAAATGCTTCATCCGGGGATCGATCATGACAAGCGCGCGTTCCTTATTCCTTGCTTTCGTTGTTGCGGCATTCTTTGCCGGCGCTGTAAAGGCGGACGAAGCCTATCCCACCCACGTCGTGAAAGTGATCGTCCCGTCGCTGCCGGGATCGACCACCGACATCCTGGCACGCCTCGTCAGCGATCAGCTCAGCCAAAGTTGGGGCAAGCCGGTCATTGTCGAAAACATGCCCGGCGCGGCCATGAACATCGGCGCCGAATACGTCGCGCATGCCGCGCCCGACGGCTATACGATGATGATCTGTCCGCCGGCGCCGGTCTCGATCCAGCAATTGCTCTACCGCGACCTCAAATACGATCCGACCAAATTCACGCCGATCGCGTTGCTCGCCAAGATATCGAACGTGCTGGTGACCCGCCCGGATCTTCCGGCAAGTACAATTTTGGAATTGCTCGCCTACGGGCGCGCCAATCCGGGCAAGCTTTCTTTCGCATCCCAGGGCGTCGGCTCGACGGCGCACTTGTCTGGCGCCGAGCTCGAAGTGCTTGGCGGCATCAAAATGGTGCACGTGCCCTATCACGGCGCGCAACCCGCGCTCACTGACGTGATGGCCGGCAATGTCGATATGTTCTTCGACACGCTCACCACCTCAGTGCCGCTCTATCGCAGCGGCAAGCTGAAAATGCTCGGCGTCGCCAGCGCCGAGCGCTCACCTGCAGTGCCGGAGATTCCGACCATCGCCGAATCCGGGTTGCCTGGCTTCCGCTCTATCACCTGGTTCCCGATCGTCGGGCCGCCCGGCATGGCTGCTGCACTGGCGCAGAAAATCAACCACGACGTCGTCGCCATTTTGCAAAAGCCCGCAATCAGCGAGAAGCTGCACAACTTGCGTCTTGACCCCATGATCGGCACGACGGCGGATGCGGCGAAGTTTTTTGCCGACGAGACGCAGTTGTGGGGCAAAGTAATTTCGGAAAGCCACATCGCGCTGCAATAGGCGCGAACGTAAGCGTCTGCCGCGTCGCCGGGGTCCGCTTCAAAGGCCCAGCGAAAGCCATTAACACCGGCGGCAAATTGCGCGCGAGAACAAGTGCGCACCGCCAAGGGGAGAGCGCCGTTATGTCATATCAATGCCGCACGCGCACCGTCTTGGGTTTTGGCCTAACGGTGATGCTCGCCGTCGGCGGACTGTCGTTCGCAGAGACCATCGCCCCGACGAATTCGGCGCCCAATCCGTATCGCTCCATCGACAACTGGGCCAAGATGCCGGACGGGCGAAGCTGGGGCTCGACCGCGGGCGTCGATATCGATCCGGACGGCACCAGCGTATGGGATGCCGAGCGGTGCGGCACGTTTGCACCGCCGTCGGCGTTCAAGCCCGGCGAGCCGTTCGCCTGCGACGGCTCAAACCTCGACCCGATCCTAAAGTTCGATGCGTCCGGCAAGCTGGTGAAAAGCTTTGGCGCCGGCATGTTCATTCTGCCACACGGCCTGCATGTCGACCGCGTCGGCAATGTCTGGGTGACCGACGGCATGGGCCGACCCGGCAAGGGCCAGCAAGTGTTCAAGTTCAGTCCCGACGGCAAAGTGCTCATGACGCTAGGCAAGGCCGGCGTCGCCGGCGATGGGCCAGACGAATTCAACGCGCCGTCCGCAGTGTATGTGGCGCCGAACGGAAATATTTTCGTGGCCGACGGGCATGGCGGCAAGACCAACGCGCGCATCGTCAAGTTCGCGCCGGACGGCAAATTCATCAAGGCCTGGGGCAAGAAGGGCTCGGGGCCCGGCGAGTTTGACATCCCGCACACGCTCGCCATGGATTCGCGCGGCCGGCTTTTCGTCGGCGACCGGCAGAACAACCGCATCCAGATTTTCGATCAGGACGGCAACTTTCTCGACCAGTGGTTCCAGTTCAGCCGCCCGAGCGGCGTGTTCATCGACAAGAATGACGTCATCTATGTCGCCGATTCCGAATCGGAATCGGTGTCCAAGAACCACGACGGCTGGAAGCGCGGCATTCGCGTCGGCAATGTCGGCGACGGCGTGGTGCGCGCTTTCATCCCCGACCCGGTCGAGAAGGCCACGACGACGAGCGCCGCCGAAGGCGTCGCCGCCGACCGCAACGGCGTCATCTATGGCGCCGAAGTCGGGCCGAAGCGATTGATGCGCTACGTGAGGAACTGACGCCGGTCAGTTACGAGCGTGCCGCTTGCCGACTGCGAACACCGGCTTGTGCCGCGCCGCTAGAAACCCGGGGCGCGTTCGACTTGGTCGTACCAGTCGAAGCCCATGTCTTTGACGATGCGATTGCTCATGACGATGATACGGCACTCGGAGCCGGCATTGGCGAAGTGCTGATGCATGGTGAAGGGCGGAATGTAGACATAGTCCCCGACCGTCCATTCGAACTTCTTCGGCGTATCGGCCCATTCCCACTGGAACGCTTCGAGGCAGTCCCATTTCAGGTCCCAGTGCAGGTCGTAGCCGGAGCCCTCGACGACGAAGAACAATTCCTCCCACATGTGACGGTGTTTGCCGGAACGCTCGCCGTCCTTGAGGAACTGCATATAGGCTTCCATGCAGCACTCGCGTGTCTGCATCTTCTTGTTGACGAGATGCTTGATCAGGCCGTCGGGCGAGCGCTCCCACGGCATGTCCTTGGCCTTGATGACGTTCGGAAGCTTCGCGTATTCCTCGCGAAACTTCTCCGATTCCACCACGGCTTCGGCCAGAAAGCTGCTGCTGCTGTCGCCGGAAAGCGCGGCCTGCTTGTCTTCGAATAACGCCATTTTCGATCTCCGCGCTCAAATTTCCGTCGGTGGGCTGAATTCCTCGACGCCAGGCGGCAGCTTATCGGTCGGCCATTCCACCATCTTCTGAAACAAGAGGTGCATGAACAGGAACAGCGGCTTCGCCTTGAACACCAGCAGGATGCAGGATTCCTTCGGGTCGTCGTTGGTGTGCTGGTGAACGCAGCCGTTCTCGACCAGCATTACGTCACCGGCTTCCCATTTCATGTAGCGGCCGTCGTGGACGTCGTGGCCGTGGCCCTTGAGCACGTAAAACACCGCGCTGTTGAGGTGACCGTGCTTCTGGCCGGCATTGAGCGGCGCGTAGCATTCGATGTGCGACTCGATCGACTGCACGATATTGACGGCTTGCGGGCTGATGATGTGTTTGCCGTACATCGCCGGGCCGCCCTTCCAGGGATGATCTTTTGAAGAATAGACCCGCGGCTCTTCGAGGAGCCTCTTGTAGAGGTGACTGTAGGTGCCTTCGAGCGCGCGCACGAAGGTGCGCTTCTTCGCCCAGCGCTCCCATTTTCCGTGCTTGATCTCGTCGGCGTCTTCCGGGGAGGGCTTGTTGTGACCAAGCCCCGGCATCTCGTGTTCCAGCATTCCCGTCATTCCGAGCTCCTTATATCCGCGCGCCGCGCTCCGACCGGACGCAGTTCGCCCTCATGCTGGCCGGAAAAAGCGCATCGCGTTGGCGCTTGGTGACGGTCATTACGGGATTTCCGCTGACCGCGCAACGCCGCGGCCGCCACGACGGCGCGCATCATTGGCTTGCCACCAAGGCGCGGTTGCTACAAAAGGTGGCCGCAGCGAAGGATTGGAGCGCGAGGAGATCATGCCGCATTCGTGGAGTCGTTGGGTTCGTATCTTTGCTGCCACTCTGATGGTTGTTGTTGCCGCTTCGCCCGCTGCCCGTGTCTTCGCCCAAAGCCTCGCCGACTTCTATAAGAACCGCAAAGTCGATCTCTATATCGGTTACAGCGCCGGCGGCGCCTACGACTTTTACGCGCGGGTGCTCGCACGCCATATGGGCGCGCAGATCCCGGGCGCGCCGACGCTGATCCCGAGAAACATGGAAGGCGCCGGCAGCCTGCGGCTGGCCAATTGGCTCTATCGGGTCGCACCGCAGGACGGCTCGGCGTTCGGCACTATCGGCCGCGGCATCGCCTTCGATCCGCTGCTGATCGGCAAGGGCGATCAATTCGACGCGCAGAAATTCGGCTGGCTCGGCAGCGCCAACAACGAGGTCAGTGTTTGCGTGGCATTGAAGTCGTCCGGCATCACCAAGTTCGAGGACCTGTTCACCAAGGAACTCACCGTCGGCGGCACCGGCACCAGCGCCGACACCGATCAGTTTCCGCGCGTGCTGAACGGCGTTCTCGGCACGCATTTCAAGATCATCGAAGGCTATCCGGGCGGCAACGACGTGGTGCTGGCGATGGAGCGCGGCGAGGTCAACGGCCGCTGCGGCTGGTCATGGTCGAGCGTGAAGGCGACCCACAAGGCCTGGATCGAAGAGAAGAAGATGATCGTGCTGGTACAGCTTTCACTCAACAAGCATCCGGAGCTGCCGGACGTGCCGCTGGTCACCGATTTCGCCAAGAATGACGAGCAGCGCCAAATCCTCAAGATGGTGTTCGCCCGGCAGGTCATGGGGAGGCCGTTCCTGGCGCCACCCAATCTGCCGCCCGATCGGCTGGCGTCTCTCCGCAAGGCCTTCATGGACACGATGAGGGACAAGGATTTTTTGGCCGAAGCCGAAAAGACCGATCTCGAGGTCAATCCGGTCTCCGGCGAGGAAGTCGAGAAGCTGGTCAAGGACGTCTATGCCACGCCGCCGGATATCGTCGCCAAGGCCAAGGAGGCGGCGAAGTAGGCTCGCGACAATAAAAACTGAGTTGGCGCAGAGGTCTATTCACCGACGACGGGCTGGTTGTCATGACCTGGCACGCCCGACGCGGCGCGGCCCCGTATCGGTGACGCCGAGATGCCGTTCCAGTGCCGCGCGGTCGGCCGCGAGCACCGCACTGTCGGCGGCATGAACCACGCTGCCGCGCTCCAGAATAACGGCGCGGTCGGTGACGCCGAGAATCTTCTTCGCGTTCTGCTCGACCAGGATCGCCGACATGCCTTCATCGCGGATGACGCGGCGCAGCGCCGTCAGCAATTCATCGACGATGATGGGCGCGAGCCCTTCGAGCGGCTCGTCGAGCAGCATGACGCGAGGATTGAGCACCAGAGCGCGGCCGACCGCGAGCATCTGCTGCTCGCCGCCGGAAAGCTGATTGCCGAGATTCTGCCGCCGCTCGTCAAGCCGTGGAAACAACGCATAGACTTTTTCCGTGGTCCAGCGGCCGGGCCGCGCGATCGCGGTAAGGTTTTCGTGCACCGTGAGCGATTTGAAAATGTTGCGCTCCTGCGGCACCCAGCCGATCCCGGCGTGGGCGCGCTGGTCGGGACGTAGCCCGGTGATATCGGCGCCGTCGAGCGCGATCGTGCCGCCGAAGTAATGGGTGACGCCGACGATGGTGTTGACCAGCGTGGTTTTGCCCATGCCGTTGCGCCCGAGCAAAGCGAGCGCCTGGCCTTCGGCAAGCGTCAGCGACACATTCGACAGGACGATCGCCTCGCCATAGCCGGCCGAGAGCTGCTCGATGGCCAAGAGATCAGGCATCGAGTTCCTCGCCGAGATAGACCGCCTTCACCCGCGGATCCCTCGCAATGTCTTCGGGCGGGCCGTCCACGAATAGCGAACCGTTGACCAGGACCGAGATGCAGTCGGCGAACGAGAACACGAGGTCCATGTCGTGCTCAATCAACAGCACGGTGACGTCGGCCGGCAGCGCCGCGATGGTGGCCAGAAGCTCCTGCCGTTCGGCTTCCGGCACGCCGGCGGCCGGCTCATCGAGCAACAGCACGCGCGGCCGGCAGGCGAAGGCCAGCGCAATCTCGAGAAGCCGCTGCTTGCCGTAGGGCAGGATCGCTGTGCGTTCATGCATCACGTCGGCAAGCCGGAACCGCTCGACGATTTCAACGATCTCGTCGGTGACGGCCGCTTTACTGCCGACCAGCCGCCACCAGTCCCCGCCGGAGCCGACCCGCTCGGAAACCGCAAGCCCGATGGTTTCGAGCGGTGTGAGGTCGAGGAACAGCTGGTTGATCTGGAACGTGCGCGCCATGCCGAGCCGCACCCGTTGATGCGGTTCGAGCGCGGTGATGTCGCGGCCTTCGAGCACGATGCGCCCGGCGGTGGGCTTGAGCACGCCGGTGAGGAGATTGACGACCGTCGTTTTGCCGGCGCCGTTCGGGCCGATCAGCGCATGGCGTGCGCCCTGCTCAATGGCCAGATTGACGTTTTGCGCCGCGACGATGCCGCCGAAGCGCTTTTCGAGGCCGATGGTTTCCAGAATCGGCATGGCCTACCCCCCGTCCGGCGCAGCGGCGCCAAGCGTGGCGGAACGCGAAACGAACCGCGCGAAGAAGCGCGAGATCGCGGCACGTAGCGCCTCATTCCAGCCGCCGATGCGCTCGCGGCCGACGAGCACGATCCCCACCAGCATAAGACCGATCCAGAACTGCCAATATTGCGGCGTCAGCGTCGAGATATAGTCCTGCATGAAGCGGTAGATCACCGCCCCGATCAGGCCGCCGTAGAGATAGCCGGTGCCGCCGATGATGAGCACCAGGAGCAGATCGGCCGAGCGGTCGATCGAAAACACGTCAAGCGAGCAGAACGCCGTGGTTTGCGTGAGCAACGCGCCCGCCATGCCGGCAAATGCGGCCGAAACCGTATAGATCGCAACCAGCCGGCCGTTGACCGGGATGCCGACGGCTGATGCCCGCAGCGAATTGCCCTTCACCGCGCGCAGCGACAGACCAAACGGCGAATAGACGATGCGGCGCGCGATGACGAAGCAGACGAACAGCACGATCAAGCAATAGACGTAGCCGTTGTGGCCATAGAGATCGAAACGGAACACGCCCAAGATCGGCGCGATGGTCACGCCCTGCAAACCGTCGGCGCCGCCGGTGATATCGGAATAGCGATTGGCGACTTCGCCCAGCATCAGCGAGACGCCGAGCGTCACCATGAGGCGGGTCAGGTCCGAACCGCGCAACACCAGGAAGCTCGTCACGAATCCCAGCGTGGCCGCGACCACGCCCGCCAGCACGAGCGCGACAACCGGCTCGTTGATGACGCCGTATTTGGCGGCAAGGCCAGTGAAGTATCCCGCAAACCCGAAGAAAGCCGCCTGTCCGAGCGAGAGGATGCCGGCAAAGCCGAGGATGAGATCGAGCGATAACGCAAACAACGCCAAGATCGCCGTATCCTTCAGGATCAGATATTTGCCCGGGAACAGCCAGATCGTCGCGAAGGCGAAGACCCAGAACGCAATTTCCAGCGGCGACCAGCGGGCGCGGCGCGCGAGATAGGTGGAAACGTCCTCGCTTAACGCGGCCACCGCCGTCACCGCGCCGCGCTACGGGCAAACAGACCTTGCGGCCGCAAGATCAGGACCACGATCATGATGGCGTAGATCACAAAGGCGCCGAGCTTCGGCACATAATATTTGCCGGCAACGTCGCCGATGCCGAGCAGGATTGAAGCCAGAAACGGCCCCGTGATGCTCGACGTGCCTCCGACCGTCACCACGATCAGAAAATAGATCATGTATTTGAGAGGAAAAGTCGGATCGAGACCAAGGATTTCCGCGCCGAGCGCACCGCCAAGACCGGCGAGACCCGAACCGAACGCGAAGGTGATGCCGAACACCGCGCCGACATTGATGCCGAGCCCGCGCGCCACACGCTGGTCATCGACCGCCGCGCGCAGGCGGCTGCCGAACCGCGTCTTGGACAGCATCAACTGCAGCGCGATGGTGAGCAGCCCGCAGATCACGATGATCAGCAGCCGGTATTTGCCCATGCCGATGCCGAACACATTGAACTGGCCCTGCAGGGCTTCGGGAATGCGCACGAACTGCTGCGACGAGCCCATCACGTAGTCGACCCCGGCCACCGACATGAACACGAGGCCGATGGTGAACAGCACCTGATCGAGATGGCTCCGGGCATAGACGTGGACGTAAAGCGTCCGTTCGAACACGCCGCCGAGCAACGCCGTCACCAGGAACGCGATCGGCAGTCCGAGCGCGAACGGCACGCCCATGCGATTGACCAGAATGACACTGCAATAGCCGCCCGCCATGGCGAAGGCGCCGTGCGCGAGATTGATGAAATTCATCAGGCCGAGCGTGACGGACAATCCGCAGGCCAGCACGAACAGCAACATGCCGTAGGCAATTCCGTCGAAAAGGATTGTCAGCATGCTGCCCCGAGCGTTCGCACCATGGTCCCCAGCCCTCTCCATCTTCGGAGAGCGTGGGTGCGATTGCCTCGCATCCCAACATTCCGGCCCGGCAATGTCCAGGTTTCGGATGTCTCACCCCGCGCTGCGCATTCGCTTCGGCGCGTTTATGGTAGCATCGTAAAAAGCAGCATGGACACTACGGGAGGCATGGAATGGCGGCGGGAAAGCACAGCGCTGGCGCGGGCGTGCTGCTGGGCATTTTCATTGCGATCCTGTTCGTCGGCGCGGCGCGGGCGCAATCCTATCCGGATCATCCGGTCCGCCTTTTCGTCCCCGCGGCGGCCGGAGGGCCAACGGACATCCCCGCACGCTTGGTGTCGCAGATCCTGCCGAAGCTTGGGCAGCCGGGCGTTGTCGAAAACCGCCCGGGCGCCGGCGGCGCCATCGGCGCACGGATGGTCGCGAGCGCGCCGGCCGACGGCTACTCGCTCCTTGTCGGCAATACCAGCGTCCTCGCCGTCATTCCTGCCACCTCGGCGAGCGCCGGCTATGATCCAACCAAGGCATTCACGGCGGTCGCCAAAGTGTCGGAGAGTTACCAAATCCTGGTGCTGCACCCGTCGGCGCCCTGGAAGTCGGTCGCCGAGCTCATCGCCTACGCGAAGACGCATCCCGGCAAGCTCACATTCGCCCATACCGGCGTCGGCGGTCTGCCGCATCTGACCGGGGAATTGTTCAACTCTCTCGCCGGCGTCAATATTCTAGGCGTGCCTTACAAGAGCGGAGGAGAATCGGTAACCGCCGTGCTCGGCCAGCAGGTTGATATGACGTTTGAGAGCATCACCATTCTGCTGCCGCTCATCCGCGATAACAAGCTGCACGCGCTCGCCATCACCTCGCGCGCCCGCACGCCGTTGGCGCCCGACCTGCCGACCATGATCGAAGCTGGCGTTCCCGACTATGAGGTGACGACGTTCAACGGGATCGTTGCCCCGGCGGGCACGCCAAAGCCGATCGTCGATCTCCTCAACCGGACGATCAACGACGGTCTCGCTTCGCCGGAGAACAAAGAGGCGATCGCACGGCTTGGCGCCATATCGAACCCAGGATCGCCGCAGGATTTCGCCGCTTTCATCGCAGCGCAGCACCGCAAATGGTTGCAGGTCGCCGCATCCGCTCATATCAAAGTCGATTAAGATAGGACGATCGACGAAAGGACTAGGAGTTCAGTCATGGCCAAAATCGTGCTCGGGCTCGGCAGCTCGCATACGCCGATGCTGCTCGCCAACGACGAAACGCTGGAGCGCTTTCTGGAGACCGACCAGAAGATCAAGCACCGCGACAAGGAAGGCCGGCCAACGACCTATGCGGAGCTGCTGGAAAAAGCCGATCCGAAGATGGCCGCGATGGTGGCGCCGGCCGAACTTGTCGCCCGGCAGAACAAGGCGCGCGACGCCGGTGCGCGATTGAGTAAAACGCTCGCCAACGGCAAGCTCGACGCGCTCATCGTCCTGAGTGACGACCAGGACGAAGCCTATCTGGAAGACGCCCGGCCGACCTTCGCCATCTACTACGGCGAGACCATCCTCAACAGCAACGAGCAGCACGAGCTGTACCGCAAGCGCTTTCCCGAATGGTACGTGAAGAACCGGCAAGCCTTTTTCGAGGAGAACAAGCCGCGCGCCTATCCGGTCGACTCCAAGCTTGCGCTCCATCTTATCGACTGGCTGATGGACAACGGCTTCGACCCGGCCACGTCGAAACGCATGCGCGAGGGCGAAGGCGAGGGTCACGGCATGGCCTATGTGCATCGCCGCTTGATGAACGGCATGGAGCCGGTGCCGATCGTGCCGGTCTTCCTCAATACTTATTTCGAGCCGAACCAGCCGCGGCCGCGACGCTGTTACGCGCTCGGCCAGGCGATCCGCAAAGCGGTCGAAGGCTTCCCAGGCAACGCGCGCATCGGCATCATCGCGTCAGGCGGCTTGAGCCACTTTCTGGTCGATGAAGACTTTGACCGCGCCATCCTGAAAGCGCTCGCGGACAAGGACGCGAAGTTCCTGCAGAACTTGCCGCGCAACAAGCTTCACTCCGGCAGCTCGGAAATCCTCAATTGGGTCGGCATCGCCGGCGCGCTCGAGCACCTCGACCTGAACTGGTTCGAATACGTGCCGGGCTATCGCACGCCGGCCGGGACCGGTACGGGACTGAGCTTCGCGACTTGGGCGTAAAGCCCTTTCTATTCGTCGTGCCCGGGCTTGACCCGGGCATCCACCGAACGTCATCGCTGCATGGATAACCGGGTCAAGTCCGGCAATGACGACAAAGATTTCTACTCTGGCTTGATGCCCGCGGCTTTGATGATCGGGCCCCATTTCACGTATTCGTCGTGGATGAGTTTTTCGAAGACCTCGGGCGACGATCCGACCGGCGTCGCGCCGAGCTTCAAGAGCTTCTGCCGCACACCCGGCAATTGCGCGACCTCGGCGCAATCCTTGGCAAGCTTCTGTTTCACATCCGCGGGCAAGCCGGCCGGGGCGAGAAAGCCCCACCACACGCCGGTGTCATAGCCCGGCAGCGCGGCTTCGGCGATGGTCGGCACATCCGGCAGCACCGGGGAACGCACGGCCGTAGTCACGCCGAGCGGGCGCACGGTGTGCGCCTCGATCTGGCCCATGGATTCGGGAATGTTGTTGAACGTCATTGGCACGTGGCCGCCAACCAGATCGGTGAGCGCCGGCGCACCGCCCTTATACGGCACGGCAACGATGTCGATCTTCGCCATCGCCTTGAACAATTCCCCGGCAAGATGTGGCGAGGTGCCGATGCCGGCATGGCCGTAGGAAAGCTGGCCCGGTTTCGCCCGCGCCGCGGCAATCACGTCGCCGATCGATTTGAATTCGGAGTTGGCCGCCACGAGCAGCATATTGGGCGACGAGCCGATCAGCGAGAGCGGCGTGAAGTCCTTAAACGGATCGTAGGGCAGCTTGGCGTAGAAATATGAGTTGAGCGCATGGCCGGTGGCGACGACGATCAGCGTGTAGCCGTCGGCGGGGGATTGCGCCAAAGCCTGCTCGGCGACGACGCCGCCGGCGCCCGGCCGGTTCTCGATCACGACGGACTGGCCCCAGCGCTTGGATAGCTCGTCGCCCAGCGTACGCGCCACGATGTCAACGGCGCCGCCGGGCGGATATGGCACGAAAATGTGCACGGGCTTGGTCGGGTAGGCGCCCTGCGCCAGCGCTGCCGCGCACATCGCGAGCAGGGCGAAGGTCGCGCTCCCAATGCGAGACCAGACCGACATGGCAAAGTCCTCCCCGAGCAACATCCTCGTTTGCCGAACTATAACGCGTAACCCCAGCGCGACGAAGACCCGCAGCATGATGGCCGGCCGTCGCTTGCGCGCTTTCGGACTTTCGCCCTAGTATCAAATTAAGGCGACCAGCAGTGATATTTGACGGTGATCGGAGCGACCTGGGAGGGCTTCTGATGTCCAGACGATCGATCGCGGCTGTTGCCGCACTCACCTTTTCGGCCAGCGCGGCGCTCGTGCAGGGGGCCTCCGCTCAGGACGTCAAAGTCGGCGTGGTGCTGCCCTATACGGGCGTCGGCGCCGAGCTCGCCCAGCAAATTCAGCGCGGCATGGATCTTTATCTCAAGCTCAATGCCGATCAGGTGAAGCCCTACACGATTACGCAAATCAAGCGCGACTCCAAGGCGCCGGACGGCGCCGCCGCCAAGATCGCGGTGCAGGAATTGCTCACTCAGGACAAGGTCGACGCGCTCGCGGGCTGGGTCTATTCGCCCGACGCCATCGCATCGGCACCCGTCGTCAATGCCGGCAAGAAGCTCGCGGTGATCATGAATGCCGCGACCTCGTTCATCACCAACCTGTCGCCGGATTACGTGCGCACCTCGTTCACGATGTGGCATTCGAGTTACGCGCTCGGGGCCGCTGCGGCCAAGAACCTGCACGCCAAGACCGCGGTCGTGGCCTATTCGGATTATCCGCCGGGCAAAGACAGCCTCGACGCCTTCAAGAATGCGTTCGAGGCCAACGGCGGCAAGGTCATCGACGCCATCCCGGCCGGCGGACCGGGCGCCGTCCCTGATTTCACGCCATTCTTCCAGCGTGCCAAGGACGAAAAGCCCGACGTGCTGTTCGTGTTCGTGCCGGCCGGCGATCACGCTTCAGCGGTGGTCAAGACCTACGGCGCGCTCGGCATGGCCGTTGCGGGCATCAAGCTGATCGGGCCCGGCGACATTGTTCAGGACATCAAGCTGCAAGCGATGGGGGACGCGGCCGTCGGCCTGATTACCATGCATCACTACAACGCCGACCTCGACAATCCGCAGAACAAGCGCTTTGTCGCCGCCTGGAAGAAAGATTACGGCGCCGACAGCACACCGGACTTCACCGGCGTCGGCGGTTACGACGGCATGGCGGCGATCGTCCACGCGGTGCAGGCGACCAAGGGCAAAATGGACGGCGACGCAGCCGTGAAGTCGCTGCTGGGCTGGAAATTCGACAGCCCGCAAGGCCCGATCATGATCGATCCGCAGACACGCGACATCATCATGAATGAATATCTGTCCGAGGTGGTGAAAGGCCCGGACGGCAAGCTCCATGAGAAGAAGCTTGCCGAGTTCGACAACATCAAGGACGAGTGCAAGGTGCTGGCGATCGGTCCGTGCGCTCCCAAAAAGTAGCCGGCTGAAGCCGGGCGATCTTTCATGGTGCCGGTCTTTTCGCCACCTGCCTTTCGACGGTGGAAGGATCGCCTAGCGAACAGTGAGGCGGAGCGGCGAACGGGAACACGCCGCTTTTCTTCGCAGTCGTCGGGCCCGCAGGTGAGGCTTCAGCGCGGGATTTAGGTGTGAATGCGACGGAATTTCAGAATCTGGGAGAGACTGCAATGATCGATAAAATGACAGCGGCGGCTGCCGCGCTTGCCGCCACGGCCCTGACATGCGCTGCGGCATCGGCCCAAGAAGTGAAAGTCGGCGTGGTTCTGCCATTTACCGGCGTCGGCGCCGAGCTCGCCGAGCAAATGGATCACGGCATGGAGCTTTATCTCAAGCTTCATGCCGACCAGGTGAAGCCCTACACGATCAAACTCATCAAGCGCGATTCCAAGGCACCCGACGGCGCTGGCGCCAAGATCGCGGTCCAAGAACTGCTGACGCAGGACAAAGTCGACGCCATTGCCGGCTTCTCCTATTCGCCCGATGCGATCGCATCCGCTCCGGTCATCTCCGCCGGCAAGAAACTTGCTGTCATCACCAATGCGGGCACCTCGTTCATCACCAACCTGTCGCCGGACTTCGTACGCACATCGTTCACGATGTGGCATTCCGGCTATTCGCTGGGCGTTGCGGCGGCGAAGACACTGCACGCGAAAACCGCAGTCGTCGCCTATTCCGACTATCCGCCCGGCAAAGACAGCCTCGACGCCTTCAAGAATGCGTTCGGGGCGAACGGTGGCAAGGTGATCGACGCCATTCCGGCTGGCGGACCCGGGGCCGTTCCCGACTTCACGCCATTCTTCCAGCGCGCCAAAGACGAGAAGCCGGACGTGCTGTTCGTGTTCGTGCCGGCCGGCGATCACGCCTCCGCGGTGGTCAAGACCTACGGCGCCCTCGGCATGCGCGCTGCCGGCATCAAGCTGATCGGGCCCGGCGACATCGTTCAGGACACCAAGCTGCAAGCGATGGGCGACGCCGCGGTCGGCCTCATCACCATGCACCACTACAACGCCGACCTCGACAATCCGCAGAACAAGCGCTTTGTCGCCGCCTGGAAGAAGGAATATGGCGCCAATTCAACGACCGACTTCTTCGCGGTCGGCGCTTATGACGGCATGGCCGCCATCGTCCACGCCGTTCAAGCCACCAAGGGCAAGATGGACGGCGATGCCGCGGTGAAATCGCTGCTGGGATGGAAGTTCGACAGCCCGCAGGGCCCGATCATGATCGATCCTGAAACGCGCGACATCGTCATGAACGAGTATCTCGACGAAGTCGTGAAGGGTCCCGACGGCAAGCTGCATGAGAAGGTCATCAGCCAGATCGATCAGGTCAAGGACGAGTGCAAGGCCCTGGCGATCGGCCCATGCGCGCCCAAGAAGTGAGATCCGCGAATAGCGAAATCGCGAAATAGCGAATAGTCTTAGCTCTATTCGCTGCTCACTATTCGCCACTCGCCCTCCTGGGACCGCGGCTGGATTATTCGTGGATTCCATCGCCAATTTCGCCGGAATCCTGCTGGGCGGCCTCTCCGCCGGGACCGTGCTGTTCATCGTCTCAGTCGGGCTTTCGGTCACCATGGGCCTGATGGGGTTCGTCAACCTCGCCCACGGCGCATTCGCGATGTTCGGCGGCTACGTCATCGTGCTGGCGATGAACCGCGCGCATATCGACTTTTTTGCAGCGCTCGCGCTGGGCTTTATCGTTACCGCGGCGATCAGTGCGGTGCTGGAGCGGCTTCTTTATCGTCCGCTCTATCGGGCAGGCGAACTCGACCAGGTGCTCTTCACGATAGGGCTGATCTTTATCTTCATCGCCGGCGTTACCATTGTGGTCGGCCCGGAAAGCCAGCCGCTGCAATTGCCGCCGGCGCTGGGCGGCCAGCTCAATCTCGGCATCGTGCAATATCGCACCTACAGCGTCTTCCTGATCGTGGTGGGCCTCCTGATCGTCGCCGGTATCTGGCTCGCCTTTGAGCGCACGCGGATCGGCGCGCAAATCCGCGCCACCGTCGACAACCGCCGCATGGCGGAATCGCTCGGCATCAACGTCGATCGGCTGTTCACCATCACCTTCGCGTTCGGCAGCGGCATGGCGGCGCTCGGCGGCGGCCTCGGCGCCGAGTTTCTGGGCCTCGATCCGCAATACGCGCTCAAATATCTGGTCTACTTTTTGATCGCCGTGTCGGCCGGAGGCCTCGGCAGCGTTGTCGGCTGCTACTGCGCGTCGCTGCTCATCGGCGTGCTCGACTTCGTGCTCAAGCTTTACCTGCCCAAGGGCGGCACGCTGTTCATCTATGCGCTCACGATCCTGTTGCTGCTGTGGCGGCCGCAAGGCTTGTTCGGAAGGAAAGAGACGTGACCGACGCCGCGCCAGCCGCAGCTCCAGCACCTGATGTCGCGCTGGTCCTTCATCCGGGCGCGCGCGATTTGATGCGACGGCACCGGCTGCGGTGGTGGGAGGTGCTGCCGTGGGTTATCGCCATCGCGGCCTACCTCGCCTTTCCGGATTATCTCGGCTTTGGCGCGGAGCTCCTCGTCACCGTCCTGTTCGCGCTTTCGCTCGATCTCGCGCTCGGCTACGCCGGCATCATCACGCTCGGGCACGCCGCGTTCTTCGGCACTGGAGCCTATACGGTCGGCATGTTGGCCTTTCACGACATATGGACTGAGCCGATCACAAGCTTGGTGCTTGCAGCCTTGGCGGCAGGCATCGTCGGTTTCCTGTCAGGTCTGGTCCTGTTGCGCACCAAGGGCCTGACGCTGCTGATGCTGACACTGTGCACCATGGCGCTGCTGCAGGAAGGCGCCAACATGGCGCATGATTATACCGGCGGCTTCGACGGCCTGCCCAACCTGACGATTGCGCCGGTGTTCGGCGTGTTCGAATTCAATCCGCTCTATGCCGACACTCAATATCTCTACAGCCTCGGCGTGCTGTTGGTCTGCTTTGTGTTCGTGCGCACGCTGATCTATTCGCCGTTCGGCCAAAGCCTCACCGGCATCCGCGAGAATCTCTTGCGAATGCACGCCGTCGGCTCGCCGGTGCGGCGCCGCCTGGTCATCTGCTATACTATCTCGGCCGCGATTGCCGGTATTGCCGGCGGGCTGTGGGCGCAGACAAACGCCTATGTCAATCTGAGCGCGCTCGATCTCGACCGCGCCGCGACTGTGCTGATCATTCTCATTCTCGGCGGCTATG
>Ga0335085_10004727_pt1 | contig 22339 bp, 19 predicted proteins | sample Lox_Sample_45_FD_206712 | JGI IMG/M metagenome (GOLD analysis project Ga0335085, IMG submission 206712) | Soil microbial communities from Loxahatchee National Wildlife Refuge, Florida, United States - Lox_Sample_4.5 | ecosystem: Environmental > Terrestrial > Soil > Wetlands | place: USA...
GGCGTGCCCGCCATTTGAAAGAGAAGCGAACCGATGCCGTCGATGGCCGTCAGATTTTTCGGATCGATGGTAAGGATGTCCTGAAATTCCTTGATGGCTTGTTCGCCGCGGGCCTTGTTTTCCGCCGAGGGAGCGCCAGGAATATAGAGACTGGCATAGGCAGTGGCGAGGTAGAGTCGCGCGAGCATTAAGCTCGGATCCAGCTCGGAGGCCTGTTTGAAGTCCTCGATTGCGGCGTCGGACTGGCCAGCCTTGAAGGCCACAACGCCCTTGTTGAGTTTGTCGCGCGCCTTGAGCTTGTTGCAGCCCGAAACGGCAAAAACGAGAGCTAACATCGCGGCCAGAGAAGCGGTCCTGCGAGCAATTCGAACTGATGCGTCAGTCATCGAAGACATCCATCCCTGCTAGGATTCACGTCCGCCCTGCGAGGGGCAAATCTACACTATTTAGCGAGCGTTTGCGAGTTCGGATGTTATCAAGCCCACCGTAGAAATTCCCGACTCGCGCATTACATCAATTGTCCGTGCAATCACTCCAAACTCGAGGCTCCCAGCGCCGCGGACATAGGCGATGTGGCTAGTCCGCAGCCTGAAAATTTCCTCGAGCCTTTTCTGGAGATCCCGCCATTCCACCCGGTCTTGATTGATGCGCAGTGTCCCATCTCCGAGGACTTGGACCACAACCAATCCCGGCGCTGCGGTTGTCCCTGCAGCGCTCTGCTGGGGAAGGTCCACAGGAAGGCCAAACTGCGCCTGCGGATGGATCACCATAAAGATGACTAAAAGCACCAGCAGAATATCAATCAGCGGAACCACATTCACTTCCGCGATCGCACCACGCTTCCCACCACCAAGCGAAATTCCCATGAGCCACCTCGCTCCGCCTAGATTGCCCCGCGAGGAGGACTCCCACACCCTGCGCCAGCCAGAAAACAGCCCGCGTGAACGAGAAAGATCCGTGCAGCCCTACTGACCGGCCTCGAGCTTGGCCGTGATCAATCCCACTTTGTCTATGCCGGCGCCGCGCATGATGTCAATGGCGCGGGCGACTTGCATGAACAGCACATCGTTGTCACCCTTGACGAAAGCAATCTTCTCGGCACGTTCCTTGAAGATCGTTTCGAGGCGGGGACCAAGTCCATCCCAGGTCGTATCTTCGTTGTTGATCTTAAGCTTGTCGCCGTTAAGCACCTGGACTACGACGGTCTTGTTCTCCATCTCCTGATTTTCTTGCTTGTTCGGATTGGGCTGAGGAACGAGCGCGTCCAAACCGTGCGGAGTGAGCGGAGTGATGACCATAAAGATGATGAGCAGCACAAGCAAGATGTCGATGAGCGGAACGACGTTCATTTCCGCCATCGCACCGCCCTTATTTTCACCAACAGCCATTCCCATGGAAATTCTCCTATCGGCCTGCTCAGCCTGAACCTTGCAGGCCATCAAGCCGCGCTGGGTGGGATCCAGCGCGGCCGTTTTATCTCAACAAACGAATGGTGCCAAACTAGCTGCAAATGCGCGGAGCAACTCGCCCAAACCGCTAGTCCCCCGCCGGAGAAACAGGCGGAGGCGGAGGGGTCCGGCGTTGTTCATTCTGCTCCGTCAAGAGGCCCAGCTGATCGACGCCGGCGGAGCGGATTTCGTCCACCACCGCGACAACGTCGCCATACTTGGCCCTGGCGTCGCTCTTCACGTAGACGGTCTTATCGAGACGATTGGCGATCAAGTCCTTGACCTGCCCGGTGATGTCATCCTTCGTGATCTTCGTGTTCTTCAGGTAGATCGTGCCGTCTCGCGTAACCGCAACGATGACCGCATCATCCTTATCCGCATCCTGCATTTCGCGTGCGTTGTCGACCCTCGCCATATCCACCGGCAAGGTCTTCTGCAACATCGGCGTGACCACCATGAAGATGATCAGCAGGACAAGCATGATGTCGGCCATCGGGATGACGTTCGGCGTCGACATCTGACTTCCGACTTTTGGTTTGTACCCCATGGCTTACCTTATTTCTTCGCGCCGCGACGCAAGATGAAGTAGTTGATCAACTCCATCGAGGAGTTGTCCATCTCCACGTCGAAAGCCTCGACTTTGTTGGTGAAATAGTTGTAAGCCCACACGGCGGGGACGGCGACGAGAAGACCGAGAGCCGTGGTGACGAGCGCTTCAGCGATACCGCCCGCAACCGCGGACAACCCCGTGGCGTGGCTGGTCTCAATACCTTTGAAGGCGTTCAAGATGCCGACGACCGTGCCGAAAAGGCCGACGAAGGGAGCCGTCGAGCCGATAGTGGCCAGCGCCGAAAGCCCGCGCTTCATTTCCGCGTGGACGATCGCAACCGAGCGCTCGAGACCTCGCTTGGCTGCTTCTATCACGTCGGAGTCGGTGACTTGCTGAGAAGCGGATTGGAATTCGGAGAGGCCGGTCGCCACAACTTTGGCGATGTGGCTCTTCTTGTTCCGCTCGGCGATGGCAATCGCTTCGTCCAGCTTCCCTTCCTTGAGAGCGCCGGCAACCTGTTGCACGAAAACGCGCGACTGCTTGCGAGCCGCGCTGTACATCAGGGCGCGGTCAATCATTACGCCGAAAGAATAGATCGAGAGAATGAAAAGGATCGCCACGACGATCCTGGGAAGTGTGCTCATGGAAGACCACATGCTCCGAATGTCCCAGGACGTCGCCTGAGATTGCAGGAACAGGGCCGCGTTCATAAACAGAGTCGCTACCATTCGTTTTGCTCCTTAGTTCTGATGGCTCTGGGTTCCCCGGAGCCAACGCGAGAGTTTGCCAAGCTTTTCACTCGGACCAGCGTGCTTGTCCCACGACCGGCACGCCAGACCGCTTACTGGTTCAGAGAGAAAATCACGTCGATCGTGGTATCGACTTCGACCGGCTCACCATTGAGAAGAGTCGGACGATACCGCCACTGCCGTACCGCATCAAGTGCGGCTTGTACCAGCAGTGGATGCCCGGAAATGACTTCGAGTTGCTGCACGGCGCCATTCTTGCCGATAATCGCGTGCAGGCGCACTGTGCCCGAGATGCGCGTCTGCCGCGCCAGCGGTGGATACATCGGCTGGACTCGGTTGATCAGCATGGCCGCCGTTACATTGCCGCCCTGCCGGATACGAGAAACCGTTGGCTTCGGCGGTGGCGGAGCTCCCATACCGCCGATCACGCCGCCGATGACGCCGCCCATCGAACCGCCTGGAACACCGCCTGGAACGCCGCCTTGTACTCCGGCCATATCGGGCGCGTCTTCCTTAATGATTTTTACGTCTTTAGGAATTTCCTTCGGCTGCATGAGCTTGCCGGCGTCCATCAAGTGCACTTGCGGCCGAACGTGCACGACAGCTGCGGGAGGCGGGGGAGGGGGCGGCGGGGGAGGAGGTGGCGGAGCTGTAAGCATAGTCGCCATCATCGTCCTTGGCAGCGCTTCCGTATAAATAAGCGGAATCAGAATCAGGATACCGACGAGAACAGCCTGGATCGCCAGCGAAAGCGCCACCGTCCACGGCTTGTTGGTCCGCTTCGTCTTTCCTGAAAGCACCATATCTTCAAACATGGATCCTACCTCCTCCCGGCAGGAGCGAGACGCCCTGGGGCGCCTTCACTTCCGCGGGTTTTATTTCCGGCTGCGGGTCCGGTGCTTACCACTACACCCTGGCCGCCGCGCCAATGATTCCAGGCGACGACCAGCGGTGCAGCAATACCAAAACTGGAGTACGTTCCTACCACAATCCCCACCACTAGAGCAAAGGAGAAAGCACGGAGCACCTGGCCGCCCATCAGGAACAGGACGAGCACGGTGAGGAAAGTCAGTCCGCTGGTGAGAATCGTCCTGGAGAGAGTCTGGTTGATGGACGTATTCACAATCTCCGTGAAGGGCTGGCGGCGCAGCAAACGATTGTTCTCGCGGACGCGGTCGAAAATGACGATGGTATCGTTCATCGAATATCCAACCAACGTGAGTAGCGCGGCAATCACGGTGAGCGAAACTTCAAAATGCAAAAGCGAAAAAAAGCCCAGCGTGATCAAAACGTCGTGAAACACGGCCAGGACCGCGGCTGCTCCGTAAACCAGTTCGAATCGGAAGGCAATATATACCAGCATGCCGCCCAAAGCATAGAGGGTAACGTAGATTGCCTGGCGGCGAAGCTCGCCGCCAACTTTAGGGCCGACGATCTCGCTGCCGCGGATGGAAAACGACCCAAGAGCGTAACTCTGTTTCAGGTCGGAGATCACCGCCGGCGTTACGCCAACGACGTTCGAGAGACTGTCAAAATTCGTGAGGATGCCGCGATCCGTCGAGTCGCGATAATCCAAAATCTTTTTTGCAAGCTGCTGATAGCGGTCGCCGGCATTCGTCGTGAGCAGAAGAGGATCGCGCTGGGTGAGGAGGAGCGCCAGGCTGGAAGGAGTCGTTGTTGAGGCATTGAAATCCGGCTTGGAAGAGTTCGGCACCCCGTAGATCGCGTTCAATGCATTGATGACCCTGGTCTTGCTTGTCTCGCCGGTCTCTTCCTCCTGGCCTTTTTGGCCGACGAAGATAAGAACCTCATTCGTATTAGAGTTAGTGACGTCGCCGATGGTTTGGAGCTCGCTACCCACAAGGCCCTGCGCAGTAAGGCCGCTGCGAATCTTGTCGAGATTGGGAGGCTGGGCAAACCGAACGTCCACGTTCGTGCCGCCCTTGAAATCGATGCTGTAAGGTATGCCCCCGCCTGCGGGGCCGCCTTTGAGAAAAATGGAAGTCCAGCCAGCAATCAGAAGGATACCGCTAAGGGCATAGAAATACTTGGCTTTGCCCATCCAGTCGATGTTGGGCGTCTTGAATAGCTCAATCATGCGGCTTATGCTTCCCTTTCTTAGACTCCAGCGCCCGCGGGTTTGTTCCCACAGCCTCCCTGTACATAATGGAAGGTCTCGCCGGAAACGTCCATCACTCGCTCGTCCCGTTCAGGCGAATCTTTGGCCCTATAAGTCCTAGTACAGACTAGATGCTCAATTCGCTCTGCCTGTCCATCTTGGCCAAGTGGTACTGGAAAATCGTCTTGGAAACGTAGATGGCAGTGAATATGTTGGCGCTCAAACCAACGGTAAGAGTGATGGCAAAGCCTCTAATCGGTCCACTGCCGAAAATAAACAGGAAGAACGCGGAGACGACCGTCGTGACGTGAGTGTCGATGATGGTCAGGAAGGCTTTTTCGAACCCGGCGTCCACGGCTGAAGCTGCCGATTTGCCATTGCGCAACTCTTCGCGAATGCGTTCAAAAACCAGAACGTTGGAATCCACGCCCATACCGATGGTCAATATGACTCCGGCAATTCCGGGTAACGTGAGCACTGCTCCAAAAAAGGCGAGTGCCGCGAGCAGTATCACCAGGTTCAGGATCAGCGCGAGAACCGCGTTGCCACCTGAAATCCGATAATAAACCAGCATGAAAATCATCACGACCAACAGGCTAAGGACGGAGGCCTGTACACCGTGCCTAATGGAATCCGCCCCAAGAGACGGCCCGACGGTTCTCTCTTCGAGATACTTGATCGAAGCAGGCAGCGCTCCTGCCTTCAATACGAGCGCGAGGTCATGCGCGGACTGCTGACTAAAATTGCCCTCGATCATTCCGGAATCGTCGATGCGTCCATTAATGACCGGCGCGGAATAGACGCGGTGATCGAGCACGATGGCCATTTGCCGTCCAATATTTTGCTGTGTGAAGGGACCGAAGCGGCTAGCTGCTTCCGCGGAGAGCGTAAAATCGACGACCCAGCGGCCGGGATCATTAGTGTTGCGATTTTCCGTGGCGCTGCGAAGATCGCGGCCCGTGACGATAGGCGCACGGTCGAGGATGTACCAGCCCTCGCCTTGCGGCTGCGATCCTTCAGGCGAGCTGGATTCCACCCGGCCAGGGACAAGCTCCGTGCCGGCCGGCAATACGCCACCGTGCTTGCTGAGCGCGTCGGTCTGCGAAGTGTAGACCACCGGATCTTCAACCTTTCGCAGCTCCAACTGGCCGCCTTCTTGAATAACTGCCTTTACGCGAGATGGATCGCCCTCGCCGGGGAGCTGGACAAGAATCTCGTTGCTGTTCGTGCCGCCGCGAAGCTGGATCGTGGGTTCAGTCAGACCGAGCGCATTGATGCGGCGGTCGATGGTCTCGAGCGACTGCGACATCGTCGTTGCCTGAATCTGGGCGATGGCGCCCGCTCTCATTGTCAAGGTATAGCCGGTCGGGTCGCCCGCAGCGGGCGACATGTCCCAAACGTTGCCGTATTGCTGGCTCACGTAATCGCGAAAATCGGCAAGGCGGGCGGAATCCACGTTGCGCACCAGGATGTGCGTATCGTCCACCCGGCGCACTTCATCGTAGCTTATGTTTTTGCCGCGCAGCCAGGTAGTGATGCGCTCGACCATCTGGTCGGTCTCTTGAGCGATAGCCTCCTGCACCTGCACTTGAATCACGAGGTGGGTGCCGCCCTGCAGGTCAAGACCGAGCTTGATCTGGTGCGCGAAGTTATCCTTCAGCCCCGAGAGGGATGTGGGGAAATTGGGAAGTCCCACGAGGCCATAGATGCAGCCTAGAATGACGACAAGGATGAAAACTACTTTCCACTTCAGATTAGGGTTCATGGTCAGGAAGTCGAGCGCGTACTCCGGCCGCTGGCGGGTTTATTTCGCATCTTCCGATGCCTCCACCTGGGCGACTGCCGAGCGCGCGATGCGTATTTTCACCTGGTCGGCGATTTTGAGAATGAGGGTCTCGCCGTCAATGCCACTGATGGTGCCGTAGATCCCGCTGCTGGTGACCACTTTGTCCCCGGATTTGAGCGCGGCGATCATCGCCTGCGTCTTTTTGCGCTGCCGCTGCTGGGGAAGAATGAGCATCACATAAAAGATGGCCATGACCACAATCATCATGACCAGCGGATTCCCCAGAAAGCTTGCCGGTCCCGAAGCCTGAAACAAAATCGCCGCTGACATCGTCAAGTATTACTCCGTTCCTTTCGCAAATCTCGGGCCGATCCAACATCAAATCGGCATCAGATCGGCTCACAAAAGATGGCATCAGCCCGGCGGGTTTTGCTGCCCCGCTCTCACTGCCCGCCGGATTCTCTGCTCGTGTCGCCGCGCAGGCAGTTCCGGCCTGGGCCGGAACGCACATGAAGAATCTCGGACGCTATTCCGGACCAGGTTCAGGCCGGATCTACAGCATAGCGCGCGTGCATCTCAGAAGAGAAATTCGCTAGGTTCCCAAACCCGATAGCCTCGCGGATTTGCCTCATTAAGTCAAGGTAAAAGTGGATATTGTGGTGGGTGGCCAGGATGGCCGCGGTCAGTTCTCCAGCGGCGAAAAGATGACGAAGATACGCGCGCGTGTAGCGCCGGCAGACGGAGCAAGCGCAATCCGGATCGGGCGGACGCTGATCCTGCGAATAGCGCGCGTTCTTGATCAGGACGCGGCCTTCGCTTGTATAGAGACACGCGTGGCGAGCAGCGCGTGTCGGCAGCACGCAATCCATCATGTCGATGCCGAGCGCGACGTAATCGGCAATCTGCTCCGGCTTGCCGACGCCCATTAGATAGCGCGGACAATCGTTCGGCAGAAGCGCGGTGACTTCGCCGGTCATTTCACAAGTCAAAGAGTGAGGCTCGCCCACGGCGAGTCCACCGACGGCGTAACCCGGGAAATCGATTTCGAGTAACTGCCGCGCACACTCGCGGCGCAAATCGGCAAAAGTCGCCCCTTGCACGATGCCGAATTGCCATTGCGCGAGTTCACCGTTGCGGCCCGCTTGTTCCTGAAAATATTTTCGCGCTCGCGCAGCCCATTTTGTCGTGCGCGCAACGGCGGTTTCGGCTTTCTCGCGCGGCGCGGGCGTCTCGATGCATTCATCGAGAACCATCGCAATGTCCGAGCCAAGCGCCAGCTGAATTTCCGTGGCGCTTTCCGGCGTAAGCAGATGCTCCGAGCCGTCCAGGTGCGAGCGAAAGCGCACGCCCTCATCGGTGACCTTGCGCAACTCGGAAAGGCTGAAAACCTGGAAACCGCCGGAGTCTGTAAGAATCGCGCGCGGCCAGGACATGAATTTGTGCAAGCCGCCAAGTTTGCGCACCGCTTCATGCCCGGGGCGCAAATACAAATGATAGGTGTTGGCGAGGATGATCTCCGCGCCCAGTTCTTCGAGCGCCTCGTTGCGCAGGCACTTCACCGTGGCCTGGGTGCCCACGGGCATGAAGAACGGCGTTTGCACCTCGCCATGCGGCGTGTTCAACACACCTCGGCGCGCGCCGGTCGGATCAGCTTTTTCTACTTCGAATGAAAAACTCACCCTTCGAGTGTATCAGGAGAAGATGAACGCAAACCCCACCCGAACCACCACAAACGCAGCCCACACTCCAAACGCAATCACGTAAGGCTTCGCGCCCTTCAGTTTTTTCGGGCTTGTGGCGGCAAATCCTATGGCCAGCAGGATGAGCGTCCAGAACGTGAAGACGTCAAACGATTTGCAGAGCGCCACGAGCCACTTTGCCGACTCGTCCGGCAGAAACGCGGCTATATTGGTGGCGAGAGGATTCTCAACATCAATCGCGCTCGGGTCCTTCAAGAATAAGACAAGGATGAGCAGAGGGCTGCTAATCAAGCCGGTCATCAACGCATGCGCAGTGATGCTGAGAGCGGTAGAAAAGTTGGTAGTCGCCCCGCCCAACAGCGCATACGCACCCCAAAAAACCAGTGCAAAAATGAGCGCGATCAAAATCGGGCCGCAGACGCCAATAGCGTAGGTGAAAGGACCAGTGAACTTAACGCCTGCTTCCACGCGTTGCGCTTTTTGGTCCGCCGAAAGCTGGGAAGCCTGTGGACTCTTCTCAATCTGCTGGCTGATGTAGTCCCGCCAGTTGACGCGCTGGACGAGCGTGGCGCTCACTGCGATGCTAAGTATCGTCAGCAAAATCATGGGAACAACCCATCCAGGCTTCCTGACGATGTCTTCAAATGTCTTTTGCGGCGAAAATAAGACGCCGAAAACACGGCTGATCGCATTCATTTGCGGCTGCGGTTCCGGCGCATCCGGGGAAACGGCGGTTGTTGTTGCCATCGGAAAATCCTCCACCACGAGGTTGGTAAATGCTCTCTGTTAGAGCAGTACGCAGAGACCAACCCAAAAATTTCAATGGGCGGATTCTAGCCCAATCAGGCTGGCTTTGTCAGGAAAACTGGTCGTTATTAATGGGGCAGCCGTTAGCGGTAGGAGTCCTTAAGCCGCCGATCTATTTCTTAGGCAATTCCGGGACGGCAGCGAGCAATTCCTGCGTGTAGGCGTTCGCCGGATGATGAAGGACTTGCTCAGCGGAACCGGATTCGACAAATTTCCCCGCGCGCATCACGGCGATGCGTGTCGCTACCTGAGCGACAATCGGCAAGCTGTGAGAAATGAAAATATAAGTCAGCCCGAACTCGCTCTGTAACTCCTGAAGCAGCAGCAAAACTTGCGCACCCACGGAAACATCCAGCGCGGAGACGGGTTCGTCGGCTACGACCAGTTTTGGCCGCAGAATGAGAGCTCGCGCGATGCCAATTCGCTGGCGCTGCCCACCGGAAAATTCATGGGGATAGCGTTTCAGGGCATCACCGGAGATGCCGACCCTCTGCAGCATCGTTTCTGTGCGATCCCGCTTCTCCGGCTTGCTCAGTTCCGAATGATGAATTGTCAGCGGCTCGCCGACAATCTCGCCCACGCGCATTCTGGGATCGAGCGACGCAAATGGATCCTGGAACACCATCTGCATTTGCCGCCGTTCGGCGCGCAGAGCCGCGCCGCGCAGCCTTAGGAAGTCGTTTCCTTCAAAGCGCAACTCGCCTGCATCCGGCTCGATGAGGCGCAGCAGCATCCGCGCGAGGGTGGTCTTACCGCACCCGCTTTCCCCGACTACGGCGAATGTCTCGCCGCGCCGCACTTCGAGGCTCACTCCGTCGACGGCCGTGAATCGCGGGCCCCCGGTATCGCTGGAAAATGTGCTGCCTCCGCGACGATAGGATTTTCTCAGCTCGCGCGCTTCTAGCAGAATCTCGCTGTCCTTGCTGGTCCCAGCTGCCGTCGGTGGGCTTGGCATTTGCGCTTTACACCAGCACGCAGCGCGCCGTGTGCGTTGTGCCGGCTGCGCGGAGCTCGGGGATAGCAACCCCACATTCACTCCGTCGGAACGAGCACCTCGGCTCAAACGCGCACCCCGGCGGCAGCGCCGTCAATTGGGGAACTGCGCCGAGGATGGGCATCAATTTGCCGCGTTCGATGGTCGGCGAGGCGTTCAGCAAACCTTGCGTGTAAGGATGGCGCGATGCCGCGAGCACTTCACGCGCGGGACCTTCTTCAATAATGCGGCCGGCGTACATTACCGCGACGCGGTCGGCTACTTGCGCTACCACGCCGAGATCGTGCGTGATGAAAAGCAGACCGAGCTTCAATTCGCGCCGAAGACGATCGAGCAAATCCAAAATTTGTTTTTGCACAGTGACGTCGAGCGCCGTCGTGGGCTCGTCAGCGATCAGGAGCCGCGGCCCCGCCGCCAAAGCCATGGCAATCATTGCTCGCTGCCGCAAACCGCCGGAAAGCTGATGGGGGTACTGGGCCGCGCGAGCCTCGGGCTCCGGGATGGCTGCACGGCGCAAGGCCTCTACGGCCCGATTCTTCACCTCGCCTGTACCGAGTCCGGATTCATGAGCGCGAATCGCTTCTTCAATCTGGGCGCCGATGCGCATGACCGGATTCAGCGAAGTCATCGGCTCCTGAAACACCATCGCGATTTCCCCGCCTCGCACCGCGCGCCACCCGCGTTCGTTCAGTGTCGCCAGATTTTTGCCCGCGCCGAACGCCGATTCTCCAGCCCTCTTCTCCTTTACGTTCTTAACTTCCTTTACGTCCCTTATATCCTTGACTAAAAAAGCTTCACCGCTCGTTCTCGCTCCCACAGGCAACAATCCCATCAGTGCTAACGCCAGCATCGTCTTCCCGCTGCCCGATTCGCCCACCAGCCCCAGCGATTCTCCTGCGTTAATGCGCAGCGACACTTCATTCACTGGCCGCACCCATCCCGCCGGCGTCGGCAATTCCACGGTTAGCTGGCGCACGTTCAGTAAAGAGGTCACGGAGCCATCTTAGTGCCGAATTTTGTAACTCGAAACGCGAAACTGCGGGCGTGTGTCTTGCGTGCCGGGCAACAGGGCTTCACGGCTTGCCGGCCGGGCCTCAAGAGTAAGTTAGAATGCCGCATGGCAACCGCCATAACACACCGCGTGGATTGGAAGCTGATCTGGGCGCAGCGCGGCTTCCGTTATTTTTTCGTGGCGATGTTCGTGTCGCTCTTCGGCAGCGGCATGAACTTCGTCGGCGTGAGCTGGTACATCATGGCCGCCACGCATTCCACCGTCAAAGTCAGCTTGCAAGTTATCGTCGTCACGCTGCCCGGCCTGTTCATTCCATTTCTTGGTGGCGTGCTCATCGACCGATTTGATCGCCGCTATCTCGGCGTTTCCCTGGACCTGATTCGCGGCCTCTTCGTGCTACTTACTTCCTACATCGCCTGGAGCGGCCATCTCGAACTTTGGCATTTGTATGCCATGACGCTCATCACCGGGACCGGCTCGGCGATGTATTGGGCTACCGTAAACGCGCTGGTGCAGGAAGTAATCCCCGAGAGCCAGTTCACCGGCGCGAATGCCGCCGTGCTCATCGGCGTCCAGAGCGGCATGTTGCTCGCTGGCGCTTTCGTCGGGTTCATCTACGACAGCACCGGCATCGCCGGCATTCTCTGCATCGACGGACTCACCTATTTCGTCTCCGCATTTTGTCTTTACAGCATCCGCAAGGGCTACGTTTCGCCACGCGACCACCTGAAATATCCTCGCGAATATTCCGAAGCTACCGAAGCCACCGCCGAAGCCCTTGAGACGGGCGAAAATCCAGAAATCGCTGAAGCTGGTCTCTCGCTTGCGGTCTACTCGGATCTCAAGGAAGGTTTTGCCTACCTCAAGAAGCAGCCGCTCGTCCGCTCTCTCGGAATCACGCATTCGATCATGATGGCGGGCGTCGTCAGCGCAAACGTCGTCCTGGTGGCGCTCGTAAACGATATCCTCCACGCTGGCGCGCGCGGTCTTGGCTTCCTGGAGGCCGGCTGGGCTATTGGCGCCATCACCGGTGGCCTCGTCGCCAGCCAGCTCAGGAGTTCGCTGCGCATGCCCTTCTATGTTGCGGCCTGCGCCATCCTCGCTGTAGGCCACATGGCCACGCCATTCGTCGCGTTTCTCACCGGCGCCGTCACTTTGCAGATTTTGTTCGGACTTTGCCGTGCCGTTGGCGGAGTGACGGCCCAGTCGGGTCTCATGTCCATCGTCCCGCGCCACTTCATGGGCCGCACGCAATCCGCCATGGCCATCTTTACAACGTGTGTTCAGCTCGCGATGAGCTTTTCGCTCGGCCTCGTCGCGGAAGGCGCGGGCCTCGTCGCAGGTTATGCCATGCTTGCACTCCTCTACGCGGGCGCGACACTTTCCGCTTCCCGAGCTCGCCAGCTCATGCGTTAAGCCACACTAGGAGTGGGCTTGGCGGGATTGTCTTGGCCCAGCAGATCCACTGCCGCCTGGTTCAGCTTTGCCCGCAGTTGGTAGCGATCGTTGGCCCGCGTAATATAACGCACCGCGATTTCTACCCCGCCAACGACTGGCTTCACATTGATGGCAGGCGCGGCGGTGAGTGTGCGCGCCGAGTCCTTCGAGCGCGCGACGCTCTGCCATTCCTTCTCCGCCTGTTTGGAGCTCTCTGCCGTGGCTTCGAGAACTTTCTTATGGAAGGCATCGACAATCGGATATGGATCTTTACCCAAAGGCAGCACAAGCTGCAGTTCATCCCAGAGCCATTGCCCCGAAGTCGAAAAATTAAAGTAGTGCCCCTCAATCGCAAAACTGTTGGTGAAGGTTACGCGCCGGCCTGTGGGATGTCCTGAATCCGTCCAATTGCCGGTCTCCAAGAGCACGGTATGGAACATTCCCAGCTCGACGACTTCGCCCGTCACACCGTTTATTTCCACCCAGTCTCCCAGCCGGATACCATTCTTTCCCATCAACACGAGCCATCCAATGAAGCCAACAATGAAATCCTTCAACGCGACGGTAAGCCCCGCGCCCGCCAGTCCCAAAAACGTCCCGAGCTGGCTGGGCAGTCCGAAAATCACCAGCAAAATAAGGACAACCGCGAGCACTTGCAGCGTTACTCGCGTTACCGTCCGCAGAGTTTCTATCTGCCTCCGGTCAAGCGCAGTTTTTCCAAGCAGCTTCTCGAACCAATCGTCGAAAAAGAGCGCGACAAGCAGGATCCCCAGAATCACGGTCAGGCTGATCAGCGCTTTGTGTATTGCGCTGCGCTCCTTCGCGCCATCGAGCACGAGCCAGTTGTCATACGTTTCCGCAAGCTGCCTTTCATCATCGATTCGTTTATCCAGCTCGCCCAGAGCCTTCCTAGCGCTGGCGCGGCGTTTGGTCTTATCAAGAAGCGCCGAGGCGTCATCGGCGCTCAGATTAGCGTAGTCCGGGACGGTCACGGTCAACGACGCCGTGGCTGCTTGTTTTTCTGGCGCGGTGGGCTGTACTGAGGCACTTGCCTGTAGCGCGTCCGCACGACCCGCGCTCGTCGCATCGAGCTGTGCTTCCAGCGCATTATGCTTCGCCGTGATTGTGGCCGCAGCTGACTCCGCAGCCTTCTCCGCCGCCTCTAATTGCGCTTCTTTCTGATGCAGCTCCGACCACTGCCGGTAGAGGACGATCAGCGCGCGGCCTTGCGCGGGAGCCGTCGCGGCCGCTACCGTAGTTGCGGCGTTGTGCGTCGCCGCTTCATGCTCTTGCACCATTTGCTGGATGACAGCGCGGGGGTCGCCCCCGGCACGCATCAAGTCTTCCTTCGCGTCCTCGACATTGTCCTGATCCAGGTCCAATTGGGCTTTGACCAGATTTAAATCGTCGTCCAGCTTCTCTTTCCGGCTTCCACTGGCCTTCGCCTCCGCAGCCGTGAACTTGGACACTTGCTCGGTGTCGGCATCGAGGGCATTTTGCGCCCTCGTCAGCCGCGCCTGGATCTTCTTCGCCTCGGCGCTCAATGGCGGCGGGTTCTCGGAAGCGTCCCGCAACGCTGCCGCAAACGCAAGGTCCACTTCATGATCTGCGAGCCGCAGGGCCTCTTCCGCGAATCGCTGTTCCCCGGAGCTGTTCGATAATTGCGCCAGATTTTGCGCAGTTGTAAGCGGCGTCTGATCCACCAAGGCTTCTGGCCGCACCCAGCCCGGAGGCATTTTCCGCGACCGGAATGCCGCAAACGGCTGCGCCGTGCGATACAAGCCATAAGCCGCGCCAGCCAGGAGAACAATCAGCAGAATGGCGGCAATTTTTTGTCGAGTCTTCATGAGTTCGTTGCCGTCTGTCCTTTCAATGTCCGCACTTACTCCATGAAACGCGCGCCACCACGCTAACTCATTCGAAATTTCTCCACGCGCTTTCTTAGCTGGGCCGCCATTCTTCGGTTAGGCTGGATGTAAGAGGATACCGTGGATTCCCGCCTGCCAAAATCATTGTTTGTTCTGCTCGCTGTTTTTGCGTCGGTCTACTTTTGGACGAACTATGCCCAGTTGCCCGACGTGGTGGCTTCTCACTTCAACGCGCGCGGTGTTCCTAACGGTTGGCAATCGAAACAGATGTTTTTTGCATTTTTCGCAGGCGCCGTCGCCCTGGCTTCCTTCGTGGCGTTTGGAATTCCCCGCATCATCTCCAAAGTGCCCATCGAACTGATCAATCTCCCCAACAAACAATACTGGCTCGCCCCAGCGCGCCAGGCGGAAACACGGGCTTTCTTTGAACGCTCCTTCGCTTGGTTCGGCTGCGCCGTCCTCGTGGTAATCACAACCGCCATCAACTACGCCATCGGGCGAAACCTGCAACCGCAGCCGCAACTGGATCCCCCTGTACTTATCTATGTGCTCGCAGGATTCTTTCTCTTCACGATTCTGTGGTCGATCCGTTTATTCGCGCACTTTGGCACCATCCCTCGCGATGGCTTCTCGCCAAATTAAAACGCCCCCGGCGAAGCCGAGGGCGCAGGTGTAAACTGGTTGTCCCGTTCCTTCTATAAATAATCTCTCGACGGTCCTTCCAAAAACGCCCGCAATTTCCGCGAACGCGAAGGATGCCTCAGCTTGCGCAGCGCTTTCGCTTCAATCTGCCGGATGCGCTCCCGCGTCACCGCGAACGATTGTCCGACTTCCTCAAGCGTATGTTCGCTCCCGTCGTCCAGTCCAAACCGCATCTTGATGACTTTTTCCTCGCGCGGCGTCAGCGTCTTAAGCACCGAAGACGTCTGCTCTTTCAAGTTCAAATTGATGACCGCATCCGACGGCGAAACCACGGCCTTGTCTTCGATGAAATCCCCGAGATGCGAATCTTCTTCTTCCCCGATCGGCGTCTCCAGCGAAATCGGCTCCTGCGCAATCTTCAAAATCTTGCGCACTTTGGACACCGGAATGTCCATGCGCTTGGCGATCTCTTCCGAAGTCGGCTCGCGCCCCAGTTCCTGCACCAGTTGCCGGCTTGTTCGCACCAGCTTGTTGATCGTCTCGATCATGTGTACCGGAATACGAATCGTGCGCGCTTGGTCCGCAATCGCGCGCGTAATCGCCTGCCGGATCCACCACGTTGCATACGTCGAAAACTTATACCCGCGCCGCCATTCGAACTTGTCCACGGCCTTCATCAAGCCGATGTTGCCTTCCTGAATCAAATCCAGGAACTGCAGTCCGCGGTTCGTATATTTCTTCGCAATCGAAACAACCAACCGAAGGTTGGCTTCAATCAATTCCTTCTTCGCCTGCTCGGCCTCTGCTTCGCCGCGATGAATGAAAGTTAGAGTGCGCTTCAGCTCGGTCAGCCCGACCTCGCTCGCTTCTTCAATATCCTTCAGCTCGGTCCGGCGCGTGCGCAATTCCTTGCGCGCTTCCGCCGCCACGTCGCCTTTCGCGGCGTCCACACGCCGCTCCAGTCGCCCCGCTTCGCGTTCGAGCGACTGCAGCCGTTCGACCGTCCCGCGCATCTTGTCGATCAGCCGCTTCTTCTCGAATGGGTTGAAATCGATTCCCCGAATCTCCAGCGAAATCTCCACGCGCGTCCGCGCGACCGCCCATTTCGCCTTAATGTACGGCCTTCTCTTCGATTTCGCGGTGTTCTCCAGCTTTTCCGCCTGCTTCAACGCCAGTTCGTACAGCTTCGCAATCTTGTCGATGTACTTCAGCGTCTGCTTCGTTTTGTTTGCAATTTTCTCTTCGGTCAGCTCTTCGTCGTCAAACTGAACAATCTCCTTAATGGACCGCGCGCCCTTGCGCAGATCATCGCCCACCGCGATCAATTCTTTGATCACGATTGGCGACCGAGTGATTGACTTCATCACCACCAGTTGCCCGCGCTCGATGCGCTTCGCGATAGTCACTTCGCCTTCGCGCGTCAGCAAAGGCACCGTGCCCATTTCGCGCAAGTACATCCGCACCGGATCGTTCGTTTTTTCCAGAGACCCCGGCGTCAGGTCCAGGTCGCTGCCGCCCTCATCGGAGTGCGCTTCATCCTTGACCACCGCATCGCGGTCGCCCGATTCCGCCGACACTTCCACCGCGCGCGCCGCTTTCGCCGACGCCTGGTCCTCGTAAATCTCGATTCCATTTCGTTCGAATGTAGTAAGAAGGTCGTCGATCTCTTCCGAAGAGTGCACTTCCGCCGGAAGCGAATCGTTCACTTCGTCGTAAAGCAAATAGCCGCGCTCTTTGCCGATGGCAATGAGCTGCTTTACCGCATCATATTTTTCTTCAAGACCCACTGCTGCCACGAATTCCTCCAAACTCTTCCGCGCAATCCAAAGTGCCGCCGCTCAAGTCGAGCAAATGCCTTCTGCGATGGCCGTGCGAGTTCTTTCAGCCAAGCCGCGCTGAAAGCCCATCGCAAAGGCGCAGGCAGTATGCCACGCTTGCGCAGCAGACTCCTCTGCGGTCACCCAAAAAACCATGGGGATATCTCCCCACCGGATCGCCAGTCTTTTTGTGAAATCCTCTGCGCCGTGCCGCGTCGCCCGCTCGCCGCCTGCAGCGTACTTCGCCCGTTGCCCTGCTCTCAGAGTACGGTCCCCCGCCTCTAAGTACATCTATATAGATGCGCTTAGCTGCCAAACCGTTACTCGCGAAACCCTATTACGCTACACGCTTAACTCTATCCCCGTCAACAATTTAATCAGTGGAAATCTGTGGAATACGTACGCCTTGGCTGCGCCAACTCTGCTCGCGCCGCATGTATGATGTACACAGAAATATAAAAGGCTCTACTTTTCTCATGGCCTCAGTCTTTTCCCATGCGGTCGCAGCCGTTGGCATCAGCGCCTTTTTCCACAGAGCAGACACTCCCAAACGTGTCTGGCTTCTCGGAGTGGCTTGTTCGGTCATCCCCGATGTGGATGTAGTTGGATTCCGATTCGGCATCCACTACGCCGACTTCTGGGGACATCGCGGATTTACACATTCGCTCGTTTTCGCGGGAATTCTGGCAACCGCCGTCATGCTAGTTGCTTTTCGGCAAGCCATTTCTGGCTGGAGCCGATTCGCCCTATGGACTTATTTCTTCCTCGTGACAGTCAGCCACGGCTTACTCGACGCCATGACCGACGGTGGTTTAGGCGTTGCCTTCTTCTCCCCCTTCAAGAACACCCGCTACTTCCTCCCCTGGAGGCCAATCCGAGTTTCTCCAATTGGCGTAAGCCGCTTTTTCACTCACAACGGCCTGGCCGTCATCCAAAGCGAGATCCTCTGGATTTGGCTTCCATCGGCTCTTTTACTACTCTTGGCCTGGCTTCTCCGGTGTGGACTTAGCTCTTCAACCTAGCCTCGTCACTCTGCCATGAGGAGTGATGGGCCACGCGGTCTCGCTTTGATTGTGAGCAAAAGCGGCCAGCTTGCTCGGTTGCGCAATTGGCTTCCTTTCGCTGACTTGGCCTATACTCCGTCCATGCGACAGAAATTCTCCCTCCTTTTTCGCCTGGTACTTCTCGTCCTGGCCTCTGCGAACGGTCTCTTCGCCCAAGCCAGCCCCGACTGGACCGAACCCTTCCCGCCATTTCGCATTGCGGGCAATCTCTACTACGTGGGTAGCAAGGGATTGGCGAACTATCTGATCACCACTCCGCAAGGCAACATCCTTATCAACAGCGATCTCGAAGCGAACATGCCCATGATCGCCGCCAGCATCGAAAAGCTCGGTTTCAAGTTCAAGGACACCAAAATCCTTCTCATCAGTCACGCCCACTGGGATCACGACGCCGGTAGTGCGCTCATCAAGCAGATAACCGGCGCGAAATACATGGTGATGGATGCCGACGTCTCCGTCGTCGAATCCGGCGGCAAAACCGATTTTCAGTACGGCAATACTCCCAGTAATCTCTATCCGCCCACCAAAGTCGACCGCATTCTTCACGATGGCGACGAAGTCCGCCTCGGCAGCACGATTCTCGTCGCGCATCTCACTCCCGGCCACACCAAAGGCTGCACCACCTGGACCATGAAGGTCACCGATCGCGGCAAAACCTACAACGTGGTCATCGTCGGCAGCCCCAACGTCAATTCCGGCTACAAGCTCGTTCACAACCCCGCCTATCCCCAAATCGCCGAAGACTACGAGCACATGTGGCGCGTCCTGAAGTCGTTGCCCTGCGATATTTTCCTCGGCGCCCACGGCGCCTACTTCGGCCTCGAAGAAAAATACCCTCGTCTGAAAGAGGGCGGGCCAAATCCATTTGTGGATGCGGATGGCTACAAAAAGTTCATCGCCCAAAAGGAACAAGATTTCCGCGCCGAACTAGCAAAGCAGGAACGCGGCGCCACATGAACGACTTACAGACCAAAAGCGTTCACATTGCCTTCCACTTCGCTGGCCGCCAGCTTATTACCAAAAAATGACACCCTTTTCTATTGACAAATGATTACTTCCGCCGTATAAAACCAATTGGGGGATATTTGGTCTCTTCCCACTTAACGCCAGCATCCTTGCTGGCGTCTTGTTCTTGGTGGTACAGGCATCAGCCTCTGCGCTTCTCACGTCTTGAGCCGCAGCCCCAACAGAAACGCGTCGCCTAAAAGCTAAAGGCGCAAGTCGAATCGCGAGAAGGGCTCGCCAACCATCCCGCTCCCCAAGAACCGTAAGTACCTTTAGAATGAACACTTGCAGAAGTATATCAAAGCAAAGAACTTTATCCCCATTGAAATCAACACTTACGAGAAATCAGGGGGAGGGAGCCGATCGTTTGTTGTTACCAAATTATTGGGCCTAGTCTGACACTTCCTGATTTCGCCATCGTTCGCAAATGGATCCAAAGGTCTGACGAGTAGCCTGTCGAACTCATCTCGCGGCTGCCAGCCTCCTCATTAGATGCTGCTTCTTTTCCAGCAGCCCGCGCATCTCCGGCCCGGTCGGATTCGCTTCGATGCTTCGCTGCACCTCCGCCAGCTCCCGTTCGGCTTGCCGGTGTTGCAGAGCCTCGATGCAGCTGACCGCCTCTTCCCAGGTCGGCTCGCTGGCTTCCTCGAAAAGGATCTCGAAGAGCATCCGCCGGTCGCGCTCCTCGAATTGCGCAGCCACTTCCGTCGCTGCTGCTGGCTCATCGGAAAGGGCTGCCGCGATCAGCCCGGAAAACACCTTTTCAGTTTCCAGGCCCTTGTGGAGCTGTGCCACCTGGAGTTGCTGCGCCAGTTCACGGCGAAATCCCGCCGCCTCGGCCAGCATGCGAATCAGCCTCCGTTCGACAGGCTTCGCCGATCGCCCGACAAGTTCCGGCTGCGTCCTCACTTCGCTGCGCCGTTCCTTGGCCGCTTTGCTTAAAGCCGAGCGCAGGACCGGCTCTTCCAGCCGAAGCTGCTGTGCAATCCGCGTCGCCCATTCGGAGCGAAGTATGCCGTTGGGAATCTTCTGCACGTAAGGGAGCAGAAAATTCACCGCGCGGACTTTCCCTTCGCCGGTCGTCAGATCCATCTTTCGCACGCGTCCGATGAGATAGTCCACGTATGGCGGCGAGTCCTTCAACAACTTCGTGTATTCTTCGGCGCCTTTTTCGCGGATGAACAAATCCGGATCGGCTTTCTTATCGCCGACAGGCGGCAGAGCCAACACGCGTACCTCAAAATCCTGCTCCAGTAGCAGCGAAACGGACCGTTCCGTGGCCGATTGCCCGGCCGCATCCGGGTCGTAATTCACGATCACGCGTTTCGTAAAGCGGCTCAGGAGTTTGATCTGTGGTTCCGCGAGGCTCGTTCCGCAACTTGCTACCACGTTAGTGATTCCCGCGCGCGCCACGGCAATCGCATCCATGTAGCCCTCGACGAGCACGGCAAAATCCGACCGCCGCAGCGCTTCCTTCGCGCGATCCAGGTGATAGAGCACGTTGCTCTTCGAGTAGATCGGCGTTTCCGGCGAGTTCAAATATTTCGGCTGATCATCGCCTAAAGCCCTCGCGCCAAACGCCACGATCTTTCCGGATTCGTTCGCAATTGGAAACGTAATCCGCCGGCGAAACCGGTCAAACAATCGTCCGCCTTGCTCGCCTCGCGAAATCAATCCGGATTCGACAAGCAGTTGCTCCGGATACTTCTGTTTCAACGCGCGCAACAAGGCATCGCCGTCGCTGGGAGCATACCCAATCCCGAAACGGTCTATCGTCTTGTTGTCGACGCCCCGATCCTCGAGATAAGCACGCGCCACCTTTCCTTCGAGCGTCCCCGAAATCTGTTTCACGAAAAATGTCTGCGCTTCGCGGTGCATCTCGACGAGCGCCGCGCGCTGCTGCGTTTCCTTGCGCTCCTCCGGCGACCGTTCCTTCGGCCGCGGAATGGCGATACCACATTTCTCTGCAACGGTTCGCACGGCCTCTGGAAACGGGCTCTTTTCCAGCTCCATCACGAAATTGAAGACGTCGCCGCCTTTGCCGCAGCCGAAACAATAGTAAATCTGTTTGATCGGAGAAACTGTAAATGAAGGAGTCTTTTCCTGGTGAAACGGACAAAGCCCGCTGAAGTCTTTGCCGGTCTTCTTTAAACGCACATATTCGCCCGCCACGCGAACAATGTCCGCCTGCTGCTTCACCCGCTCCGCAAATGATCCTGCTTCCGCCATGGGCCCCTACGAACGCAATTCTACAACCGTGACGGCTTTTCCGCCGTGCTCTTCAGCTTCAAACGCGGCGCTTGCCACGAGTGGATGCGATTTCAGGAACTCGGCGATGCCGCGGCGGAGGGCGCCCGTACCATGTCCATGAACGATGCGCACGCGGGTTTGATTCGCTAGTGCGGCTTCATCGAGATATTTGTCGACTCGCTCTGTCGCTTCTTCGACGCGCATGCCGATCACGTTAATCTCTCCGGATGCTGCGCCTTCACCGGGCTGCGAAGTGACCGTGACATTTCGCGACGTTGTAGGCGCCGACCGTTGCGCGGGCGCGTCTTCAAGGCCAACGATTTCGTCGACGGCAACTTTCATGCGCAGCGGCCCTGCCTCAATTTCCGCGGACGAGCCATCAAGCCGGCGAAAAATCACGGGCTTGCTGAAACCCCGCACGCGAATCCGTGAACCCGCTTGCAAAGTCCTCGTGTTCACTGGCTCCGCGGCGCTCGAGCCGACACCGAGATCGGCCTGCGACTCCGAAATGGTTTGCACGACCGCGGCATTCAGCTCTTCGCGTGCGTCGCTGCGTATTTCCTGCCCTTTGCGCCTCGCGGTTTTTTCGAGTGAAGCGCGCAATTCGCGCGCTTTCACGGCCTCCAGCACGCGTGCTGCGTTTTCATCGAAGCGTTTTTGCATTTCCGCGAACTGCGCTTCGAGCTCCTTGATGCGTTTTTGCTGCCGCTCGACCCACTCGGTGCGCAGTTTCTTGCGTTCTTCTTCGAGCGCATGCCGCTCGGAAGCCATCTGCTTCTGCATGCGGTCGAGTTCATCGCGGCTACGATGCAGATACGCGATCAGGTCCGCAGCCTCGCGCGATTCCGGCGTCAGCAAACTCCTCGCTCTTTCGAGAATGGAATTTGCAAGCCCCAATCGTTGCGCGATGGCGATTCCGCTCGAACCGCCTGGCACGCCAACCATCAGCCGGTACGTCGGCCGTAAATTGACGTCGTCAAATTCCACCGCTGCGTTCACCACGCCGGGCGTCGTCGAGGCGTAGGTCTTCAGCCGGTCGTGGTGCGTCGTGGCCAGGACGATGCAATTTTTTGCGCGAAATTCATCGAGCA